>OBKS01000685.1_pt1 | contig 29950 bp, 38 predicted proteins | sample 1517381 | NCBI WGS metagenome assembly OBKS01 (sample SAMN04571686, study PRJEB22368) | human gut metagenome | biome: human gut; material: stool | host: Homo sapiens | place: Luxembourg | collected 2012-08-03 | reverse complement strand
AAGATCTATGCATCTTAATTTTCAAAAAGTGTGCAACTTCTTATTGCAATTTAGAGCTATTTTTTAGGACAAATAAAAGCAAAATTTGTTCGTTCGGTTAATGGCGCAAAACCCGATTCTAAAGGCAATGTCAATATTGCTAATATGGAAGGGGCAACATCTAACGCCGCTGGCAAAGCGGGACTTGTTCCTATTCCAGCGACAGGAAAGCAGGATATGGCATTGTGCGGTGACGCAAAATTTAAGGTTCTTCCTATTGCTGGCGGTGGCACCGGGCAAACTACTGTTGCTGGCGTTCGTAATATTTTAGGTTTGGGCAATACAGACGGTGCATTGCCTATTGCTAATGGTGGCACAGGAGCTACAACTCCTGAAGCTGCAAGAAAAAATCTTGGCATTGATAGTATAGGCGTAACGATGATTACCTATACAGAATAAGAGGTATATTATGGCTGATAAAGTAGATGTAGTTACATCGTGGAGCAATGCTGGAACTTATACCTTTACTGTTCCTGAAGGCGTTACTGAAATTACCGTAGTAATTTCGGGAGCAGGAGCTGGTGGGCACGGAAGAAACTACAATAATAGTGGAAGTGGGGGTGGAGGCAGTCATGGAGAAGGCAGTGGCGGCGAAGGCAACTAAAGTGCGTATGAAAAACTTTAGCGAAGAAATACATGACCTTAATGACCTGGGTGCTATTTATCTTTTACTTGGAACCGCTTGTAACATGTCATGCAGGCATTGCGTTCAGACCCCTATAAAAAGCTGCTTTAACCTTTCTCCGCAAGGGGAAAACTTATCGCAAGAGGTTAAAGACTTTATAGTTGCGTGGAGTAACCTGCCTTGGAAATACGCTGAAAATAATCCGCGCCGATTATATTTTTGGGGTGGAGAACCTTTGCTTTATTGGGAAACCATTAAGAAGCTTGTGCTTGAATTTAAGAAAATCGGCGTGAAGAATGTTAGTTATAGAATTTTTAGCAACGGATTGCTTTTAAATGATGAAATAGTTGACTTTTGTAACGAGAATGATATTTGGTTTGTCATGAGCTATGATGCACCAAATGCAAGAGCGGCGAGAAATGCAGTACCTAGTAAAGAAGCTTGCAAGAAGTTTTTACGTATAAGAAAAAGAACGGTTAATACTGTTTTCAATGCTATTAATGATGATATGGTAGAAGCTTTCGACTGGCTACATTATACGTTTCCTGGAACAGAAATTACTTGCGGTTTTATCAATGTGCTGAGTGAGCATACGCCTCTTGACCTATATCAATTTGAACCTAGTGCAGTAAAAAAAGCGGTTAAGAATTTGTGGTTAACTGCAAATTCTGATAGTAAAATTGCTCCTTATATTCGACATTGGTTTTACTCAAAAATTTTGCGTGTAAGGAATTTTGATAAAGAAGAATTTTATGAATATCCTTATCCGCCTTGCCGTCCTGCCATTGTAAGCCTTAGCGTTAATTTTAATGGAGAAGTTATGCTGTGTCATAATACTGATAGAATTGTGGGGCATATTACAGATAATTTTATAGAGTTACAAGAAAAGCATAGAAAAATTTTCAAGGAACTTTTGCCTGTTAAATGCAAGACTTGTGAGCATTTGGACATTTGCCGTTGCATTTGTCCTATTGCAGTACAGAAAAATGGGGAACTATGTTATTGTGATTACTTGCGGGAATTTTGGGGAGCAATAAAAAAGGGGTGATGTAAAAATGGCTATAGGTTATGGAGAACGTGTAACAAGAGTTATTAGTGTTAAACCTGGAACGCAGTACACTGTTACTATTGGAGCTGGTGGAAAAGGTGGCAAAGGTGTAACAACCTATGATTCTGATTATGTTTATGGTACTGCCGGAGAGGCTTCTTCTGCATTAGGTGTGACTGCCAGAGGTGGCGTTTATAACGGCAGTAATAATACTAATTACTCTAACGGCGGTTCTCCTGTTGGCAAGTCGAGTGGTAGTCAAGGCAGTACAGGCGGTAATGGTGTAGACGGATTTTGTATTTTATCTTATAAGGTTGATAAAGATACGCATTCCCAAAAAATGAGTAGCATTCCAAAAACTGTTTTTGAGGTGCAAAAAAAAGACGGCTCAAAGTATCTACTGTATAAAGATGTAGTTGCGCTAAAGCGTGTAAGACGTATCTATAAAACTGTGGGTACTTACAGTTTAAGGATTCCTGCTGGTGTTACAAAAATATATGTTACTGGTTGCGGTGGTGGAGCAGGGGGCATCACTGTTGGTGCTTATAATTCCTGTCCCATGTTGGATATGCAAGCAGGAAACGGCGGAGATACGAAAGTTGGTAGTTATGTTATTCCTGGTGGACAAGGTGCAACTGCTACTTTAAGAAGTGGCAATGTAATGACTGTTAATCAGCCTGCTGCCTCTAAAAACGGCGTAAGAGGGCAATATGTTACCGCTAGAAACAGAGATTTTTCTGTACATGGATATGGTTTTCCGCTTAACAAGAATGGTATTGCTACTTTAGCAAACGTAATGGGTAAGGTTGGGTACTACTATGCTGATGTGCTTGGAACTAAAGATAGTGTAACATATGCACCTACAGGAACTTTTGAATCGTTTAACATCTATGGTGCAGGTGGTGGCTCTTATCATTTTTATGACACTGATGGCACTTCTAATCAAATTGGTGTTGCAGGAAATAGTGGTGCTTATGTTGCTGATGCAGAAGTTGAAGTAACTCCTAACAGCACTATTCAAATTGTTGTAGGCGCAGGAGGTAAAAACACCTTTTACAGTAATGATAGTGACAGAGCAGGACGTTTTAGAGTGAGTGACGGAACGCAAGGTTTTGTTATTATTGAATACGGTGGAACAACACCCTATATACCTACAGTAAATAAAAAAGCTGAATTGACGTGTAGATGCTATTTAGATGATAATGTTATTATGGGAAGCACAGTTACAGTTAATGGAGAAACACATCATACTAATCAATTAGGGGTATTCTCTCTGTCCTTTAAAACATGGGGTAGTAAAGAGAAGCTTACATTTGAATATATTGATAGTAGTGGAGTTTTACATACTGCGGTATATAACGTGCAATACGGGGCAATAGAAGTGCTAGAAGTGAAATTTATATCTGTAATAACAGGAGAAAAGCACTTTAGTTCTTCTGAAACCTCTACATCCTTTACTGTTCCAATTGGTATTACAAAAATTAAAGTTGATGCAGATTGCTTAACAGCGGATGCGCCACTTGAAGAGGAGGATAGCTATGCAATTTCTGTTATAAACAACAGTACAAAAAAAATATGGGGTAATGGGTATAGTGACTCCTACCTTGAGGATGAAGGTAACTCCGAGCATCAAGACATGCACAGTATAGTTGCTGTTACATCGGGGAAAACGTATAATCTGACCCTTAATATTTCTGATTCTGCTGATGGGGTTACATTCAGTTGGGGCACTGATATTAATGAGTTGACTGCAACGGTGAGTGATTTATAAGGAGGTAAAAGAATGGCAAGTACAACAGGTAAGCTAGAGAAAATTCATGTATTCCCTAGTTATAACAGCTTCAATAAAAATATCTCTAGTGTAGGGAGTGATGATTTTGCTTTTGTTAAGACAGATTTGCTCGACAAATTAGCAGGAAACACTACTCCGACTCTTGTAGCGTTGATTGATTGGGATACAATGAAGACAAGAAATGGCGGTACGGATGTAAGAAATATTAATAATACTTCTACAGGCATTAAAGCTTATGGTGGTGATACTTCTTTCCCGACAACATCGGGTGGAAGTGACAACATGAAAAGCACAATAATGCTTAAAGAATCTTACACACTGTATGATAAGATTTTGGTGGTTGGCAATGATGATAGGGGTAATTATTCATCATACACTTTGTGGGATGTTTGGGAATTACAAAAAGCATTTTCTGAGGGGTCTTATTTTAATCTTTTTGACACTAGTGACTCTTATTGGTGCCTGTATTCGGGAGTACAATCTGGAACAACTACTCATCCTCTTTCGACAGATACTATTTGGTACACTGAAACTCAAAACTGCTCTATTATTGAAATTTATGGCGTTAAGTATTAAAGAGGTGAAATAAATGTTTTATTTGTTTAAAAACAAAAAAGGTATTGCTATTAGTGCTTCCGAAGATTCTTTGAAAAACTATATTGTAGGCATGGATAATGGTGTTGACGAGTATGTTATTAAAAATATTAGTTCTTCTGCTACTCCCACCGATTTTTCTCTTGATGAAAATGGTGATGTTGTTTTCCCAAAAGATGATGAGGAACTTATTTTAGCATTTCAAAAGAAACTTAAACTGAAAGAGATTGATGAGTGGACTGCAAGTAAAATTACAGGCGGCTTTGTTAGCAGTGCCAGCGGCGAGGCTGTACGCTATGACAGCGACAAGGAAACGCAGCTTACGATGCAAGGTATAGCCCTCAATGTCAGCACGCCGCTTTTTGCTGCAAAGTATCCTAACGGCTGCCCTGTGCGTGGCGTGGCTGAGGATGCAGAAAGCAAAACTGTATATTGGCTCACGCCCGAACAGGTTATGCAGTGGATGGCGGATTTGTCGATGCATATCGGCACCTGCAAACAAGCAGGCTGGGCAAAACAGGCTGAAGTAGAAGCTTGCAAAACTGTTTTTGAACTCGACAACATAGAATTGTAAGAGGTTAAAACAATGCAAATTAAAATTATTATAAAAACACAACGCCTTACTTTAAGCAGCAATAAAATTGTGTGTGGAACTAATAATTTTATTGAATGTTTATTTGATTTTCAGTCTTCTGACTGGACCGAACTTGAAAAATGGGCATTATTTAAGGATGGGCAAAATACCTATGAAATGTATATCCAAGATAACAAATGTATCATTCCTGCCCAATGCATTTCTGCTCAAGGCGAAGTTATTATGTCAGTTGTTGGACGAAACAACGGTAAGAATATAACGGCAACAGCAGAAGACAAATTGTTACTTATCTCCGGTCGAGCTTTTGACAATCCTGACGAAGAACGATTAACGCCGACTTATCTGGAAGAAGTTCTTGGCAAAGTACGCGATGAGAGCTTAAAGGCCGCTACAAGCGAAGCCAACGCCGCTCAGAGCGCACAGGAAGCAGCAGACAGTGCGGCGGCAGCATTACAGTCTGAAAAGAACGCTAAGGCGAGCGAAAAGGCTGCTGAGACTAGTAAAGAGGCGGCGGCTCAGAGTGAAGCCAACAGCAAAACTAGTGAAGACGCTGCAAGAGGCTATGCTGATGATGCTGAGGCAAGCAAGGGCGCAACCACTACTCTTGCTGTTAACGCTGCTACCAGTGCAAAAGCCGCTGCTGAATCTGCGAAGCAGGCTGCCGAATCTAAAGCTGCCCGGTCTGAAGGCAATGCTAAGCTCAGCGAAGGTAACGCGAAGACAAGTGAAATAAACGCTCAGAGCAGTGCTTTAGATTCTGCTCAGTCTGCCGTTAACGCAGAAAAAAGCAATAAGAGCGCGGAAAAGCACTCTACCGATGCTGGGGTGTTTGCTGATAATGCAGAGTTGTCAGCGCAGCAGGTCACAGAGCAAGCGGAGCAAGTTAATCGTGACGCTGAACAGGTGGCAAGTGACAAAAAATCTGTTACTGAGTTGACAGGTCAGGCGGTCAAGGCTGCGGGCAATGCTCAAACCTACATGGAGCAGGCAGGGCAAATCAAGACTGACACGCAGACAATGCTCGACAATGCATCACAGGCCATGGCTGAGGTTATCACTAAGGCAAAAGCCGATATTGATGCACAGGGCACGGAGATTATCACACAGGCAACGGCACAGGCTGATAGGGCGCAGGGAGCGGCTGACGGCATTAGAGATACTGCTGATACATTGCAGGCTGACAACGAGCACCTTAAAGCTGAGCTAAAACATGCTAACAGACGTATCAGCGTGTTATATGACTTGGGCAAGGGTATTACACATCGCTATGAGACGGACAGCGAGACGGCGTACAGTAAGGATGTGCCTAGTGGGGCTAAGGTTATGGATGTTAAATTGATTGGCGGCCGGAGCGTGGCAGCTCACCAATATATCGATGGTTTTGCTGAGCCGTTAGGTTTTGGATATAAATATACCGACGATAATGATTATTACAATGTGACATTTACGGAATCAAACGGGAGGTTCAGATGGATTACATTGAGTGTAATAAAAGGTCACAAATATTATCAGTCTCTAATTTTGCAAGTCGTTTCTGGAGGCGCGATTTATGGCGGAAATTATTTAGGCATTCCATGGAGTTTTAGCGTAACAAAAGCTGATGGATTAGTAAAAAAAGACACAATCGTGACCAGCCAAGCTAATGTTAATAGTTTAATCCAGATTGCAGGTTCTACCGACAGCGACGGTAATTTTTCTACATGCCGAATAAATAAAAAATCTGTTAGATTAATCGACCTCACTCAAATGTTTGGCGCAGGTAACGAGCCAACGCTGGAGCAATGCCGTGAGATTTTTGCAAACGAGAGCTACCCATACAACGCAGGAACGCTGACATCTGCTGACGTTACCGCTGTGCAGGTAGGTGATAAGGTTATACCATTGCCTAACAGCATCTCCCTAAAATCAGCAGGCAGTGTATATGACAGCTTAGAGTTTTACGAGCAGGACGGCAAATATTACCAAAAGCATACGCAGAGGGTAGGCGTGGTAGATTTGGGGACACTGAGCTGGAGTAATAACGGTAATGTCGACGCAAATATACAATATCTGAGCCGAAGTATTACCGAGCGTGCAAGTAATCAAAATGGTATATGCGCAAGATATCCAGTAGTTAATGATTATACATTAGTAAATTGTATGATACTTCGTAACCAAGACGTTGGAATCGCAATTCTTAGTCCCATTACTTCAACTCCTAAGTTTACCGCATCACTGCAAGGCGTCCTGCTGTACTACGAGCTTGCAACGCCAATCGTCACAGTCACAGAGGTAGACAATCGCTTTGATGCCGTCGACTGCAAGGCTGGCGATAAAATCATGTTTGTTGGCAACAGCGACTACCATTTGCCCGTACCCAACGAAGAAGAATATCTTATCGCATTAAACGAGGTGACAGCATGAGCAGAGAAACAATGGCAAAAAAATTAAACCTAACGCCTGCTGATTTTGGCGTTGAGGATTTACAACAGCGTTACACACGCCTTGTACAGGATTACATGGACAAGGCTGTACAGGCAAGAGGTTATGACGATGTGTTTACCTGCATCAGTTATGTAGACAGCACGGACGAGATTTTTAAACGCGAGGCAAACATCGTCCTTGCGTGGCGTGATAAGGTATGGCGATTATGCTATGACGTATTAGCTGAGGTTAACGCAGGTAAGCGTGCCGTGCCGTCGGAGCTGGAGTTGCTGGCGATGCTGCCTAAATTGGAATGGTGAGGTGTTTTATGTTTGAATCAACTATGCAAACCGTAATAAACATTATTGCTGGCGCTATTATTTCCTATCTTTTTGCTTTGTATCGTGCAAAGAAAAAAGAAAACAATGCCTTAAAGGCAGGCTTACAAGCATTGCTGAGAGATAGAATCATCCAGGCTTACAACCATTACTGCGACGATAAGAAGTGGATTCCCATTTACGCTTTAGAAAGCATCAACGCATGCTTTAGAAGCTATGAAGCTCTCGGAGAAAATGGCGTTATTAACGGCTTAATGGAACAGCTTAACGACTTGCCGAACTATGAGCCGCATCAGAAAGGATAAGAAATGAAGAAGCTATTAAATATGCTAAAAAAGGACGAGAATACGCTTAGTATCGGCAGACTATGCGCTGTGCTGGCGTTCGTCTTGTTCTGTGTAATTTCTCTTTACCTTGCGTTTTTTGTAAAAACGTGGGGCAATTATGAAGCCTTTGCTATGGCTTGTGTATCTTTCATGCTTGCGCAGCTTGGTAACAAGTATGTAGAGACTAAAGCAATGAAAGTGAAGAATGACGAGTAAATTTTGAGTAACGCCACTTGACTTTTTTACAAAAATGCACTTGACTAATTTTCGCTAAAAACGCTGAAAGCTAGATGCAGCAAGGGTTTTAAGGTGTAATGATGTTGTTGCAAAAAGTCAAATGACACATATTTAACACACATTTTAGAAGATAAGCAACAACTTAACAAAACAACTAAAATGTGAAATTAAGAAGTGAAATTAAAGGAGTGATAGTTATGATTATTACCGGTATGGCGCACTTTGAATCTGTGTGCAAAAACAAATTAGTGGAGTGGTATAACCAATCCGACAACATTAACCATGGCCCGAACGACGTTCAGCCTATTACGCTGGAGAATGTCTATGTGGTTTGGGCGTGCAAGACGTTGCAGAATTACAAGGCGTTGTTATCAACGACCGTGAGCGGTGACGGTATTTATGCTGAGTATACATACAACGGCGACAAGCAAGAAATGTATGAGGACGTATACAAAAAAGCTTCTAATCGCTGCTTAAAAAGTGAGTGAGGTGATAGCTATGGACTGGAACAAAAGCCTTGCGAGAGAAATCGCCAAAGGCATTATCGCAACAGGTATCGAGGGTGGCTATGACAGCGTGGCGAAGTCTACCGCCTACGCTTATCCGTCAATCGGCGTGTCACAATGGGAAGGCAACAGAGCCGATGAGCTTTTGAGGGCTATTCCCGGCGGTGAAGACTTTGTCGGCAGAACCTATATCGACATTAAGGCAAGCGGCGAACTGCCGATGCTGAAAGAGCTTTTGAGAAGTGAAGCAGGACAGCAGGCACAGTTGGAACAATTATCACGTGACTGCCTGCAATACGTCGAGGCGCTTCAGCAGGTGCCGACGTTGGATGATACACGCTGCTTGATTTATGCCGGTATGTGGTGCCCGACTAGCACTTATGTTGTAAAGCGTTTTTTAGAGAATCGTTTTGAACGTGTCGACCTGCGCAGCCTGGAAGCACTCTATAAACTGTTTGAAAATTATTACTGGATTGCTGCCGATGTTGGCGAGATGTACCGCCCCGGTTATGCAAACAGAGCACAAATTACTTATGAGTATGTTGCTGGCATTGATTTAACTACACCATACGGCGTACCTGCCTATGGTGAAGCTGGCAATGGAAGATGATTTAAAGCTCATGCTTTAGATATAGTCACCGACAAGAGGTTTAGTTATTCTCTCCTATACGTGTAGCATTTTCTGGTAATTTTTGCGTAATAGTCGGTGACGCATTTATAATGATTGGAGGTGATACAATGGAAGAACTGAAAGCATTTGTTATTGACAAGAAATTTGTTATTGGTCTTGTTGCAGGTTTTGTACTGGGTGCGTTGCATCATTATTTTGCACTCTAAAATCATTCTGAATATCTATCTTACAAGTAGGCTATAATTTAACGGTTTTGGGCAAAAATCACACACAAATTGCATCGCCTACAAGCGTTTTAAAAATAGTGCCGCTCATGATTTATCGTGTCGGAATCTAAAATCGCTTGTAGGCGAAATTTGTGCGTCTGACGAGGTTTATTATATTTTACAAATATCAGTATTGCTAAGAGGTTATAATGGATAATGATAAAACAAGTAAAACTAAAATTGTCATTGCTTTTGCCACTGGCTTGTGTGTCGCTTGCGGTATTTTTTATGCCGCTAACCGCTTTGGCTGGTTCACCCCGGTATTCGGACGAGCCAATGGAGTACGTTCTGACGGAGCAACAATATCAGAAGTTAAACAACAACTTGACGGAGCTAAAAACAATCAACGAGAATTACAAAAAACTGCTGACGCAATCGAAGGGACAGTTGGGAACATCAGACAAGAAGTTAGCGGAGCTAGAGAAGAAGTCGGACGAGCTGAACAGTCTTTGTCTGACGCTGAAAATCAAAGTCAAAGAGCAGGAGAGCTTATTGATGAATGCCAATCAATCCTTAGCGGAGCTAGAAAAAGAGTACAAGCTAAAACAGCAGCGAATTAAAAAACAGCGCAATATAGCATACATAATAGCAGGATGCGCACTATATGCCGCAATGAAGAATTAAAGTGAAACGGAATGTTTGCTTAAATTGTTTAGTGACTGTCTGTTTGCTGATGTGATATAATGTGTTTAATGAACACGTTATATTGAGGTGATAAGATGATGGATAAAGAAACCGTTCAGCAGGAAGTTTTGCCTGCTGGCGTAGTGACAATGTTGTTTGCTGAAAACAAAAGGATTATTGATAAGCAGTTTTATATCATGGCTGGTATGTTGCTTGCCAACATTGGTCTGATTGCACTACTTGCTTATGTACTGAAAAGGTGATTTAATGAAAGAGCTGCTAAAAAGCGCGAGGATATGGATGACAGAAAGCTCGCGCCGCTCATTTTATGCAGTGCTTCACGAAGCGAAGATAACGCCACGACAAACGAAAATCTGTGAAATGAAATTTGTTGATGGTAAAATGAATTACCAAATCGCAATGGAGTTGAACATCTCCACTAAAACTGTTGACAGAGAAATAAGCACTGCGTATAAGGCTATTAATCGAGTGCTTTCTAAATGAAGTAATCCCCATTAAGAGAAGTGTAAAAGCTTTTCTTAATGGGGATTATTTTTTTTGCTCATTTTTGCTGTCTGAATCGTGTCTAAATTATGTCCGAATGCATAGGAGAATGTGTCTTTAGCTTTAGGGATTGTTTTTATTGCTACCACTTAAAATATAGGTGAGGTGATAAAGATGTACGGAAATTATTACAATCCTTATGGAGCTACACAGCAAATGCAACAGAGGTTAGCTAATCTGCAGCAGCAACAACAACAAATGTATCAGCAACCAATGCCGACAATGATGCCACCTGCGCAGCCAAATGCTTATCAGCCTGTACAGCAAATCAAAGGCAGACCTGTTACAAGCATTGAAGAAGCACGAGCAGCGCAAGTTGACCTTGACGGAACGAGTACATATTTTCCTGCTCCTGCCGAAGGAAAAATTTATGAAAAGCTTATAGGCATGGACGGCTTGCCGATTTTTAGAGTTTATCAGCTTCAGCAGGACGGTGGTATGCAAGCTCCTGCCTACGCTGACAATAACACAGTGCTGGCATTGCAAAGACGCATTGAAAAGCTCGAAGAGCAGATTGGAGGAATGACGAATGATGAACATATTCCAGATGATGCAGATGGTACAGCAGGCAGGAAATCCAATGGGACTAATGCAACAGTTCGCAGGACAAAATCCGCTAATGAGTAGGGCGATGCAGATGGGGCAAGGTAAATCGCCAGAGCAGATGCAAACTCTTGTGAGGAATCTTGCCAAACAAAAAGGCATGAACGATGAACAGCTTAATCAATTTTTAAGTCAATTTGGTTTAAGGCTTCAATAAGCGCGCAATGAAGCTTTAGATAGATTTTTACGGAGGTGAAAAAATCATGGAAGGTGCAAACATTGTCCCTGTAATGGACATGAATCGAAACAATGGTTATGGTGACTGCTGGGGCGGCGGTATGTGGTTTATGTGGATTATCGTTCTTTTCGCTCTTATGGGCGGTTGGGGCGGCAACTGGAATAACCGTGGTAACATGGGTGCTGAAATTTTTGCTAATGGAAGTATGACACGTGATCAGATTGCAGACCAATTTTCCATGCAGGATATTAAAGACGGTATTCGTGGTGTTCAGAATGGCTTATGTGATGGTTTTTACGCTCAGAACAGCACTATGCTGAATGGGTTTAACGGTGTTCAGCGAGACATTATGCAGACTGGTTATCAGCTCGGCAGCGAGATTGCACAAAATCGTTTCGCCGCTCAGCAATGCTGCTGCGAGCAAAAACAAGCTATTGCTTCTCTTGGCTACGAAACTAACCGAAATATTGACGCAGTGCGTTACGAAAATGCACAAAATACTTGTGCTATCGTAAACGCCGTCAAAGAGGACGGAGAAAAGACCAGGGCAATTATGGTAGCTAACCAGATTCAAGATTTGAGAGACAAGCTCTCAGACCGCGACCGCGACTTGCAAACTGCTAATTTCCAACTGTCTCAGCAAGCACAGAGTGCTGCTCTCATCGGCACACTGAGACCTTATCCTCAACCTGCTTATATCACGTCTAGTCCGTATCAAAGTGTCGCTGCCAATGTAGCTGGTGCTTGTGGCTGCGCTTATAATGTAGGCTAAAAATAAGTTATGTGCATTAACTGCACTGTATTAGGGACGGTGCAAGCCGTCCCTATTGCTTTAAAAAACGATAAATTTTAAAGGTATCAAGAAAATACCTTGATTGCGTAAAGAGGTGAAAATAAATGATTTGCTACGAAAAATCTTCTTTGAACGCTGCGGCTGTTGCTGCTCAGTCTGTTGCAGCTAATGCTTTTGTTAGCTTTCCTATAAATAATCTTCTGACTGGCGTTGCTATTAAGCATCCTGCTGGAAGCTCTAGTGTTAGCCTGATTCGTGGCCTGTACCTTGTCAGTGTAAATGCTGATGTTGTTCCTGCTGCTGCTGGCAATGTTGGCTTACAGCTTCTGAGTACCACGGAAAGCACATCTTCTGTGATTAATGGTGCGGAAAGCATTGTTACAGGCGTTGCTGACACAGCTGTGAATATTTCTTTTACTACGCTGCTTCGTGTTCGTCCTTCTTGCTGTGCAGTAAACAACATAACAAGTTTACAGGTACAGGCAACGGCAGCGGCAACAATTAACAGGGCAGCTATTAGCGTGGTTAAGCTTGCGTAAGGAGGTGTGGTTATGCACTCCTATAAAGAGTATTGGAACAAGATTATAGGTGATGATACAAAAGAGAGAGCAATGGAAGAAATTGTTTGCAGTGCATTAGAAAAGCTTAAGATGCATTGCCCAGACCTTTTTTATCGCACGTTGTATGACTTGCACTGTGTAGCTTATGGTCCTCATTTCGATGAAGCACTTGCAAAGCTTGCAGTCAGCAAGATGCAGAACACTGATGGCACTAATGGTGAGCATTGGACGTATGAGCAGACCAATCAACTAGCAGAGCAGCATAATATCAAGCATAAAGCTGATTGGTATTATGTGCTGAACATGGTGTATAGTGATTATGGCGCAGCTTTCAGCGGCGATACCGGAACACTTGTCAAGATTGCTAAAGCTTATATGTGTGATCCTGATGCTCCTAGTGGAAAAGTTCTTGACTTATGGGTAGCTCAAATGAGAGCAAAGGAAAGACAATAATTATATTATTTGCACCTGCTGTAAGCATATGCTATAATATATGTGTGGTTTGGCTTGAATTTGTTTCCATTTTGGTATCTCAATTATCTTCTTATTACATACGGCTACAAAGAAGCAGGTTTAGTCAGCCTGCTTTTTTGCTTATGAGTTCCAAATGAGTTCCAAAATAAAAGCAACTAAAAAAATGAAAAAAATAAACGAAAAGATATGCACTATGCAGCAAAAAAACACTTGCAAAAAAGTGGCTGATTTGGTAAAATCAGTAAAAGGGACTGTAGTAGTACGGTCCCTTTTATTACGTTATGAAGCATTTATGCTTTAAAATAAAGCAAATTTACAATTATGTCATAACTGAAGCTGTAATCTATGCTACAATATATCTATATTATTGTAGTTAAAAATCCGGCCTGTGCCGGCGATAGAGAGGAGGCTCATTAGTTGAGCAAGAAAAGTGAAACCTCCTGGCAGGATTCTGCCAGTGATTGGCTTGTTTCGATTATTATTGCGGTAGCACTGGCATTCTGCATCCGCACCTTTTTGGTAGAGCCTTATATGGTAGAAGGCTCCTCTATGTATCCTACTCTGGTAAACCATGAGCGTCTTGTCGTTGATAAGCTGAGCTACTTTGTTACCGACCCGAAGAAGGGCGAAATCGTAGTTTTCCGCTTCCCCAAGGACCAGACCCGTGACTTTATCAAGCGCGTTATCGCAGTTGGCGGTGACACTGTGGAGATGCAGCAGGGCAAGGTATTCGTCAACGGCAAGCAGCTGAACGAAACCTATATCTACCACAATGACCCGAAGGGCAAAAATATTTCCGATTACCGCAAGGTAGTTGTTCCCAAGGATACCATCTTTGTATTAGGTGATAATCGTAATAACTCTGAGGACAGCCGTTTTGCCGACGTTGGCTTTGTGCCGCTGAAGCTGGTTAAGGGACGTGCGCTGCTAGCTTTCTGGCCGCTGGACAAGATGCGCGTGCTGAAGGCTGATACGGGTATGGGCGAATGATGCTGGAGGATTTTAAGATTCAGTGGTTCCCCGGTCATATGACCAAGGCGAAGCGCATGATGGAAAGCCAGATTAAGCTGGTTGACGTTGTTGTGGAGATGCTGGATGCGCGTATTCCTCGCTCCAGTACCAACCCCATGCTGCAGGATATCCTTGGCAGCAAGCCGAAGGTGATCGCACTGAACAAGATTGATATGGCAGACAAGGCTCAGACTGATGTGTGGCTGGAAAAAATCAAGCACAGCGGTCTGCCTGTGTGCAAGATTGACTGCGCTACCGGTAAGGGCGTCAAGCAGCTTATCAGTGCAGTTCAGCTGGCTGCGAAGCCGGTGATTGATAAATGGCTGAAGAAGGGCGTGCGCAACCGTCCCGTCCGCGTTATGATTGTAGGTATTCCGAACGTCGGCAAGTCTACCCTGATTAACCGCCTCGTAGGCAAGAACAAGGTAATGGCTGCCGATAAGCCGGGTGTAACACGCGGACAGCAGTGGGTAACGATTGCCAAGGGCTTAGAGCTTTTGGATACGCCGGGTGTACTCTGGCCTAAGTTTGATGACCCGTCGGTGGGCTTTGCGCTTGCCGTTACCGGTGCCATCAAGGAGGATGTATTCGACAGGGAGCAGGCCGTAGAGCTGCTGCTTGATCTGTTGATACGCAAATATCCTCAGGATTTGCAAAATAAATATGCAGTAAGCCTCGAGCAGGGTGATGATGTCAACGCCGTTATGGCGAAGATTGCCGTTGCCAGAGGTTGTCTGAAGTCTGGTGGACAGCTTGACATCGATAAGGTGGTTCAGCTTGTACTCAGAGATTTCCGAGCAGGACGTTTAGGGCGGTTTACAATCGACGAGCCTTGATTTGTCGTGCCATAAAAACCGCCGCAGGGCGGTTTTTCTTTATGCAAAAATAAATTTTAAGGGGGATACAGAAGATGAATATTACCGAAATCAAGGAGCTGCTGGCAGGAGCACCGACGGCGGAGCAGCTGGCGACATTGGCAGCAGACGAGCGCAAGGGAGTACAGAAGCTGCTGGCAGCATACAACAAGCGTCTGGAGAAGGCGGCGGCGGAGAAGGAGCGCTTCACGGCGATGCTGAAATTGGAACGCGAGCTGTATGACGAGGGCTGCGAGCTGATTGCCGGCGTAGATGAGGCAGGACGCGGACCTTTGGCAGGACCGCTGGTTATCGCTGCCGTTATTCTGCCCAAGGATGTGTTTATCAGCGGACTGAACGATTCCAAGCAGCTTTCCGCTGCTAAGCGCGATATGCTGTATAACGAGGTTATGGCCAAGGCGCTGGATATCGAGGTGAACATCGTCAGCGTCAGCAATATTGATGAGCTGAATATTTACTACGCTACACAGCAGGGCATGGCGCAGGTGCTGGAAAACCTGCACTGCCGTCCGCAGGCAGCGCTGATTGACGCTATGCCGGTGAAGGTTCCAGGTATGAAGATTGAATCCGTGGTGCACGGTGATGCGCTGAGCGCTTCTATTGCCGCTGCTTCGATTATTGCGAAGGTAACCCGTGACCGCATCATGGAGCGCCTTGATCTTGTTTATCCTGCCTACGGCTTTGCGCATAACAAGGGCTATGGCAGCGGCGCGCATATGCAGGCTGTGAGCGAGCTGGGAGCCACACGCTGGCACCGCCGCAGCTTTGAGCCTGTGAAGAGCATGCAGCTGCCGCTGGTGGCTGCTGAGGAAAATATCCTCTATGCTCCGCAGACGGATAACTATGAGTACCCCGTCGAGGAGTAGTCTTGGGAAATACGGCGAAGATTTTGCCTGCCGCTATCTGCAAAATATGGGTTATAAACTGTTAGCCCGCAACTTTCGCTGTCACCGTTATGGTGAGATTGATCTTATTGTTGAAAAAAGTGGCTGTATCAGCTTCATAGAGGTCAAGACACGTGCTTCTACCCGGTTCGGCAGACCGATAGAGGCCGTGACACCGGCAAAGCAAAGAAAAATTCATCGTTGCGCTGAATATTATCTCCAATGCAGAGGTCTGCTGGAGCAGCCGCCGGTGCTTTCCTTTGATGTAGTAGAAATTATCATTGAAAGCACTGCGGCTATCAGCATCAGGCATTGGCCGCACTGCTTTTAAAAGAAACGGAGTGTTGATAATGTTTGCACAGATTCTTGGCGAAACAACTTGTGGTATTGATGGTGTACAGATTTTGGTTGAGGTGGACGTGAGCAACGGCTTGCCCAGCTTTGATCTTGTGGGACTGCCGGCGATGGCTGTGCGTGAGTCCAAGGAGCGCGTGAAGGCGGCGCTGCGTAATTCCGATTATCCCTTCCCGATGACGCGCATTACGGTCAATCTGGCGCCCGCAGATTTGCGTAAGGAAGGCAGCGGCCTTGACTTGCCGATTGCCATAGGCCTGATGACCTGCGGCAGAATTCTGGAGCCGGAAAAGCTGGAGAACAAGGTTTTCATCGGCGAGCTGTCGCTGGACGGCAGAATCCGAAAGGTTTCCGGCGTGCTTTCCATGATTATGGATGCCAAGAAGTGCGGGGCGCAGGAGGTGTATATTCCGCAGGCCAATGCTGCCGAGGGCAAGCTGATTCATGGTATTGATGTGTATACGGTGGCAACCTTAAAGGAGCTGGTGGAGCACCTGAAGGGGAAGAACACGCTGACGCCGCTGCCGAAGGAAAATATTCTGCAGAACAATAACAGGATTTATCATGTGGATTTTGCTGACGTCAAAGGCCAGCTTGTAGCACGCAGAGCGTTGGAGATTGCTGCCGCCGGCGGTCACAGTATCCTGATGGTGGGTTCTCCTGGCTGCGGGAAAACGATGCTGGCACGCCGTTTGGTGACGATTCTGCCGCCGATGACGGAGGCCGAGGCGCTGGAGGTTACTAAGATTTACAGCATCGTGGGACTTTTGCCGCAGGCCGACAGTGTCATGCTGGAGCGTCCGTTCCGCAGTCCACATCACAGCATCAGCGGCAGCGCCTTGCTTGGCGGCGGCAGTACACCACGCCCGGGAGAGGTGACGCTGGCGCACAACGGCGTACTCTTTTTGGACGAGCTGCCGGAGTTTGAACGTTCTACGCTGGAGATGCTGCGTCAGCCGCTGGAGGATGGCGAGGTGAGTATTTCGCGCGTCAGGGCGGCAATGACCTTCCCGAGCAAGTTTATTTTATGCGCTGCTCAAAATCCTTGCCCCTGTGGGTTCCTCGGTGATTCGGTGCACCGCTGTTCATGTAAACAATCGGAAATTGACAGCTATAAACGTAAGATTTCCGGTCCGCTGATGGACAGAATCGATATGCAGATAAACCTGAGCAGGGTGGAGTTCAGCGAGCTGAAAACGAAGGAAAAGGGCGAATCTTCGGCTGCCATCCGCGAACGCGTGGTGAAGGCGCGACTGCTGCAGCAGGAGCGCTTGGAAGCCTTGGGGATGCACTGCAATGCGCAGATGGGCCGGAGCGAGGTTGTTAAATATTGCCAGCTGGACGCGGCGGCGCAGAATGTTATGGAGCGTTACTTTAATATGCTCAACCTCAGCGCCCGCAGCCATGACCGTATCCTTAAGGTGGCACGCACGATTGCGGACCTTGCGGGCAGCGAGAACATTGAGGCGGTGCATCTGGCGGAGGCCATTCAGCTGCGCACCAGCGTGCGGCCGTAAGGAGCAGGCTTCGAAGCAGGTAAGCTTAACGCTCTGCGCATTACTGACGGTAGTACGCAGAGCGTTTTTTGTTGCTTTCTTTCCTAAAATGATGTAAAATAAAAGAAAACGAAAGGAACGAAAGCTAATGACAAAAGAAACACTTGCGTATGAGAATATCGACAGAGAGTTTAAAGAGCTGTATGTCAGTGACATCAAAAAAACAGTAGTTGCTTTTGCCAATACAGAGGGCGGAATTTTATATATCGGCATAAATGATGCAGGAGAGGTTGTCGGTCTGCCAAACGTAGACGATGTAATGCAGCAGACAGCCAATACGCTTAAGGACAGCATTGCACCGGATGTTATGCCGTTTGTCAAAATACGCGCAGTTACCAAAGAAGGTAAACAGATTATTAAGGTTGCGGTGCAAAACGGCACGAGCAGACCGTATTATATTCGTGAAAAAGGCTTAAAGCCCAGTGGTGTTTATATCAGGCAGGGCAGCAGCAACCAGCAGCTGAGCGATGAAGGCATTCGCCGTATGCTGATAGAGGTTAACGGTAAAAGCTATGAAAGCATGCGCAGTATGCAGCAGGAGCTGACCTTTACTGCTTTGCGCAAGCATTTTCGGCAGCGTGAGCTGAAATTGGATGAGGCGCAGCTGCGCACTCTTAAGCTCATCGGTGACGATGGCCTGTACACAAATCTGGCGCTGCTGCTGTCCGAGCAGTGCGAGCATTCGCTGAAGGTTGCGGTTTTTCAGGGCAGCACGAGAGCGGTTTTTCGCGACAGACGTGAGTTTACCGGCTCCTTGCTGCAGCAGCTTTACGATGCTTACGCATTTATAGATAATTATAATAAGACTAAGGCAACCTTTCACGGCTTGGAGCGTGTAGATACGCTGGATTATCCGCCTGAGGCTGTGCGTGAGGTGCTGCTGAATTGCCTTGTACACCGTGATTACAGTTTCAGCGGCAGCACGTTGGTTAATATTTACGATGACCGCATTGAGTTTATCTCTTTGGGTGGACTCGTTACTGGCTTAAAAATGGAAACAATTTTTATTGGCGTATCGCAGACGCGCAATCCTGCGTTGGCTGCTGTGTTCTACCGCTTGCGCTTAATTGAGAGCTTTGGTACGGGGATTGAAAAAATTCAGCAGAGCTATCTGGATACTGCGGCAAAGCCGGAATTTATTGCGGTTTATGGTGGCTTTAAGGTTGTTTTGCCCAATGTCAATGAGGTGCAGGCCAAGGAGTTTAGCATCAGCGAAACGCAGGAATACTATGGCTTTGTGGATGAAAAGGACAAAGTAATGCAGCTGGCTGCTGTGCAGGGCTATGTTACCCGCAAGCAGGTTGAGGATGCCTTGCAGGTGAAAACAACTAAGGCCTATATGCTTTTGCAGGAGCTGTGTGATGCAGGCAGGCTGACGCCTATCGGCGTAGGGCGAAGCAGAAAGTATATCAGCAGGTAAGCTTAACGCTTTGCGTATCACTGACGGTAGTACGCAGGACCGACTGCATAGGCGAATATTGAAACGTTGTATCTGCATGGGATATTTTGCGACGAAAATTGTTTTACTAACACCATTGTGAAATGCAAAAAGTTGAAATATTCTTTTCCCTTTGATAATTTTGTGGTAAAATATTTAGTGGGGATTTGAATAGGTTATAAGAGGTCTGAAGTATGACGACCATTATTGATAGAGTGCACGTCTTGTATTATCTTTATCAAAGTTAGTATGCTGATATTATTCAAGGTCTATATATGTATCATTAGGAGGGTTAATTATGATGCTTGGTAAGAAATTTTCTGTTGCATGTATTTCTTTAATGATGGTATTAGCTTTGGCTGGTTGCGGAAAGACCGGTGAAAGTGAAGCAGAGAAATTAGTTAAAGAGGCATGTAAAATTCCTGATTCATATAAAAAGATAGATTACCAAGTTGATGATAAGAATGGTATTTCATACTTGGATTTCAAAGCGAAGAACATGTTGGGCATGGAAGTACCTGGAAGAGCATATTTTAAAATTACTAAAGATCGTATCATAGGTATTGATACTGATGATATTGAAAGAAATGTCTTAGATGATTTTTATAAAAATGCTCCTACAGAATTCTCGGAATGTGTTAAAAGCTATAAAATTTTAAAGAAAAACCACTATAAGGAAAATTTTGATTTAGAATTCTTTTTAGAGAGGTATAAAGACTTAAAATATGAAAAAGATAATTTCTACGCATGGCAAAGTGTAGCTAAAAAAAGTATTAAAGCAAATGATATAATAAAAAAGTATAATGATGCGTATAAAACTGCCCCACAAATTGTTAAAAAGTATTTTCCTGAGCCTATGCAATACTTCAAAATTAACTTAACGGGTAGTTCTCGAGGTGGTTGGAGGGCTAATGCCGAAAGAACCGACGAATATCCTGAGCAATGATTCATATTTTAAAATATATTTAGTACATTTGTGAGTTAGTTACTGAAAACTTGGTATGGAATTTCTATAAAACTTGGCTTTTCTCTTGAAATATTAGTTAGCTTGTAATATGAGCGTAAGTTGAACTAACTCATATGATAAAAAGGTTCGTAACGCTCTGCGTATTACTGTTGGTAGTACGCGGAGCGTTTTTTCTTACATATCTGTAAATAGCTTTACAAAAACACGGATAAATAAAAAAATCCGCAAGATTTTGTTTAAATGTGTTGACGAAAGATATCCGCAGTGGTAAACTAGGCACAACTTCAAAAAGACCACAAACCGTTGAGACGGAGATCAAGTCAGCAGATGCGCTTACAGAGAGTTCGGGCAGGTGGGAGCCGGATAGAGATGCAGGCTGATAAATGGACCGTTGAGGGTGCTGTCAAATCGCTTCGGCGAGAGTATTCAGCAACGCAACACCGGCGTTAAAGGTGAGGAGTGTGATGGCACTCTGCGAGAGCGCGTCGCGATAGCGGCGAAACAAGGTGGTACCGCAGGTATAAGTATTTACAGCCTGTCCTTGGAATTGCTTAGGAAAGCTAAGCAGCTTCAGGACAGGCTTTTTTGTATAACAAATCTGTGATAGACCTTCTCGTAGAATGTTAGCGTAAACTATGGGAGGAATTAAAATGATTAAAGAAGCTATTGTAAAAATCGTCGGCAAAGAGGATTTAACCTATAACGAAGCTTATGACGTAATCAACGAGATTATGAGCGGTGAAACAAGTGCAACACAGAATGCGGCCTTTCTGGCAGCGCTTTCTACCAAGAGCACTACGGCGGAGACTACCGATGAAATTGCCGGCTGCGCTGCTGCGATGCGTGACCACGCACTGAAATGCGAAACGGGCATGGACATCTTTGAAATCGTCGGCACCGGCGGCGACGGCTCCAACAGCTTCAACATTTCCACAACCTCCGCTCTGGTTGCTGCGGCAGGCGGCATGAAGGTTGCTAAGCACGGCAACCGCGCCGCTTCCTCCAAATGCGGCACTGCGGATTGCCTGGAGGCGCTGGGCGTAAACATTCAGCAGGACCCGGAAAAATGCGTGGAGCTGTTAAAGGAAGTCGGCATGTGCTTCTTCTTCGCACAGAAGTATCACACTTCGATGAAATATGTAGGACCTATCCGCAAGGAGCTGGGCATCCGCACCGTATTCAACATCCTCGGACCTCTGACGAACCCCGGCAGCCCGAAGATGCAGCTCTTGGGTGTGTATGACGAGTATCTGGTTCAGCCGCTGGCGCAGGTACTGATGAACCTGGGAGTTAAGCGTGGCATGGTGGTTTATGGTCAGGACAGACTTGATGAGATTTCGCTGAGCGCACCGACTACCGTTTGCGAGTTCAAGGACGCCTGGATGAAAAATTACGTTATCAAGCCTGAGGACTTCGGCATGGAGCGCTGCACCAAGGCTGATCTTGTAGGCGGTCTGCCGGAGGAAAACGCTAAGATTACGCGCGACATTCTGGCGGGAGCGCAGGGGCCGAAACGCAATGCAGTTTTGCTGAATGCCGGCGCCAGCCTGTATATCGGCGGCAAGGCCGAGAGCTTTGCGGATGGCGTGAAGCTGGCGGCAGAGCTGATTGACAGCGGCAAGGCGCTGCAGACGTTGGAAAAGCTGATTGAGCTGAGCAATAAATAAGCTGATTAAAGAGGTTAGATTATGATTTTAGATGAGATTGCGGAATATACCAAAGAGCGTGTGCGGGCGCTCAAAGCGCACAAAAGCCTTTACGCGGTGCGTGATGAGGCAGAGGGCAGACCGCAAGGCAAGGATTTCAGGGCAGCGCTTGCTGCCCCCGGCCTGAGTGTAATCGCCGAGCTGAAGAAGGCATCCCCCTCGAAGGGCGTTATTGCCCCCGATTTTACGGACATCTACCTGCGCAAGGCTGCGGAGTACGAGGCAGGCGGCGCAGCAGCCATCTCCTGCCTGACGGAGCCGCAGTTCTTCCAGGGCAGCGATGCTTACCTGCAGGCAGTACGCCAAAGAGTGGAGCTGCCGCTTCTGCGTAAGGATTTCACGCTGGATGAGTACCAGATTTACGAGGCCAAATGCATCGGTGCCGACGCGGTACTGCTCATCTGCAGCCTGCTGAGTGCAGCGCAGCTGGGTGAATACCTGGCGCAGGCGCAGGAGCTGGGGCTGAGCGCTTTGGTGGAGGCACACACCGCAGGCGAGGTGCAGCAGGCACTGGCGGCGGGCGCGGAAATCATCGGCGTGAACAACCGCAATCTCAAGGATTTCAGCGTGAACCCGGTAAACAGCCTGCGCCTGAGGGATGCGATTCCCGCAAGCAAGATTTTTGTAGCGGAAAGCGGCATCAAGTGCGCAGCCGATACGCAGGCGCTGAAGCAGGCAGGCGTGCAGGCGGTGCTGGTGGGCGAAGCGTTGATGCGCAGCGCGGATGCGGCGGCAATGCTGAAGGAGATGCGTGATGCGTAAGGTAAAGGTTAAAATCTGCGGCTTGAAGCGTGCGCAGGATATAGAGTGTGTCAACAAGCTGCTGCCCGATTATATAGGCTTCGTTTTTGCCAAGACCAAACGCGAGGTGACGGAGCAGCAGGCAGCACAGCTGAAGGCAATGCTTAACCCGCAGATTAAGGCAGTCGGCGTTTTCGTCAATGCCGAGATAGATTTGATTGTACGCCTGGCAGCAAGCAGGACGATAGACATCATCCAGCTGCACGGTGACGAGGATGCGGCCTACTGCGAAAGGCTGCGACTGCAGACGGAACTGCCGATTATCAAAGCAGTCCGCGTGAAGGACGCAGGCTCCTTTGAAAATCTGCAAGCCTATCCCTGCGATTACCTGCTCTTTGATACCTATACCAAGGGGCAGTACGGCGGCACCGGTAAGCGTTTTGATTTATCGCTGGTGGCAGATGAAAAAATCAATAAGCCGTATCTTATAGCAGGCGGTCTTGAGGCGGCGAATGTTGCAGATGTATTGAAAAACAGTAACGCCTTTGCCGTAGATGTAAGCGGTGGCGTAGAAACAGAAGGGTTGAAGGACCCGGAAAAAATTGCCGCATTTATAGCGGAGGTAAGGGGAGATAACGATGACAAAAGGTAGATATGGTATTCACGGCGGTCAATATATGCCGGAAACTTTGATGAACGCAGTGCTGGAATTAGAGGCTGCATATGAAAAATTTAAAAACGATCCCGAATTCAAGGCTGAGCTGGCGCGCTTGTACCGCGAATATGCCAACAGACCGTCCCTCCTGTATTACGCAGAGAAGATGACCAAGGATTTGGGTGGCTGCAAGATTTACCTGAAGCGTGAGGATCTGAACCACACCGGCGCCCACAAAATCAACAACGTTCTGGGACAGATTCTGCTGGCGCAGAAGATGGGCAAAAAGCGTGTTATCGCCGAAACAGGCGCAGGTCAGCACGGCGTTGCGACTGCTACCGCAGCGGCGCTGATGAACATGGAATGCGTTGTTTACATGGGCAAGGAGGACTGCGAGCGTCAGGCGCTCAACGTGTTCCGCATGGAGCTTCTGGGTGCGAAGGTTGTGCCCGTAAGCAGCGGCACCGGTACCCTGAAGGACGCAGTAAACGAAGCACTGCGCGTATGGACCGAACGCGTTGAGGATACCTACTATGTTCTGGGCAGCGTTATGGGCCCGCACCCGTATCCGGAAATCGTGCGCGACTTCCAGAAGATTATCGGCGAGGAAATCAAAGCGCAGATGCTGGAAAAGGAAGGACGCCTGCCTGATGTGCTGGTGGCTTGCGTGGGCGGCGGCTCCAATGCTATGGGTATGTTCTATGACTTCATCGAGGACAAGGACGTGCGCTTAATTGGCGTAGAGGCTGCAGGCCTGGGCGTAGATAATCCCAAGAACGCCGCAACCATGGCAAACGGCAAGCTGGGTATCTTCCATGGCATGAAGAGCTACTTCCTGCAGGATGAATACGGCCAGATTGCTCCGGTTTATTCCATCTCCGCCGGTCTTGATTACCCCGGCATCGGCCCCGAGCATGCTTATCTGCACGACATCGGCCGTGCGGAATACGTTCCTGCTACCGATAAGGAGGCAGTGGACGCCTTCAACTATCTTTCCAAAACAGAAGGCATTATCCCCGCAATCGAAAGTGCGCATGCCGTAGCCTACGCTATGAAGCTGGCACCGACTCTGCCGAAGGACAAGATTATGGTTATAAATATTTCCGGCCGCGGTGATAAGGACGTTGCCGCAATCGCACGTTATATGGGAGTTGATTTACATGAATAGAATACAAAAGGCATTTGACGAAAAGAAAAAGTTATTTATCGGCTTTGTGACCGCTGGCGATCCCAATCTTGCTACAACCAAGGAGCTGGTGAGAGCCATGATTAAGGGCGGTGCAGGCTTAATTGAGTTCGGCATTCCCTTTTCCGACCCCGTGGCTGAGGGCGAGGTTATCCAAAAAGCGGATATGCGTGCGTTGGCTGCAGGCACTACTACCGATAAAATTTTTGATCTCGTAGCGGAGCTTCGCGAGGAAACACAGGTACCGCTGGTATTTTTGACCTACGCTAATCCGATTTATGCCTACGGTGCGGAAAAATTCTTTACCCGCTGCGAAGAAACAGGTGTAGACGGCGTTATCATACCGGATATACCGTACGAGGAGCGCGAGGAGATGCGTCCGTTCAGCGAACCGCATCACGTTGCTCTGGTGCCGCTGATTGCGCCAACCTCCAAGGACCGCATCCAGAAAATCGCCGCTGTTGCCCAAGGCTATGTATATGTAGTTTCTTCCTTAGGCGTTACCGGCGTGCGCAGCAATATCACTACCGATATCGACGGCATTGTGGCAGAGGTGCGCAAGGCTACCGATATACCGGTGGCTGTAGGCTTCGGTATCGCTGCTCCCGAGCAGGCTTATAAAATGGCTAAGGCCAGCGACGGCGCTATTGTAGGCAGTGCGATTGAAAAAATCGTGGCACAATACGGCGAGGCTTCTCCCGAGCATGTTTACGAATACGTCAAGAGTATGTCCGAAGCGGTTGCCAAGGCAGCTGCGGAGGCTTGATTACAAAAGTGTGGGAACAAAAAAACTCCGTTCCTTACTGCACAGGCAGCAGTGAGCGGAGTTTTTCGGTTTAAATTATTGCAGCGGCATTGGCTCAGTGCCACCGTTTACTGCGTCCGGCTGTTCAAAAATGAAGGCAGGGGACGGATAGTAGAATTTGCAGTGCTGGAAGTTGATAACCTCGGTGGAGAAGCGTTTCAGCAGAGCATAGGAAGCACGCTCTTCGAAATCAATCAGGTTGTCCTTGTTGATATCAGCGTCTTTTACGATTACCAGCAGATAAGCCGGTACTTCCGGTGCATCCTCGGGAACCTGGCTGCGGTCGAGAGGGATGTTCGGAATAATTTCCAGATCACCGATAGGCTGTTGGTTTTCATTGTACAGCATAGCATGATAAACATTTTCGTACAGGGTACGAGCGAGTCTTAAAGAATAAGCTCCGGAACTCATATTATTCACTCCTTAAAAAGATGTTTTTGATGACTCTCGCTTTATCAAAAAAAGCAATAAACATAACGCTATTATTGTAACATAGATTACGGAAATAAGCAAAATGAATCTATAATGAAATGATTCCACAGCAATTTATGCAGAAAAGCTGTATTAATAATCAAAAAATAGCAAGAATATTTCATGGAATCTGCATTTTTATGCTGAATGTATTCTGTATACATGACATTTCTGTCGATTTTTTAGCAGGAATTTACACAATGTTGACGAATAAGAAGAATAACAATATGTTGCTGCGTGAATTTTGTTATCTTAGCACATATGTATATTAAAGGAGGGGAACTCTTATGAAAAAACTCTTGGCTTTTTTACTTGGTATCATGGTTATGGCTACTATGATTGCCGGCTGCGGCGGTGGAGATAAGAAAGATGATAAAAAACCTGCTGCTCAAAAATTCATTAACATTGCTACCGGCGGTACCTCCGGTACCTACTTCCCGTTAGGCGGTGCTCTTGCTGATATCCTGAATAAAAATATTCCGGGTACCAATGCTTCTGCACAATCTACCGGCGCTTCCGTAGCAAACGTAAACCTGCTCAGCCAAGGCAAGGTTGAAATTGCTTTTATTCAAAATGATATTGCTTACTATGCTGCCAACGGCACTGAAATGTTCAAAGGCAAACAGGTTGCCGGCCTGCAAGGTCTTGCAACTCTGTATCCGGAAACCGTACAGATTGTAACCCTGAAAAAATCCGGTATCAAATCTGTTGCTGATTTCAAAGGCAAACGCATCGCTGTAGGTGCTGCAGGCTCCGGTACCGAAGCTAACGCTCGCCAGATTATGGAAGCATATGGCATTAAATATGATGATATTAAGGTTCAATACCTGTCCTTCGGTGAAGCTGCAAGTGCTCTGAAGGACGGCAACGTTGATGCTGCCTTCGTAACCGCAGGCCATCCGACCGCTGCTATTCAGGATATCGCAACTCAGAACGACGTTGTACTGGTTCCGGTTGATGCTGACAAGGCTGACTCTCTGATCAAAAAATATCCGTTCTACACCAAACTGGTTATCAAAGCCGGTACTTATCCGAAGCAGGATGCTGACGTTTCCGCAGTAGCAGTAAAATGCATGCTGGCAGTAACCGACAAAATGGATGCAGACACCGCTTATGCAATCGTTAAAGCTCTGTACGGCAACCTTGACCGTATGAAATCCGCTCACTCCGCAGCAAATGCTATCAGCAAAGATACTGCTAAAGACGGCATGTCCATTAAGCTGAACCCGGGTGCTGAAAAATTCTTTAACGAAAAATAAGGATTTTAAATGATGCCGAACTTCAAAGACCGGAAACCGGCGTTTGCCGGTGGCCGGTCTTTTTTCCCAGTAAAGAATTTAGTAATTATTATAAGCGTTGTTTTAATGCTTTTGGGGTGGTATAGTACGCGCCTGGTGGTGGCTATTATACCTGAGGGAGCTTCGGGAGCTGTTACTTTTGCCACAGCGGCAGGTGATGAATGGTACATCAGCCTGACGCATTCGGTGGAAAAAACTGCCTGGAATGATTATTTCAGGGTTAACGGCGCAAATAACATGACCATGACGCACACCCGCTTTTCCTCGCTGGGCTGGGGTTATCCTTATTCCGCTGCCGACGGCAAGCTGACGCAGACTGCCGACGGCAAGTTTGATATGGAGATGAACCGCCCCTATAAGGAGGTTGCCCTGCGTATATCCGAGCAGGCAATGCCGCACATTGTCCACGGCGGCGACAGCTACGATCTGATTGCTCTGTACGGGCAGGGGACTGCGGTAACGGTGAAGGCCATGTATCGATATCAGTACTGGCTGGAACGGTACTTTTAGGTTTTATTATATTAAATGAGAGGAGCTGATACCCATGTCTGAAAAAGAAAAGAAAGTAAGAGAGCTTTCAGCAGAAGAGGTATTGCAAAAATTTGACAAGGAATCAGACAAGCGTGAGCTTACAGGTGTGTGGGGTAAAATTATTTCCGCAATCTGTATTCTGTTTGCACTTTTCCAATTATATACAGCCACCTTCGGTGTGCTGGATGCGCATCTGCAGCGTGCTATTCACTTAGCCTTCGGCTTTTTATTGATTTTCCTGCTGTATCCCAGCAGACATTCCTGGTCCCGCAGCAAGATGCATCCCTTTGATGCCTTCCTGGCACTGCTCAGCGCAGGCACTGCCATGTATCTGGTTGTCAACTATCAGGAGCTGGTGCTGCGTGCCGGCATGAACACGGAAACCGACTTCATCGTCGGCCTTATCGGTACGATTATGGTATTTGAAGCAGCGCGCCGCGTAGTAGGCTGGCCGATGATTATCGTTGCCTTCTGCTTCATGCTGTATGCCTTCTTAGGCCCTTACGTTCCCGGTATTCTGGCGCATCGCGGCGTTGGCGTGCAGGAAATGTTTGACCATCTGTTCTTCACTACCGAGGGTATTTTCGGTACGCCTATGGGTGTATCTTCTACCTTTATTTATCTGTTCATCCTCTTTGGTGCATATCTGGAAACCACCGGCCTGGGCAAATTCTTCATTGATATTGCCAACGCAATCGCAGGCTGGGCAGCAGGCGGACCGGCGAAGGTTGCCGTACTGTCCTCCGGCCTCATGGGTACTGTTTCCGGCAGCTCCGTTGGTAACGTTGCCGGCACCGGTGCTTTCACCATCCCGATGATGAAAAAGCTTGGCTATCGTCCGGCTTTTGCGGGCGCTGTTGAGGCTGCTGCTTCTACCGGCGGTCAGCTGATGCCTCCTGTAATGGGCGCTGCAGCCTTCCTGATGGCAGAGTTTGTAGGCGTACCGTACTTTGATGTTGTTAAGGCTGCCGTTATCCCGGCAATGCTGTACTACATCGGCGTATGGCTGGGCGTTCACTACGAAGCTAAAAAGTTCGGCCTGAAGGGCACTCCGCGTGACCAGCTGCCGAAGTTCAAGACTTTGTTCCTCGAAAAAGGCCATCTGGCTATTCCGTTAATCGTTATCGTTTACCTGCTCGTAAGCGGTTATACTCCTATGCGTGCTGCTTTGGCAGCTATCGTGCTGACCATCGTTTGCGCCTGCCTGCGTAAATCCACCCGCATCGGCTTCAAGCAAATCGTCCAAGGCCTCGTTGACGGCTCCAAGGGCGTGCTTGGCGTACTGATTGCCTGTGCAACCGCAGGTATCATCATCGGCGTTGTTACCAAAACCGGCGTAGGCCTGAAGATTGCCACTGCTCTGCTAGATTTGGCAGGCGGTAATCTGCTGCCGGCAATGTTCTTCACCATGATCACTTCGCTGATTCTTGGCATGGGCGTGCCGACAACTGCTAACTATGTAATTACATCTACCATTGCAGCACCTGCTCTGGTGCAGATGAATGTACCGGTGCTGGCAGCGCATATGTTCGCGTTCTACTTCGGTATCGTTGCTGACGTTACACCGCCTGTTGCCTTGGCTGCTTATGCCGGCGCAGGTATTGCCGGTGCTAACCCGATGCGTACCGGCGTTATCGCTGCTAAGCTGGCGATTGCAGCGTTCATCGTTCCGTACATCTTCGTGCTGGCACCTGAGCTGCTGATGATCAACGCAACTCCGTTCACCATCTGCTACAGCGCCTTCACCGCGATTGTCGGTATGTGGGGTGCTTCCATGGCGATGATCGGCTTCTGCAACAATCTGCTGAACATTCCGCAGCGTATTCTGTTCCTCGTTGGCGGTATCTGCATGATTATCCCAGGCGTATTTACCGACGGTATCGGTGTTGCGCTTATTGCCGTTGCCTATGTATGGCAGCGCATGAACAAGGTTAAGGGTGCGATTCAGCAAGATGGGGAAGACCTGTAAACCGAAAATTTCATAGCAAGTTTCATAGTCCTGCGTGCATTTAAGATGCTGCGCAGGACTTTTTTTGCTTATTATTATACTAATGGCCTTTTAGTTTTGCTTTAGGATAGGCAGCTTGCCGGTCTGCTTCCGCTCCTGCGGGGGATGCTTGCCATAAATCATTCTATATAATGAAGAAAACCCTCAGACTTTTATGTCCGGGGGCTTTTGTTTTCTATAAAGATGGGCTGCCGCATGATGTGTACGACAGCCCCTGTGCCATATGATTAGTTCTTAGTATATTTTTGCTTGTATATACTATTTACTG
>OBKS01000675.1_pt1 | contig 30242 bp, 35 predicted proteins | sample 1517381 | NCBI WGS metagenome assembly OBKS01 (sample SAMN04571686, study PRJEB22368) | human gut metagenome | biome: human gut; material: stool | host: Homo sapiens | place: Luxembourg | collected 2012-08-03 | reverse complement strand
CTCAATTTTTTTGAGTATTCTAGCTCTGCTTTCAAATACAAATTTTCTTTTTTTAATCTTTCATTTTCTTCTTCTATTGTTTCATCTTTTCTAGGTTTAAATTCTTTTTTATTCATAGTCAACCGACCTCGCTTTCGTTCAACTATATTATAATCCATTTCTTTATATTTTTTTATCCAATTAGCAAGAATTCCAGAATTTAATAAACCTTCATCAATAGATACTGAAGTCATTGATTCATTATTTAATAATACACGATTAATAATTTTTTCTTTTTTGGATGGTGAATAATATTTATTTTTAGTTGTTCTTAGAATATCATAACCATGTTTATCAATTAGTCTAACTAAGTATCTAATTTTGCCTACACCTATGGCATATTGTTTTGATAAATGTGTTGGTGATTTACCATTTTTTATTTTATTATAAATTTCTATTCTATTTTCATAAGTTAATTTTGTCATATAAAAACCTCGTTTCTTTGTCCAAGAAACGGGGTTCATATCAAATCAAATACTTTTATTATTTAAATTAATCATCACTAATCAAATCATTTAAAAATCTAAAAGTTTTTTCTATACCAGTTTTAGTATATTCACCTATTTTGTGAGATAAAAACAAACCAGTTCTAGATGCTTTGTTATTATAATTTTTTTTACTATTTTCTAAATATGATTCTAAATCTAAATTAATACCTTTTTTAACGTCTTCTTCAAATTCTTTTATTTTTTTATCAGTTAGTACTACATTTTGTCTTTGTTGATACTCAAAATAGCCAGTTTCATTAGAAATATAAAGTGTTAAAAAACAAACAGATAAAACTATAAAAATAAATTTAAAAATATTATTATAAATTTTTTCTATGTCTTCTTTTTTCATAGACTGTCTATATACTCCTTAATAATACTGGCGATTAAATCAATTGTATTGTTAACTTCAGACATAGTATTTTGATATCCACCAAGTTCTAGCAAAATCATTTTAGAATTTATATCTTGATTATAAACGCCATCTACGCCTTGTCCTTGTTTTTTATATATACCTCTACTTAAAGTAGGATATTTCTTTGAAATCATATTTTGAAGTTTTTCTGTTAACTTTAAATTAGGTTCATAATTTTCATTTTCTAATCCTACAACAAATAATACTTTAGCAAAATTTTTACCATCAATGGTAACAGTACTACTTTCTTTAGAATTGGAATCTCTATGTAAATCAATAATTAAATCAAAATTATTTTTTTTAATAACTGGTTCTATAAAATATCTACTAGCTATATAACTATAAGCATGGATATAATTATTAACACGCATAAATTCTATAATATTCCCTTCTTCAACAATGGTATTAATTTTGAATTTCTCTAAAGCTTCTTTTAATTTAACGGATGCTTTTACTACGTCATATTCATTATTATATCCTTCAGATTGATGTGAACTATAAATATATACTCTAGGATTAGTTACATTATTATCAATTTCTTTAATGGTACTATCAATATTAACCATGAAAACAGTTTCCTCCTCATTATAATCAAAAGATTTTGAAACTAATGAAACAGGTTTAGAAAAATCAACATTCAAAATTTTATTAACAACGTTAGTAAAGATTTTATCATGATTGGTTTCTAAATAATGATTAGTTCCATTTATCAATTTAAGAACAAAACTTTCATTACTTTTTTTAATTTCATAATTTTTAAATGGTAAAATAAATATTTGAATAAATAAAACAAAAATAAATAACCATACAAATAATTTTAAATATTTTTTTCTTTTTTTAGTTTTAAATCTTCGCAAAATATATCACCCCTATATAATTATTACCATTATATAATTTTATGAATAAATAATATGTCAAATAATAGATTATATGATAAAATAATTATTAACGGAGGAATAATATGACTATTGGTATAATTTGTGAATATAATCCATTTCATAATGGGCATTTATTTCACTTAAATAAAGTAAAAGAGCTTTACAAAGATAGTACTATAATATTAGTAACTAACGCCTGTTTTTCAGAAAGAGGCGACATAAATATAATAGATAAATGGGACAAAACAGAATTAGCACTCTCTTTAGGCATAGATTTAGTTGTAGAATTACCATTTGTATTTTCTAGTCAAAGTGCTGATATATTTAGTAGAGGTGCCATTGAAATACTTAATAATTTAAAGGTTGACAAAATAGTATTTGGTAGTGAATGTAATAATATAGAATTACTAAAACAAGTTGCTAATTCTTTATTAAATGAAAATAATATAAAAGAATACTTAAAGGATGGTAATAGTTATCCAAAAGCAATTAGCAATTATATATATGATAAATATAATTTTGAATTAAAAACGCCAAATGATATATTGGGTGTATGTTATATAAAAGAAATAATCAAATCAAACAGTAATATTGAACCAGTATGTATAGAAAGAAAAAATGACTATCACTCTTTAGAATTAGAAAATATATGTAGTGCTAGTGCTATTAGAAATGCCTTAAAAGAAAAAAGAGATGTATCTAAATATGTACCTAATGATAAATGTTTTAAAGTTCATTTTTTAGATGAATTATTTCCTTTAATTAAATACAAAATAATAATTGATGACAATTTAAAAAGATATCAAACAGTTAATGAAGGCATTGAATATAGATTAAAAAAATATATCAATGACTCTTATTCTTTAGATGAATTTATAAATAATATTAAAACTAAAAGATATACATATAATCGCATTAAAAGAATGCTTGTTCATATATTATGTGGTTTTACTAAAGAAGAAGCTGCTAATTTAAAAACAGAATATATTAGAGTTTTAGGCTTTAGCAAAAAAGGAAGAGATTATTTAAAAGCAATAAAAAAAGAAACCGAAGTTCCTATTATAACTGGATATAAAAAGTGCAAAAACATGGATATCGAAATTAGATGTGCTGCCATATATAGTTTGTTAGAACCATATTATTTAAAAAGTGAATTCCAAAAACCAATTAAGAAAATAAATTAAAAGGATATGCATTAGGTAAATCAACACTAAATTTCATTACTTCTTTAGTAACAGGATGAATAAACTCTAATTCTTTAGAAAATAAAGCAAGTTGTTCATTTAATTTTGCTCTTTTATTATACTTCATATCTCCATACAGAGGATAATCTCGACTAGAGAATTGTACTCTAATTTGATGACTTCTACCAGTTATTAAATTAATTTTAACTAAAGTTTTATTATCTTTATTTCCAATAACTTCATAATTTAATTTAGAATATTTTCCTTTATCAGAAACATAGGAAATATTCTTTTTTTCATCTTTAATTAAATAGTCTTCAAAAGAACCTTTACCACTTAAATTACCACATATAACAGCGTAATAAGTTTTTTTAACCAAATTATTTTTTATTTGTTCATTTAGTCTACTAGCTGCTTTACTAGTTTTAGCAAAAACCATAACACCACCTACTGGTCTATCTAATCTATGTACAAGTCCTAAATAAACATTTCCTGGTTTATTATATTTTTCTTTTATGTATTTTTTTAGTGCGTTTAATAAATCTAAATCTTTACTATTATCTTCTTGGGTAGGCATGTTAATTGGTTTTACAACAACTAATAAATGATTATCTTCATAAATAACTTTAATCATTTGATTCCCATCTTCCATATATACCACAAGGAAGGATTAAATCGTTTTCGGTAATAGGTAGTCCAATTTCTCCAGATGAAACTTTTCCACCATAAACAGGTTCTAATGATGTTTTTAAAATATTATAAAGTACAGTATTAGAAATTCCTGTAGTATAGGCGTTAATTAGGAAGAATAATGGTTTATCACTTAATATTTTAGTACAAGCATTAATTAAAACATCTAAATTTTGTTCAAACTTCCATACTTCCCCATTAGGGCCTCTACCGTAACTAGGTGGATCCATTATAATCGCATCATATTTATTGCCTCTTCTTGCTTCTCTTTCAACAAACTTTAAGCAATCATCTACAATAAATCTAATCTTATTATTTTCTAATCCACATAATTTCATGTTTTCTTTAGCCCACTCTGTCATTCCTTTACTAGCGTCTACTTGAACTACTAATGAAGCACCAGCACTAGAAGCAGCCATTGTAGCTGCACCAGTATACGCAAATAAATTAAGGACTTTTATATTTCTTTTAGCATTTCTTATCTTGTTCATAGAAAAATCCCAGTTGATTGCTTGTTCTGGAAATAGTCCTGTATGTTTAAAATTAGTAGGGCTTACTTTAAATGTTAAATTTTTATAAGAAACTGTCCAAAAATCAGGAAGCTTAGTTTTAAAATCCCAATACCCTCCTCCTTTATTAGAACGATGATAAAATCCATCGACATTTTTCCAAGAATCATTTTTCTTTACTATCCACATTGCTTGGGGTTCTGGTCTTCTAAATATTACATTTTTCCATCTTTCTAGTTTTTCACCATTACCAGCTGATATGCATTCATAATCTTTCCATTCATTACTTATAAGCATTATAATCACTTCCTTATTTTTTTTAATATTTTATTTAAACTTAATATATTTATAAAATACTCATATTCTGTTTTAGTAAATAAATATCTATTCGCATTTAAAAGAATAATTTTTAATTCATTTTCATTCATTATTAACTCATTTAAATTTAACTTAACATTATATTTTAATATTTTTTCTTCATCCCAATTTGATAATATTTCAGAAGAAATAAATTCTTTATTTTTTTCTATTAATTGTTTTCTCAATTCTTTATATTTTTTCATTATACCCCCACTTTATAAATAGCATTAATCGCTTTATCTGAGTCATCATCAGTAAGTAATTGCCTTTCATATTCTACGTTATTTTCTTTTAAACATAACTCTAAAAAAAGCAAAAATATTCCAATATCAATTTTATTATAATAATCAACTTTAGTAGTAGGCATTATTCCACGTTTATTTGGTCTAATTCGGTATACTTTTAATTCATTTAAAGAACTTTCAACAAACCAAGGTTGTAAATTGCAAGCACTTGGAGCAAATCTTACTATTTCAGCAACATTTTTGTAGTATTCGTTTTTCCATATCTCTGATATATTTTTTCTTTTGCTTTTAAACATATCTTTTCTAAATTTATCTGCATCAACTTTTTTAATAGCCATCATTATAACAAAGTCTAAATCATTATAATTTTCTCCTTTTCCTATTCCATACCATAATGTTCCTATATTTAAGGAAACTAAATATAAATCTAGTTGTTCTCCTATGTATCCTATATTTTGTAAATAATTATCTTTTTTTTCACTATAAAATAGGATGCAATATTCTTCTTCTTTATTACAACTAGTTTCACTTGCTCTTACTATTTTTATATCTATTTTAATATTTTCGTTTAGAGGTACTAATTTTTTTAATTCATTTTTGATTTTATTAAGTTCTTCTATTGATATTTTTTTATCACCAGTATTTTTAAACAAATGAAAAGATTTTCTTTTAAAAATCATATCATACATACTTATCACCTACTTAAAACTCATATATTTAAAACCTAATTTTTTATAGATATCAGATGCTCTTGGTAATTTTAAAACTCTTGCGAATAATAAGTTATAAAATTCATCAAACAAAATGATTGAACATAAAGTAATACTTATTATAAGAAACGTCTTTTTGTTCATTTTAGTTGCTAAATAAAAGCAAAAAGGAACCATTCCATAAATTAATAGTAAACTAGATAAACCGAAAAATGTAACACTTCTTAGGCAAACAAAACCATTTATATTTCCAAAATTAAGGATTTCTGTATTATAATCCCAGCATCTAAAACCATTCCCTAACGTATACATTCCAAAACCCGCAATGTACTCTAAAATACCACTTAAAACAAAACTAATTAAAAATACTTTCCAAGCACTTCTTCTATGTTTATAAGTTAAAAGACAAATCATTACTGAGCCAATTGCATATATATTTATCCAAGGTAAAAAATTACCACCACGCCAGTAAAATGACTCCATACCACTATTAAAATAGTAAAATATAAATTCATAAACAAATCCAAATATACCAGATAATACAATTATTAAACAAACAATTCCAAGTAATGTCTGTTTATCAAACGAATAATCTTTTTCTATATAATCTTTGTAAAACGCTTTCATAACCAACACCTTCAAACAATAATAGTATAACATAAATAATTACTAATTTATCTCTTTAATAACTACAAATTGATAATTATTAATTATTTTTTTCTCACGATTATTTTTTTTACTTATGTATGCATCTAATATTTTATTTATGTATTTATTATAATATTTTTTTATAACCATAAGTTCTATTATTTGTAATTTACTAAATATTTGTGTTAATTCATCATTTGATAAATAAACATCATTTAATAAATCAATTATGTCTATTAACGATGTAGTTTTTTTAATAATTAAATTTACTTTATTTTCTTCGTCTTTAAGTAAATTAACTAAATTAATATAATCTTTATTGTTCATTTTTTTATGTGTGTAATAAATAATTTCTTTATTTTTCTTTTTATATAATGTTTCTAACATTTTGTTTTTAGTACTGTATAAAATTTTATTAACAATCTCTGTAATAGTTTTATCAAAATAATCAGATATTTTATCATTAAAATTTAATTTTAGTTTTATTTTATCATAAGCATTTAATAAATCTTGTTTTAAATTTTTATTATTATAAAGAATATCTAAAGCTATATCTAATACATTTAATTCAAAAATATCTTTATTTAAATATTCTAAAGGGATTATTACTATTAGAATTATTTCAGCTATATTAAGAGGAGTATTCTCATAGTCATCAAACATCTGATTTAATAGTTTTTCTATTCTATCATTATCAAATTTCTTACAAAAAATATTTTCATAATTAATATATTCTAAATACTTACTAATAAATTCAATACCATATAAATTAGGTCTATTTAATGGCTCATAATCGGCTGTAATATTTATATTACAAGCATCATAACTAAAATTGTATATTTTAAAAAATGCTTTTATTCCTTCTTTTAAAGTAGTATTATAAAAATAATTATTGGTTTTTATTAAATTGTTTTTAAAAATAGTATTATAAAACATTTTAGTTTTATTTATTTTGTCTTTTAAATATTCTTCACTCTTATTATAAATATTATTTATGTCTTCTTTTAATAAAATGTCAATTATTTTATCTTTTTTATACTGTTTTAAATAAAGACCAATTATCCATAAATTAGAATCATTTATATTTTTAAATGTTTTAATTGTTACTGAACTAGTAAGACACCCTGTATATTTTTCTATTTTAAACTTAAGTAATTCTAAAAACTTAAAAATTATAGTTTGATCCTCTTCTATACTTATGTAATTGTTGTTTAAACAAGTATTAAGGAATGACTGCAAATAATTATTAGTTTTATTTTCTTCTATATTAATAATGTTATTCATAATAATCTCCATTATTTATGATTTGCCTTAAATTTTCAAAAGCATCATTTTCTAGAAGTTCTAAAGAGCCAGCACAATAATTATCATAGTTATCTCTTAAATATTTAATAATTTGTTCATCAGTTAAATTATTTGAAAATTCATTTTGATACTGATAGAATATAGTGATTAAAGTATCTAAATTATTTACGTAATCATCCATTATATAAGAAGAATCGTAAAACTCATATATGAGTTTATTTATAGTCCCACTACCAACTTCTATTCTTCCTAAATCTTTTAGTGTTTTGTTTTTAGTTTGGATTAATTGTAAAGCATCTTTTGTAGTTAATGACAAATTCTTTTTAATAGTTATACTGTTAAAATTTAAAATTTCTTTTAAGGCTAAAGAATTGTTAGTTAAAATTAGTTCATTAAAATCATTCATGATATCACCCATATATTTAATACACTCGTTTAAAGCAAATTACAAGACTTGAAAAAAATCGAATTTTGTGGTAATATAGTAGTAGTTATTGATGGTGTAAAAGCTGAAACAAGTAAATATAATTATAATGAAGATACAAACACTTTAACAATTAATCTAGACGATATTGCTTCTAGTGGTAGCACAACTATTGAATTTAAAGTGACAAAAAAATAAAGTCTTATCATATAAGACTTTTTAATTTACATTGTTTTTCAAAATATCTTTCGTTAGAAGTGTTAAAAGCAAAAAAAAATGCCTGATGGGCAGCGTACTTAACATACGCTTAGCATTTAGCTACCATAACCAGGTCTTGTAAATATATATTAACATAAAATTTATTCAATGTCAAACATTCTCACACATATTATAAGAAATTTTTTCAGTTCTTCCTTTAACATTGTAACCTGGAAATAAACTAATTCTAAAATTATTATCTTTTAAAACAGGAACTACTGTCTTTACTATGTTTATATTTTTATAAGAATTATAGAAAGTATTAACAATTAAATCAGCTAATTGAATTCCATAATTAGTAGAAGAATCATAATACTTAACTTTAAAATCACATTTTTCTAGACAGAATTCTGTTTTTAAATATACTTCTAAATTATTTAAATCACCTACTCTTATATTTCTATTATCAATACTTAAAATGAATTCAATATTTTGAATATAATCCATTTCAATAAGTGGTAATATACAATCTTTAAATAACAATTTAACTGCGTAATTAAAAAAGATATTTGATTCTATTATTTCTTTTTTCATGTTTGCTTTTTCAAATATTATAGAACATCCATAAAAAGAATTAATTGTTTGAATACTATTAAATATATTAATTTTTTCTAAATCAGTCATATCATATGATTTTATTTCTTTGTTTAATGGTATATTTCTATTATCTTTTATATTCTTATTTATTCTTTTATATGATGATATTATTTTATTTTTATCTTCAATTAATGTAAAGTATCCACCTACAGCAAAATATTTTGTACTACTATTCTTATGAATAGAACCACTTTCATCTAAATATACATATATTTTCATAAGTCAACTCCTATATTCAATCTAAGATAATTATAGAATATCAAAATTCAAAAGTCAATACAAATGTTCGCTACTTTACACAAAAAAATCTCAAGAAATTCTTGAGATAATTTTTTACATCTTAACGTTTTGAGAATTGTGGAGCACGACGTGCTGCTTTTAAACCTGGTTTCTTTCTTTCTTTACTTCTAGGATCTCTAGTAATAAATCCAGCTCTTTTTAAAATTTTTCTGAAACTATCTTCTTTATCTTCATTAACTTTATCATAATCTAATAAAGCTCTAGTAATACCTAATCTAATAGCTCCAGTTTGTCCAGTAAATCCGCCACCATTAACTTTTACATCAATATCAAATGTATCTGCAGTATTTGTGATAGTTAAAGGTTGTTTTAAATCCATTACATTAGTTTCATATGGAAAGAATTCTCTAACATCTTTACCATTTACTGTTATTTTTCCTGTTCCAGGAACTAATTTAACTTGTGCTACAGAAGATTTTCTTCTACCTGTACCAATAAATACTCTATTTTTTTCCATTTAAAACTCTCCCTTATATTTCCATCTTTTTAGGCTTTTGTGCCATATGAGGATGTTCACTGCCTTCATATACAAATAATTTTTTATACATTTGACGGCCTAGTCTTCCTTTTGGAAGCATTCCTTTTACTGCTCTTTCAATCATTTCTACTGGATAATTTTCTTTCATTTCTTTAGCTGTTCTTTCTCTTAATCCACCAGTATAACCACTATGGTTATAGTAAATTTTATCGTTAAGTTTGTTACCTGTTAAATTAACTTTAGAAGCGTTAATAACGATAACATTGTCGCCACAATCTACGTGTGGTGTAAAAGTAGGTTTATGTTTTCCTCTTAGAATATGTGCAGCTTTACTAGCTAAACGTCCCAAATTAGCTTCTTCTGCATCTAAGACATACCAATTACGAACTACTTCTTCTTTCTTTTGCATGTATGTGTTTTTCATATAAATCCTTTCCTATATTACTATTCAAACTTTCCCAGGGTTTGGTTTTGCAATATATAAAATGTACCGATATAAATATTACTAAAAAAAGCAATATTTGTCAACTAAAATATATGCTTTTTCTTTATTTTTTATTTATTTTGCGTCAATAACTCCATAGTTTCCATCTTTTCTTCTATATACAACAGAAGTTTCTAATGTTTTATCATCTTTAAACACATAGAAGTCATGATCTACTAATTCCATTTGCAAAATAGCTTCTTCTCTACTCATTGGTTTAGTTTCAATTATTTTTTCTTTAACTATTTTACCTTTTGTTTCTTCTTTCTCTTCTATTTGATAATCTATATTAAATTCTGGCAATCTTACTTTATTTTTTTTCTTTTGTATTTTAGTCTTGTTTTTTCTAATTTGTCTTTCTAATTTGTCAACAACTAAATCAATTGCCTCATACAAATCTTTACTTCTTTCTTCTGCTCTAATAACAGCATTCTTTATTGGAATAGTAACTTCAACAATTTGTTCAATTCCTCTAATTCTTACTAAAATGTTAGCGCTTATTTCTTCTGGATTTCCAAAATATTTATCTAACTTTCCAACTTTCTCACTAACATAACTATCAATAGCAGGTGTTATTTTGATTTTTTCACCACGCATTTTTATTTGCATATAATCAAATCCTTTCTATATTTAAATTATAGCAAATTTTTTTATCTTTTAAAATATATATGTTTAAATTCACATAATTTAAGACAATTTAAAAAAGTATTCATTTGAATACTTTTACTTTATTATTTATTGTTAACTCTGGTAAATTATTGCTTAAATATCTTTTTAAAACAGTTCTATAAAAAATCATATATAGTGGAATATTATTCTTATTCATGTAATCAATAACTTCCATTTTATCATTTTCTGTTACTTGATATTCTGTACCGTTTACTAACAATGTATATTTTTCTTTTAATATTTCTCTTTCTTTTAGAATGGCACTATTATTACATTTACTTATAAATCTTCTAACTAAAACAAATTCTCTTTTTGATAAATTATTTTTATAAGAATCTTTGGTAAAGAAATTTGATAACTTATCAAAAGGAATATTAGTAATCATATAATAATCAATAATATCAAATGGTCTTTTAGTTTCATCATCTAACTCAATACCATTTACTATACCATCTTTGATTTCATTTAAAATATTAGTTATAATAACACTTTTTTTAGTGTTTTGGTTATCAATTGTTTTTATAAGTAAATCATATAATTCTCTATTATATTTTTTAACAATGTTAACACATCTTTTAAAGTTTTCATATGATATTTGATTTTGTTCGCAAAATAATTTTATACTATTAAAATTACTATTAATATAACTTTGAACTAATTTGTTACATAAATTTAATTTTTCTTTTTCATACTTTTCTATAATTAATTTTTCTTTTTCTTTTATATCTTTATTACGTATCTTTTTTATATAAGCTTTTACTTTAGATAATTTAATAGTTAATTCTTTTTCTAAATTTTTAACTTCTTCGTTAGTTAATTGATATAAATCTTTATGGTTTGAAATAAACTCTGATATTTTAGATGAATTTAGATTTTCTACTAAATTATTTTCATATATTTCTCTAGCAAAATCTTCTAAATTACTACTAGATAGTAATATGGTTAAATATTTATAACTTTTGGCTTTTATTAACGATTTTCTTTTTTTATAATTAGCATAATCTTCTTTTAAAATAAATAAAACATATTCATGCATTATTTTAGAAAGTGGAACTTGTTTTTCTAAATCAACAAATCCATTTTCTTCATAACTATTAAGTAAATTTGAAAACTTTTTATAATATTCGATTAATGCTTTTTTGTATAACTCTACGTCTTCTTTTGATGAATATTTTCTTATATAGTTTATAGCTGATTCTATGTAATTAACATCACCGTTTACAAATTCATTAAATTCATTTTTAATTTTGCTCGCTACTAAAGTATTTCTTTCTCTTTTTTTAGCATGATACAAATATACTTTCTCATCGTCTATGTTTTTTCCAAAATATCTATTCATGTAATAGACAATATCACTATAATTAAACTGTTTATTTTGTTTTTCATCATAGTATGTACTTTTTTTACCAAAATTATCAGACATAAATATAGCAAATAATTTTTCAAATAATTCTTTATCTTCCATAACTTTCCCCCTAAAACAAAAAGATATTATATATTTTTAATATCTTTCTGTCAAATTAATCCTGCTTCTTTAAGAATATTGTATATACAAGAATAACTACGTGTACCATAAAATTTAACAAATTTTCTAACACTAGCATGGCTTCTTTTATACAAACTGATTATTTTATTTTTTTCTTCTTCACTCATTTTATTAGCGGGTATTTTATTTTTATTACCGTGCTCTAATGATATTTGATCATTAATTATTTCTTTTTTTAACTTAAGTAAATACTTAGGATGATAATTAGTTATTTGCGCTATTTCTTTATAAGTTAAAAAGGTTTCATTGTTTAATGTTTTTTTGATAAGATCGATAGCTTGTTCTTTTCTATTCATAATATCACCAATATTATTGTACAAAAAAAGTAACATTTATGCAAGATAAATATTACTTAAATTTACTAAATTTTTGTTTTATGATTTTAATTTCATCATGAAAATTATTTTTAATTGTTTTACTATTTAACATTAATGATAAATATATTATTCCACCTACTACACTATAAATAATAATGACCATAATACATTTTAATTTACTTAAGTTCGTTATCGGAATTAAATATGATAAACCATATAAACATGCATACATAATTAGTCCTGATAGTACTGATAATAATAGTATTTTTAAAATAATTTTGAAATCAATTTTGAATTCTTTTTTTAGCACTATTAAATTAAGAATAATCGATATTAAATAACTCAAAATAGTAACTGTTATGTTCCCATAATAAGCAGGTAAACCTAAATTATTAAATAATATAATAGATGGAACATTCATAATAATTTTAAACATAATGCCAACTATTAAACTGAAATAAGCTTTTCGGTAACTATTAACTGACTGCATAATTACATTTATGTTAGTAAATAAGCCACTTAATAAAGCTGTAAAAATACTATAAGTAAATACTTTAATACCTAAGCTATTATTACCATAAAATACAGTCCATACTGGGCTTGCTAAAAAGCTTAATCCTAACACCATAGGAATAACTAACACTAGAAGTATTGATACAGTTTTTATAACTTTATCGCTAATTGCTTTATAATTTCCTTTCGTATAATCATCAGTTATATTAGGGAGTAAACTTGTAGCTATTCCGGCTGATATTGATGTAACAATCATATTTAACTTAGCACCCCATGTCGATATACAACTCATTATATATTCGGCATCTTCTACAGCAAAAGAAGCTTTATTTACCAAAGTTTTAATAACTGTAAACATGTCAATAGAATTATATAAAGAAACAATTATACTAAGCATTACAAAAGGAATAGTACATTTTATTAGTTTTTTAGTTAAATAACTATTTGTTATTTCTCTTTCTTCTTCTTTTATTTTGTAATCATTATCTTTTAGTTTTAATTCTTTTTTACCTTTTATAAGTAAATATATTATAGCCGCGATTGCTCCTACAGTAGCACCAAATATAGCTACAGCTACAGCTTCTTTTACACCAAACAATTTAATAAAAATATAACTACCTAATACTATTACAATTATTCTAACAAATTGCTCAATTACCTGACTAATAGATGAATGAGTAATATATTTTTGGCCTTGTAAAAAACCTCTCATATTACTTAATAAAGTAACAAAGAATATTGCACTAGAAGATACTCTAATAACAAAGGTAATATCACTTAAAGTATTTCCACCTACTACATTTCCCTTAATCATATAAGCGATATCATAAGCAAAAACATTAAGAATAATGGTTACTATAATAGAAATAATAGAAGTTATTATTAAAGCTACTTTGTAAACTCTTTTTTTAGCATCGTGATAATTTAAAGCATTATATTCACTTACTAGTTTTGATATTGCAAGTGGTATTCCTACAGTGGATAATTGTAAAAATAAAACATATATATTATAAGCATATCCATATAGTGCTCCACCTTCACTACCTATTATTTTATTGAATGGTATTACATATATAATACCTAGTATTTTACTTAAAACAACACAAATTGTAGATATTAAAGCACCTTTGATAAATGTATCTTTTTTCATAATTCACATTCTTTCTAAATTAGATTATATCAAAAAATAGACTATATTTATAGTCTATCTTTTTAAAATTTTTTTAATTTTTGAAAGAAGTGCATGATTATTATAAACTTTTTTATTAATAACATAAGTGTATTCACCAAGTAATTCTCTTACATAGCCATTGAAACCCTTTTTGAATTCATATACGCCATGATCTTTACCATTTTTATCAAAAACATCCATTATTCCATAAAAATTATATCTTCTATAGCCATTATCACAAGCATATTTAATCATTTCCCATTGAATAATATATTGTCCATAATACTGCATATATTCTTCATAACTACCACTTGATAAATAGAATATTTCACCATTTACAAGAACAAACATAGCACACGCTAATGGAATTATATTGCCTTTTTCTTCTTTTAATTTTTTCAACTCAGCGATTTTTTTATCAACATAGCCTAATTCTTGCAAATAATTTTCTCTTTTTTTGTTATTTCCACTTATTTTTTCTATCTTTGTTTCATAATCTTTTCTTTCTTCTAATAAAGTATTTAAATATGCTTCACAATTTAATTCAGCTATTTTAAATACTATATTATCACCAAAAGCTTTTTTCATATTTTGGTAATATGTGATATCCTTATCTTTAAAACCTCTTCTTAAACAAGTATCTTCAGTTATTTTTTTAAATTCATCTAATTCATCACATGAAATTGTTCTAATATTTAATTTAAATTTATTGATGGTTCTACTAATTATATTTCTAGTGTTTTGTTTAAATGTTTTAAATATTTCTTCACTATTTCTTCCATTAATATCTAATACATAAGTCCATTTTATTTGAACATCTTTTTCACTTTTTGTATATCCTAACTTTTTTAATGATTCAATAACTTTATAATTATTTGAACCATTTTCTACTATTTCGGCAAAGGTATCTCTTTCTACTTCTATAATATTAGGATCAATAGTAAATACGTAACAGTTTTTATTTTTCAAAAATTTGGTTACATTTTCAGTAACAAAATTAAGTAGTTCAAAATCATTATAATCTAATACAAAGCCTTTATATATTGCATACTTCTTATATTTGCGATACATAGATTCAAGTGTGACTATAAATGCCGCAACTAATACATTATTCTTCTTTACACCTAATACATAATTTTCTTTACCTTTTATATCATAATATTTTTTCATAAATGATGTTTGCATAAAATGACTTTGTTCATTTTTAGATGTGAATGAATCTAGTTCTTTTTCAGTTATTTCTATTAATTTATATTTCATTACTATTCTCCTATTTTTATTATTTCTTTGATGTCGCCATCTTTGTATTTAATAGTAAGCTTATCATTGTTTTTTACAAATGGCAAGATAGTTTCATTAACTTTTATAGAAACACGATATTTTTGATTATTAGCTTTTATATAATAATATGTATTACCATCTATTAAAACATTACTTATTTCATCAATAGTTATTTCTTCTTCTATTAAATTATCACTATCATATTTATTTAAATAGTTTAAAGCAGAAGCTTTTATACCTTCACTCGCATCAGTTACTGTTACTTTTTGATAATCAGCGACATCGACAAAAGCATACATTTTTACTAAACCAGCATTGTCTTTTAAACTCATCAAATAAGTTGGTCTATTGTTTAGGTTAATAAGTAGCGGGAATGATGAAGTATAGGACATTTGCTGTACTTGTCCTAGAGCACTTGCCATTGCTGAATATTCTTCAGCTCCAGGAACTTTATAAAATATGGTTTCTTTTGTTCTTAAATTTGTTAAAATAAAGCCAATATTAGATTCATCTTTAACAATTGATGTTATTCCTGTATATAAATAAATGTCATCATTAAGTGCTAAATAATTGTAACCTTCTGTAGTCATTACTACATTTTTTTGACTAAAAATGGAATTAAAGTAACCATTTATGTATTTTCCCCAGTCATTTACTTGTTCAATAATTAAATCAGCAGAATAAACATGATCAACCCAAGTGGGGATTTCTTCATTTTTATATTTTTTACTTTCACCAGTTATAGGATTTAATATTATTATTCCACTAACATCTTCTTTTAAACCAATTGCTTCATATTTTAGGGTTGGTATTATCCAATAAGGATTACCATCATTATCTATTTCAAAGTTGGCACTACCAAAAATTACAGTTGGATATTTAAATCTTAAATGTCTATAAATATTTTCGTTAAAATAAGCTGATGGCATATATTTCATACCTTTATCTAATTTGACTAATTCTGATTTACCATCAACCGAATTAACTGTAATATAGCCCTTTACACCACTTTTTCGATTAGAAAGCCATTTAATAAAATCAGCATATTCTAATGGTGTTACTCTTATAATGTCATTATTGTAATTAATCTGAGTATACAAGTCAGAGACCGTAAATTGTGATACCAATTCTGGCATTTGTCCCATAACTCTATCCCCTAATTTTTGACTTGAATCTTTGTCTAAAAGAGGTAATGAATTAAAATCTACTTCTTTTATGTCTTCACTAAAATTACCATTTTCGTTAATATTTATTCTATTATGATAAGAATTAGCCATAAATAAAGGTGAATTAAATAAATTAATCATAAAAATTATAAGTATTGTAGCAGGAATTATAAGAAATAAATAGTTTTTCTTGTTTTGTTTGTTAAATTTTTTCATTATAATATTTGGTAATTCTTTAATAGATAATATACTGGTTGCATAATACACAATAACTATAAAAAATATAAATAACCAAAATGTTGGTGCATTTATGTTTATTGGTGGTAAAAATAAATAAAAATTTATTAATCCTATAAAAAATGTAATTATTAGTCTATATATTTTTGTTTTCATGTAATTCTCCTATACTTTCATTTTACCATTTTCACATCTATTACCAAAAGCATCTATTAATGATTTATCAGCATACACACATATGATTTCACAATTATTTGAGCACTTTTTACATTCAAAACCTTTTGTAGTAAAGCTTATATCTGCAATGTTAAAATCAAAATTTATTTCTTTTTTTGAAGCTTGCGCTAAGATAGCTACACCGAGTGCTCCCATTAAATGACTATTTTCATCAACTAATACTTTTTCTCCTATAGCATTTTCAAAAGCTTTAACGACACCTTTATTTTTACTTACTCCACCTTGAAAAACAACTGGGCTTATTATTTTTTTGCCTTTTCCAACGTTATTTAAATAATTGGTTACTACGGCTTTACACAAACCAGCAATTATATCTTCTTTGGAATAACCAACTTGAGCTTTATGAACTAAATCACTTTCAGCAAAAACGGTACATCTAGCTGCTATATTAGTTGGATTTTTGCTTTTTAATGCATAATAGCCAAAATCTTCTACTTCTATACCCAATCTTTTAGCCTGACTAGATAAAAAAGAACCTGTGCCTGCTGCACATAATGTATTCATGGCATAGTCTACTACTACTTTATTGTTTATTAGGATAATTTTAGAATCTTGTCCGCCTATTTCAAAAATTGTTCTTACATCAGGATAAATGGACAATGTTCCAATAGCGTGTGCAGTTATTTCATTTTTAACAACGTTTGCTTTTAAAATTGTACCTATTAATTTTCTTGCACTACCGGTAGTTCCTACTCCAACTATTTTGTATTCATTTAAATTAATTTGTTTTTTTAAGTTACTAAGAACTTGTTTTAATGCTTTTATTGGACTTCCTTCTGTCCAAATATAGGTAGATGCGATTATTTGTTTTTGAGCATCTATTATTACTGCTTTAGTAGAAATTGAACCAATATCAACACCAAGATATGCTTTTTTCATTTATATGTTCCTTTCATATCATTTAATGTTTATTTATTTCAATTTATACCAAAAAATAGATACTTTTAACAATATCTATTATAACACTTATAAATTAATATGTGAAATTATTATTAAAAAAATAACCTTAATAAAATAATACTTTTTATTAAAAGTACTATTTACTTATTTTCTTAATAAGAGAATGGACGGTTGTACTAGTTTTAATATTAGCGTCATGAATATTAGAAAATAACATTCTATATCCATCGTATTTCTTTAACATTTCGATATCATTAGTATCATTCCCAACCGTATATATATTGTCTGGTCTACCTACAATATTGCATAAAACTTCAATGCCATAATCTTTACGACAATCTTTTCTTATAAAAGCGTTTCTATATAATTTATCAATACATAAATCACTAAAATTATAACTTAATTCATTTTTTATTTTTCTATAATTTTCGATATTTTTAACAAGAACAGCTATTTCAACAATGTCATTATTTCTTCTAGTAATGCCTCTACTATCAAATAAAGTATAATCTAATCCTAATAAATCAATCATTGAAATAATTTCTTTGCATCTATCATTTTCAATACCATTTGAATGTAATAGCTCATTTTTTTCAAAAACAGTAGAACCATCATTGCAAATCAAATAATCATATGGTATATCATACCTATTTATTTCGCCTTTAATAGAGGTATAGGCTCTACCTGTCGCAATAACAAAAGTATTTCCTTTTTCCATATATTCTCTAACTGCTTTAATATTTAAATTAAGTTCTAAACTAGTGGTAACACTTCCATTAAATGTTCCATCATAGTCACTAACTAACATTGACATAATATCACCTGATTAGATAGTTTATCATTAAACAAAAGTTATGTCAAACACCACCAATATTTCCACACCATCTAAGATATATTTTTCTCATGAAATCAATTGGTATAACTGTCATAGAAAGAAGAATCATAATGTTAAATTCTTTAAAAGTTAAGCCTGTTGTTCTAAATATATTACCACCATAATACATTAAATAAATTTGAATTATTATAATCATAAATATGATAGCTAAAAACACTTTGTTCTTGAATAAATTGGAAAACAGATTAAGACGATGTGTTCTAGCATTAAATGCATTAAAAATACCAATAAATATAAATAATCCAAAAAAAGCAGTCATTATATAGATATTATTATCATTCATTCTAAAATAAGAATGTAAAAAATGAGACTTTAAAAAGATAATACATAAAATTGCTGAATATAATCCTGTAAACATAATTTCATCTAACATATATCTATTAATAATTGGCTCATCTTTTTTCTTTGGTAGTTCATACATATACTCTTTTAGAGGAGGTTCGAATGAAAAAGCAAAGCCAGCTAAAGTATCCATAACCATATTAACCCAAAGCATTTGAATAACTGTAATTGGTGTATCTACACCTATGAAAGGGCCAATAATTGATAAGGATACTGCACATATATTAACAGTAAGTTGAAAAATAATAAATTTTCTAATACTTTTAAATATAGTTCTTCCGTATAAAATAGCTTTAGAAATTGATAAAAAATTATCGTCCATTATAACAATGTCAGAAGCTTCCTTACTTACTTCAGTTCCACTTCCCATACTAAAGCCAACATCGGCTTTTTTTAAAGCAGGCGCATCATTTACGCCATCACCTGTCATACCTACAACTAAATTCATTTCTTGGCATATTTTTACTAGTCTACTTTTATCTTGAGGTAAACTGCGCGCTACTACTTTAAGTCTAGGTATAATATTTTTAACATCGCTATCAGACATTTTATTTAATTCTTCACTTGTTATAACTAAGGAATCCTGCTCTATTAAGCCAATTTCTTTGGCAATAGTAGTTGCCGTATCTTTATTATCACCAGTTATCATTACTGTATTTATATGAGCATTTTTTACTAGCTGAATTCCTTCTTTTGCTTCTTCTCTAATTTCATCTTTAATTAAAACAATTCCAACTAAAGTTAAATTATTCATAGATTCTACTTCTATATTATTGGATGTAGCAAGCGCTAATACTCTGATTCCCATTTTAGTATAATTGTCTATCATTTTATTTAATCTATCTTTATTAAGTAATGTTACTACTTTACCATCTAATGAATAACAGGTACGGCAATTATTAATTATTTTTTCGTAAGCACCTTTGATTAAATTAAATTTTCTACCATTATCTATTTGCGTAATTGAATATTTCTTGGCGCTATTAAATGGGACTTTTTTTATTTTAGAATGAGTTAGTTTATAATCAGATTTTATAAAATTAAGTATAGCTCTATCAGTTATATTTCCACCTATTATTTTGCCATTTTCTTTGGTACTTTCACTATTGTAAATAATAGATGTTTTTACTATATCATGTATTTTATAATTAGATAATTCAAATTCGTTGTTATATTCATTTAATGTTCCTGTAATAAATTTAACCACCTCTAACTTTCCTTTAGTTAGAGTGCCAGTTTTATCAGTAAATAAAATATTTATGCTTCCAGCAGTTTCTATACCTATCATTTTTCTTACTAAAACATTATTTTTTAACATTCTTTTCATATTTGACGATAAAACTAAAGTAATCATCATAGGAAGACCTTCAGGAACTGCAACTACAATAACTGTTACAGTTAAGGTTAAAGCATATAAAACATAACCAAACATTAATGGGAAATTAGTAATAGTTTCTAATATTTTATTCATTTCAAAATTATTATTAATAACTACTACTGAAAAAAGGTATGACAAACTTACTAAAAAAGCACCAACATAACCTATTCTACTTATAAATTTAGCTAAGCCTCTAAGTCTTATTTTAAGAGGGCTCTCTGGTTGTTTTTCTTGAAGTTCTTTTGCTATTTTTCCATAATAAGTATTACTTCCTACTTTAGTAACTACCATATTAGCATTTCCTGAGTATACTACTGTTCCTCTATATAAATTATAGTCAGAAATAGTAGTTTTTTCTTTTTCTTTCATTTCGCCATTTAACATTGATTCATCTACTCTAATGGTTCCATTAATAATTTTACCGTCAGCTGGTATTCTATCTCCTGTTTCTAGTAAAACAATATCGTTTACTACAATATCATCTATATTTACTAGTTTTGTTTTACCATTTCTTTTTACTTTTACTTTTATTTTAGAAGATTCTTCTTGAAGTTTTAAAAAGGCTTTTTCACTACCATATTCTGAAATAGACGAAATAAAGGATGCTAAAAAAATAGCAATTACTATTCCTATTGTTTCATACCAATCAAAACTTTTAAAAAGAAATATTACTTTTATGGCTAAAGCGATTAAAAGTATTTTAATAATAGGATCTCCTAATGATTCTATAAATAGCTTTAAAAATCCATCTTTTTTATCTGGTATTATTTTATTACTTCCATATTTACTACGACTTTCATTTACTTCTTTATCGGTTAGTCCATTCATAGATACCCTCCTACAGTAAATATATTTGGACTATTTAAAATTTAAAACAATTTAAATTCGACAAAAAAAACGATATTAAATATCATTTCTTTAATTCTAATCTTTTTTGTATAGGTAAAGCTAAATGAATACCTTTATTTATAACCTTAAAATCAAAGTTAGTAACTGAGTAAAAATCACCATCAATGGAAATACCTATACTTCCTAAAGCATCTACTGTAAAACCATTAGTCTTAATGAATGTATCTTTTTCTTTATCAAAGAATCTTTCTTTACCACTTACAATATAGGCTTCCATAAAACCATCTGTTATATCATACTTGTTATTACATATATTATTATTACTAATAACCAAAGAATTCATTTTTAAAATCTGATATTTACCTTTAATATTGCTAGCAATCTCAAATTTCTTTAATTCTTTAAATGAGTTTTTATTTTCAAATGATAAATCAAAGTTGGAATCATTAAATAATATAGCATGATTTAAAAATATTTGATCATTTATATAACCAATATCAATATATTCACTATTTAAAATAGAATTATAAATTCGATTATGATGTCCTATTGGAACAATACCTAATTTTTTATTAGTGTTAACAAGAATGGAAGCAAGTAAATTAACAGTTCCATCGCCACCTACTGCATATATCGAATCTATCTCATCATTTTTAGAGTATCCAATAGCTTTATCCTTAAAATCATTTATACTTTTAGTACTTATTACAATACTGTCTTTAAGACTCTTTAATTTAGACTTTATAGTACTATTTTTTAAAGACATATTGATTAAAAAAACATCTTGCACAATCAATCACCTAATAGGTAGTATATAATATTTATAAAATAAAGTAAAATTGACAATTTGTTCTAACAATGTTATCCTGTATTAGGAGGGTACCATGGGATTATTTAATAAATTTAAAAAAGAAGAAAAAATAGATGATTCTTTTACTATTGATGAAGAATTATCTTTAGATGAACTTGAAAAAGTTACAGCAGGAGTTCCAACTAATGTAGAACAATTTCTTACAAATAAAGATTATGATTTTATAAAGGCTAATGCTCAAAGCGAAGCACAAATGAAACAAATGATGAGAGATTTAGGTATGAAAAGATATCTAGAATTTTTACAAAACCAAAAAAATAATGAAATAAGTAGATAAATCTATTTTTCTATACTTATAGAATAAGTACTAGGTCCACAAATACTTTTACCTCTTATATCAAATCTAGAACCATGACATGGACAATCCCATGTCTTTTCTATTTCATTAAAAATTAATTTGCAACCCATATGCGGACATTTATTATAAACTTTATATTCTTTTTTTCCATCTTTATATGTAGATATATTTTTCTCATTTTTAATTTTTAAATCATGTCTTTTAAATAATTTCATTTTCACATATACGTTAGAAGTATTTAAATTACTATTTAAAGCATTAATGCTTTTAGTAACACTACCTTTTCTATTTAAACTAAATAAATTAGCATATTGATTTTTTTTACTAAGTATTAAATCACTGATAATTTTACCTGCTAAGAAACCATTAGTAAGTCCCCATTTATTATAACCTGTAGATATGTATATATTGCTTTCTACTTCACCTATATATGGCATATAGTCATTAGTCATAACATCATGGTTAGACCAATTATATTCTATTTTTCCTTTAGACTTACTATTAGATTTATTGAATTTTTTTACATAATTATCATTATTACTAGGGATATGACTATTATTAGCCATTATTAGATAATCTTTATAGTAACGCATTGAAGTAGTATTATTATCAATATTTATAGCATTAAAACTATAAGAATTTTCTACTTTAGACGCTAACATATAAGATTTTTCAATGTGTGTTTTAAATGGTATAAAACCAGGTTTAATAAAAAATGGATAGTGAGTAGCGACCACTATTTTTTTGGTAAAAATATTTCCTTTTAAAGTTCTTACTTTATAAATACCAAAACTTTTATTGATTTCTAAAGCACAAATATTTTCATAAATTTTAACATTTTTTATATTTCTTTTAATTTCGTTAACAAATCTCAAAGGATTGATAACATGCATATTAGCTATTTCTAGACCAACATTAATAGGATATTCATTGGGAAGTTTATCTACTTTTTTATATTTAATCTTGGCTTTTTTATAAAATTCTTCTTCTTTTTCTAATTCTACAATATTTGAAATGTTATCCACAAACAAATAAGAATCACTTTTTTCATAATCACAATCACAATTATACTTTTTTATAAAATCATCTATTAATTTTAAAGCACATTTTTGAGATTTATAGTATTGATAAGCTGTTTTGTAATTTAAAACATTAGAAATCTTGCTATAAATGTTTCCCTGCATAATTGTAAGTTTACCAGTAGAACTAGAAGTTATTCCATTTCCTATTTTTTTAGAGTCAATTAATATAACGCTTTTATTAGAATTGTCTAAATAAAAGGCAGTTGTTAAACCTGTTATTCCTCCACCTATTATTAAAATATCACACTTCATGTTGTTTTCAAATTTTCTGTTTGTTCTTTTTATTTCGTCAGTATTTTTCCAAAAAGATGAATTTTTCATAACTATCACCATTTTATTATGAATATCTATATTTTTTTTAAACACTATTTAGACTATAACCTATACACTAATTAACTAGTATCATAATATATGTTAGGAGGTTTTTATGAATTATTATAATAAAAATAATGACTATTATAATTATGTAAATAATACTTATAATCAGCCATTATACAATCAATCATCTAATAATAAAAAAATACTTGATCCATATAATGGTTTTGTAAGAGGAAACATGTTTTCTGACCTTTATAATGGATACAAATTAAATAAACCATTAGATATTACGCCTTTAAATGAGCAAGCTGACATGTTAACTTATATTGATTCTTTATGTTTTGCTTTAATCGATTTAAATTTATATTTAGATTTATATCCTAATGATTCAAAAATAATTGAACTTTTCAATAGTTATCGTATGGAAAAAGACGAAATCACTAAGGAATATGAAAGTAAGTATGGGCCACTTACTTTAAATAGTGATTCTTTAAATAAAGCCCCATGGGCTTGGGATAATATGCCTTGGCCTTGGGAAGGAGTATAATATGTGGTTATATGAAAAAAAATTAGAATATCCTGTTAATATAAGAAAAAAAGATTTGAAAATGGCTAAATGTATGTCAGCTCAATTAGGAGGTCCTGATTCTGAATTATCAGCATCTCTTCAATATATGAATCAAAGATATACTATGCCTGATGAAAAAGGTAAAGCCTTACTTACAGATATTGCTACTGAGGAACTAGCTCATGTCGAAATGATTGCGGCTATGATGTATCAACTAATGAAAGGTGCTACTATTGAAGAAATAAAGGAAGCTGGGCTAGAAGGCAATTTTACTATGCATGATGGAGCTATATATCCAATGAGTCCAACAGGGGAACCATTTACAACGGCATATATAGCAGTAACTGGTGATTATATTGCTGATCTTGAAAGCGACATGGCTTCTGAGCAAAGAGCAAGAGCTACTTATGAACATTTAATGGATTTAACTAATGATCCTGATGTTTTAGGACCACTTTCATTTTTAAGACAAAGAGAAATTGTTCATTACCAAAGATTTAAAGAGTTACGAAATTATTATTTAGAAAAGAAAATATAAATTAAAAAAGAAAAAGCCTAATAAAGTGTAATTTCACTCCATAAGCTTTTCTTTTTTTATGCTCTTTTATATTGATTACTAACGCTACAAGAATTAGGGCCATCATAAGTATCAACGACACCAGTAGCGCTAACTAAATTTCCTTTAAAAACAATTTTATTAATATCTTTAGAAGAATTTGGAACTATTGTTAATTCAATATTATATTCATTATTAATAAGAGTTATTTCTTTTAATATGATAGAGTTATCATTATTATATGTAATATATCCCTCACAAACATTTAAAATAAACTTAAATGTTCCATCCTCTTCATATCTTAAATAAGAATTTGTATCTTCTAAATTAACAAATAATCCATATACTCCGTTTTCATTAATTATTACTTCATCTGGATTATCAGGAATATCTGGATTGCCAGGATTAATTGGATTTAGATTTTTATCTTTGCCAAAAACAAAATATATAATTAAACAAATAATTAAAATAACAAAAAATAATATAAAGAAAATATTACTTTTTTTTACGATTCCTTCATCTTCCATCTTTTACACTTTCCTTTTCATAAATATTAGAAGTACTACAAGTAGTAGGACCAACTAACTTAACAGAAATACCATCATCAGTACCTTCCATATCTTTAAATGTAATCATACTTTCTGTTAAAGCACTAGTAGATATTTCTCCTTTAGGTATTAAAGTTATGTTGTTTTCATACAAAAATTCTAAAGGAGCTGCTTTTAAACTTTCCTCCTCTAAATCTGTATCTGATTCTTTTTCTTCTACTTCTTTTTTTGAATAGTAAACAAGCATTACATAATCATTATTAGTAAAGATTTCATATTTATCGCATGAATTTCTAACAAATTTAAATGTTCCATCTTTATATATTTCAAAATATGATTTTCTGTCTATTTTATTTATATACTTACCTACTAGATTTTTTTTAATATCGCTAGTTAACATATTATAGTCAACTTCGCTGACGACATTATTAGTAGTTGTAAATACCTTTACAATCGTTTTATCTTTACATGGTGGACACTCACCTGAATTAATTCCATACCCGATTAAAAAGGCACAAAAGCTTGATAGTGTTATCAAGAATATAGCTAAAAACAAAAATTTATTATTTGAAATTTCATTTTCCATATTATCACCACAAACTTTCATTAACATGATATCATAACATTAAAAATTATACAACTTTTAAAAGAAAAAAATACTATGTTACAAGTATTTAATTTCTTTTTTCACTAGCTTGTTTTTTAGCTATACGACATTCTTTACATCTAACAGGTTTATTTTGAAAACCTTTTTCTGCGTAAAATTGTTGTTCACCAACTGTAAAAACAAATTCTTTTCCACAATCTTTACAAACGATAGTTTCATCTTTTAATTGTTCAGTCATTTCGAATACCTCCTTTTTTATATTTGATTTAATAGTTATTTATGACTTCTTAAAAGGAAAGTGTCGAAATAATTTTTAAACCAATATAATATTATCATAATAATTATATTTTGACAAGTACCCTTTTATTCTCTATTCATAGAAAACATCTTTTAAATATAAGCCATTTGGTAAAGCTGTAATACCAGAAGAAGTTCGATCTTCTTTATTTAAAATTGTTATTACATCTTCACTTTTTCTTTTGCCTAAACCTATTTCAATTAAAAGTCCAACCATATTTCTAACCATATATCTTAAAAAACCCGTACCTAGAAAACTTATTATTAAAATGTTATTTTCTTGTTTTATGTCAGTCTCAATAATAGTTCTAGTATAATCAGTTATATCAGGATTAGCTTTAACGAAAGACTTAAAATTATGAGTTCCTTCTAAATATTTTAAAGCTTTTTTTATTTCAGTAATATTTAAGTCATGACATAGTTGTAAAACATAATCTTTTTCTATTGGATTATATTCGCCAATATTTATTTTATATATGTATTGTTTCGCTAATACATTATATCTGGCATGAAAACTGTCGCTCACAGTTTCAATTTTTTTTACATAAATATCTTTAGGTATCAAAGAATTAATAGCTTTTTTTAATTTATCACAAGTAATATTAATATTTAAATCAAAATGAGCTTTTTGATTTATCGCATGTACTAAAGCATCTGTTCTACCAGAAGCGCTAATACTAACAAAGCAATTATTATTTATGGTTGTTAAAGCTTTTTCTATTTCAGACTGAATAGTTCTTTTGTTAGGTTGTTTTTGATAGCCATTATATTTTGAACCATCATAAGAAAATGTCATTAAATATCTCATTATAATACCTCTTTCAATGTAACTATCATAATTATAACATGTATTACTACAAATAAAATATCTAAATAATTCCACTTAATTTTTTCATCAAATAATTTACTTTTAGAATTGTACAACTTTAATTCCATCATATCTGATAAATTATCAGCTCTTTTAAAAGATAATATATACATAGGAAAAATTAAACATTTTAGTCCTAATATTTTTTCTTTTAAGGAACTATCTGTTGATAAACCACGCGCTACTAATGAATTATATATTTTACTAGCTTCTTTTATTGTAACAGGTATAAAACGTAATGACAAAGAAATCATTAAAGAAATGTTTTGAGTATTAAAGCCTAAATAACTTAGTGGCTTTAGAAATTGATTAAGTCCTTTTAAAATGCTATAGGGAGTAGTTGTATATATAAATAAATTTGTATAAATTAAAATACTAATTAGTTTGATTATTAGAATAATTGTAGTTAATATACTAATTTTTGATAACAAATTAATAATAATTATGAAAGCAATTAAGTATTTTAAACTTAATATGTTTTTTAAAATTAATTTTATAGGTATATTAGTAACCATAATGATTATGGTTTCAAAAACAAGTAAAATTGATAAAATGTATAAATTATTAATTAAGAAAGTACTGATTACAAAAAGTAATAAACATATTAATTTAGCTAAAGGATTTAAATCATGAATATCTGATTTTGTAAAATAATATTTACTTATAGTGATATTATCTAGCATTTCTATATATGTCCTTTATTAAATCGTTTATTTCATACCTATAGCCTAATTTAATATATTTTTCCCTTAAAACAAAATTAGAAAATTCTACTAGTTTAGGAATCATAATATATTCATTTAAAAGAACATCATATTTTCTATATATAACACTTCTATCTCCTTCTAAAATTATTCTACCATTTTTTAAAATGTAAACATAATTAGATAGTGCATATATATCTTCTATGTTATTTGTAATTAAAATTATGTTTAGTTTGTAATCACTTTGTATTTTTTTTATTAATTTGATTATATTTTTTTTTGATATTGAATCTAATCCTATAAAAGGGCTATCCCAAATAAGAACTTTAGGATTGTTTACCAAAGATAAAGCTAGCACTAGTTTTCTTATTTCACCACTACTTAGTGTTAATGGATTTCTTGTTAAATAATCTGTTGATAATTCTACTAGATTCATTATTTCTATAACTTTATCTATATCAAATTTTTTATTAGATAATTTAAAAGATATTTCAAATTCTTTTTTTATTGTTTTATTAAATATTTGATTATTAGCAAATTTACTAACATAACCTATATTAGTCCTTATCTTTTTGGGTAATTTACTATATACATTATTGTCTATCTTGATAATTCCTTTTTTTATATTACATAAAAAGCTAATTATTTCTGATATATTGGTATTATCTTCATCATATATACCTGTAATATTATTGTCTTTAAATACCATATTCAAATTTTTAAATTCATTTGTTTCTATTTTCTCTAATGTTATTTCCATACTTCGTTCACCAATTCCTTATAAGAATACGATATTTTATCAACTAATTCATAGTATTTTAATTTGTTAGATAAATCAATTATAAAGGGATAATTATCTAACAAATCGCTTTCAAATACTTTTTCTTTTTTATCATTTATAATTATTTTTCCTTCTTTTAATATAATTATATTATCAGATAATAGTAATTCTTCTACATCGTGAGTAACACTTATTATAGTAATATTTATTTTTTTTAATATATTTAGTATTTTTTTACTACAACTTTTGCTTATATAAGTAAATGCCTCATCTAATACTAATATTTTAGGATTGATAATAAGGGCACTCATTAAAGCAACTGTTTGTTTTTCATCTAATGTTAATTTATTAATTGGTCTATCAATATTTTTAAAGTCGAACATTTTTGTTATATTTTTTATTCTTATATCTATTTCTTCTTTACTCAAATTAAGGTTATTTAAAGGAAATGATAGTTCTTCTATAACTGTCTCACATATTAAATTGTTTTCGGGATTTTCAAAAACACATCCTATTTTTTTTCTTATTTCAAATTTATTTTGTTTAGTTAATTTAATATTATCAATTGTAACATTGTCACTATCTATTAAACCTAACATAATTTTTAATAAGGTTGTTTTTCCACATCCATTATTTCCTATCAAGCAATTAAAGGTATTTTTTTCTATTTTTAAATCTAAATTACTGAATAATAATTTACCACTATAATCAAAATTTAGATTGTTTATTTCAATTATATACATTCTATCACAACCTTGATATATATTTTATATTAATATTTAATATTTAGCAATTAAATTTAACAAATTATAGTTATTTTTTAATTTTACTTTATAAAAAAGAATGTGAATTAACACATTCATATATTATTCTCCTGTAATTTGTTCAACACCCTCAATTATTACAGATTTTAGTGGATTATCAAGAAATGCTGAATTACTAATAACTGTATCAGCACTTTCTATAACTACAGAAGTTATTTTATTATTAGCAAAAGCACGCTCACCTATACTTTTTACTGTACTTGGTATTACTACACTTTTTATGTTGCCAATAGCGACAGTGTTAGCAAGTTCATTATCTTCTTTATTACTCATAAATTGAATATTACTTTTACTTAACATTGATGTTTCTGTTGATAATTTTTTTGCGTAGAATGCCTCAGTTCCTATAGCCACTACTGTCTTTCCATCTATTGTAGATGGTATTACGACATCAATTCCTCCTATAT
>OBKS01000665.1_pt1 | contig 30687 bp, 34 predicted proteins | sample 1517381 | NCBI WGS metagenome assembly OBKS01 (sample SAMN04571686, study PRJEB22368) | human gut metagenome | biome: human gut; material: stool | host: Homo sapiens | place: Luxembourg | collected 2012-08-03 | reverse complement strand
TCAATGTATTGTTATAATTGTCAAGAATCAAATGAAATATCAACTAAAACCATATCAACTACATGTACAAGTGCAACACCAACCGCAAATTGTGCAAAACAAGGTAATGGATATGCAAAAATTACATTAATAAGTTTGCATTAAAAAATCACATCAATTCGATGTGATTTTCTTATTAGTCGTTATTGTTGTATCCAGTCCAGCCAGCGCCGATTATTATTACTAATAGAATGAAAAGTACAATCCATAAAGCTGCACCCCATGAATATCCACCAGTTGTGTATCCAGCAAATCCAGGATTAGACATACAACAAGGATTTGTATTCATGCCATAGTTATTATATCCGTAATAGTACATAATATACCTCCTTTATCTACTATATTTTATTAGTGATGGTTATGTTTTGACATTACTTTTTTAAAAATATATATAATTATAAACAAATGTATGATATACTTTTATTAAGGTGAGAAAAATGTATAGTTATATAAAAGGAATAATTGATGAAGTTACAAGCAGTAGTGTTGTTATCGATAACAATGGAATTGGGTATAATGTATTTGTTTCAAATCCATATTCATTTAATGTTGGAGATGAATATAAAGTATATTTATATAATTATATAAGAGAAGATGAATATTCTTTATATGGTTTTAAGTCTTTAGAAGAAAAAGATTTATTTTTAAGACTTATAAATGTAAAAGGACTTGGGCCTAAAATAGCTTTACCTATGCTCGCAACTGGAAGTGTTAATGGAATAGTTGATGCAATTGATCGTGAAAATATTATGTATTTGACTAAATTTCCTAAAGTTGGAGATAAGCTTGCTAGACAAATTATCCTTGATTTAAAAGGAAAATTAAATACTAAAGAAACAATTGTTGCTCAAAATGATGAATTAATAGAAGCTTTAGTAAGTCTTGGTTATAAAAATGCAGATATAAAGAAAATTGTAAGTAAAGTTGATCAAAGTGCAACAATTGAAAATCAAATAAAAGAAGCATTAAAATTGTTATTGAATAGTTAGGAGGTGTATTATGGACAGAATAGTTACTGGAGATAAAACAGAAGAAGAAGTTAACGAAGATAATATAAGACCCCAAAGATTGGACGAATATGTTGGTCAAAGTGAAGTAAAAGAAAACATAAAAATATTTATTGAAGCGGCTAAAATGCGTAATGAGCCATTGGACCATGTTCTTTTATATGGCCCTCCTGGTCTTGGAAAAACAACGCTTGCTCATATAATTGCCAATGAACTTGGAGCAAATTTTAAAACATCAAGTGGACCAGCAATTGAAAAACCAGGAGATTTAGCAGCTGTTCTTTCAACTCTAGAACCTGGAGACGTTCTTTTTATCGATGAAATACATCGTATGCCAAAATTTATTGAAGAAATACTTTATCCAGCAATGGAAGATTTTGAACTTGATATAGTTGTTGGTACTGATTCTTCAAGTAGAAGTATAAAAATTGATTTGCCACCTTTTACGCTTGTTGGTGCAACAACTAGAGCTGGGGATTTATCAGCTCCACTTAGAGATCGCTTCGGGATTATAAATAAACTTAATTATTATACTGAAGAGGAATTAGTTGGTATTATAAAAAGAACAAGTCGAGTATTAGATATGGAAATAACTGATGATGCTGCTGTTGAACTTGCGAAACGTAGTAGAAAAACTCCAAGAATAGCAAATAGATTATTTAAACGAGTTCGTGATTTTGCATCGGTTATTGGAGATGGAGTAATCGATTTGGATATAACTAAAAAGGCTTTAGATAGATTAAAAGTTGATAAATATGGACTTGATAAGATAGATATACAATACTTAACAAGCTTGATTGAAAAGTTTAATGGCGGACCAGTAGGTGTTGAAACTATAGCGTCATCAATTGGAGAAGAAGTTTCTACACTTGAGGATGTTGTAGAACCATATCTTTTACAAGAAGGTTTTATTAAACGTACTCCTCGTGGAAGAATGGTGACTGATAAAGCATATGAACATTTAAATCAAGGAGATAGATTATTTTAAAAGGTGACTTATGAGAGATATAAAAAAGTATGTACAAGATAATTATGAATTTGATAAAGATGAGATAAATGATCATCTATTGTATAAAAGATTTATGAGAATATATGATAAACTAAAAATTACTGTTGGCTATGATGAATATGAGAAAATGCTTGACTTTTATACGGATGATGAAATGGGATCCTGTTATTATCTTATGACTTTTATTTGTATGCTTGATAAGGATAAAAGGTTACTTAATGCAAGTTTAAGTGTTATTGATGATATAGTAAGAGCTATATATAATTTTGGATTAAATATTTCAAATTATAAAAAATATTTGGATATTGTACTAGATCCAAGAGTTCTTATGAAAATAACTCAGCTACATGATGAAAAAAGAAAGCTAAATGTTGATTCAATGCATGTTTTGATGTTTGGACTTGAAGAAATTGAACCTGATGGTTTAAAAGAAGAAAATATAAATGTAATTATAAACTACTATGAAAAAAAATTAGAGAAGCCTTTAGAAAAAAAACATCTTTGGTTTGATGAAAACGATGATTTTGATAAAATTGCGGCAATAGTTTTAGACAAGATGCATGAATTAAATGAGTTTACTCGTGATTTTTCTGATTATAATGTTTTCTCCGAAAGTGAGTGTTCTCGAGTTGAATTCATTTCTAAATTAAAGTATTTGGATTTGGATAGACAGAAGGAAATTCTAGCATTTTTTCATCAAATAGATGAAGAACCAAAGGGAATAAAAGAAAAATGTTTAATTATAATTAGTACTGCTCAAAGTTATTATCGTTCTTTTGGAAATGATAAAGTAATATATGTTGATTTTTCTGAGAAACATAGAAATAGGTGATTTTGGTGACTTTAAAAGAATATGTAAATGATTCAGTTGATAAAAAAGAACTAATTTCTTATGAATGTTTATTATTAGCAAACTTCAATAAAAATGTAGATCGTATTGATTCGTTGTTTTGTAATAATCAAAGATACCATGATTTAATAATGTCATATGGTGATATGGGTGATGATGGAGTATGGTTGATTGTTATTTTGATAAATTTGTTATCTTGTAATTCACATATATTAAAATATAATGATTATATAATTGATATTATTGTCAATGCTTTTTTTGAAGAAGAATATTCTATTGATTTATATCCTAGATATTTAAAAATGTGTTTGTTTGATGAAAGTGTTAGAGGACTAGAACAATTTTATTATATGAAAAGCATTGGTATTTTCTTTTGTAAGATAGAGGATATGTTGTCGGCTATGTTAAATACTATTAATCTTTATCAAAGTGATAGTAATTTAAAGAAAGAGTTAAATGCCTATTATGAAAAAATGATTGGTTATTATTCTCATGATGATGGAAGTGAATTTAAATTTTTATCTTCGTTAGATGAAATATATGCAGCTATTTTAGATAAGATGGAAGAAATACAGGAGTTTGTTGATCAATATGGTCAAAAAATATTTCAATTAGATGATTTTGAAAATATTAAGCGTATTAAGTTACTTGAAGTAGAAACTAAAGAAAGAAAAAATGAGTTTTTAGAATTTTTTAGAGAAATTTCTTCAATGAATGTATCTATTATTTGCAAAATACTGAATATAAATGCTAAAATAGTCGAATGTACTAAAGAAGTAAGTGAAGTACAAACGGAATTAAAAATAGTTCCATTTAGAAAAAGAGGTAGTAAAGATGAAAACAGATGATTTTGATTATGAATTACCAGAGGAATTGATTGCCCAAGTTCCTTTGAAAAAAAGAGATGCATCTAGACTTATGGTGTTACATAAAAAAACGGGTAAGATTGAACATAAAACATTTACTGATATAATAGATTATTTAAATCCTGGAGATGCTTTAGTAATAAACGATTCTAAGGTTATTCCAGCAAGACTTATTGGAGAAAAAGAGGATACTCAAGCAGTTATTGAACTTTTACTTTTAAAAAATATTGAAGGTGATATTTGGGAGTGTTTATCTAAACCTCAAAAGAGACTTCATGTTGGCACTATAGTTTCTTTTGGTGATGGTTCCTTAAAAGCAGAAGTTACTGAACTTTTAAATGATGGTATTACACATGTAAAACTTATATATGATGGAATACTTATGGAAATTCTTGCTAATCTAGGAACAATGCCTCTTCCTCCATATATTCATGAAAAACTAGAGGATAAAGACCGTTATCAAACTGTTTATGCTGAAAACTACGGCTCTGCTGCAGCTCCAACTGCTGGACTTCATTTTACTAAAGAATTATTGGACTCTATCAAAGAAAAAAAGGTAAATATTGTGCATGTAACGCTTCATGTCGGTTTAGGTACGTTTAGACCAGTTAACGTTGAAGATGTTACTAAACATGAGATGCATACAGAAACTTATATTATTGGTGCTGAAGCGGCTAAAACTTTAAATGATGTTAGAAAAAATGGTGGTAAAATATTTGCTGTTGGTACAACTTCAACAAGAGTGTTGGAATCAAATAGAAAAAAATATGATGAATTTACACCAGAGGTTAATGATACAAATATATTCATTTATCCAGGGTTTGAATTTAAAGGAATAGATAATTTAATAACTAATTTTCATCTTCCAAAATCAACATTAATTATGCTTGTAAGTGCTCTTGCAGGAAAAGAACATGTTCTTAATGCTTATAAAGAGGCTGTTTTAAATAAATATCGTTTCTTTTCTTTTGGAGATGCAATGTTGATTATTGATTGACATTGAATAATCTTTTATTTATAATATTTTTTTAGGTGGTAGTGGTAATGATAAATAATATGCTTTTTTCAAGAAGTGAAGTTGATGTTCTTTGGGAGAATGAAAAGAAAACTAGGGCAATTTTTAGTTATGATAATGAAGTTGCTTATGCAAAAGTTTTAGATAATGGTCAATTGGATAGAATTACTCCATTTGTTAAAGGAATGGTTTATGATTATTCAAATGAAGTAATAGCAGTTCAAGATGATTTAGCTGATGCAATTATTCGTTATTATATAAACTTGCAAGGAAATGTATGTTCTCTTGCATATGTTGACGGAGAACAAGCTTTGTTCCCTATAAATTTTGTTGATGAAGAAGATAGTGAACCTTTCCAAACTTATTATAAAGATAAAGATGAAATTTCTTCATATATTAGTGAAAAAAGATATAGAATGAGAAAAACAAATGCTGATAATTGCTTAAGAATGGCAATGTCTTCAAAAAACAAATAAAGACACTTAAGTGTGTTTTTATTTTTGATTAAATATAGTATAATGAGAAATATAGAGGTGTTGTAATGAAAGTAAAATATACATTATTAAAAGAAGAAAAAAATACAAAAGCGCGTCTTGGTAAAATAGAGACCAATTATGGTACTTTTGATACTCCGATGTTTATGCCAGTTGGAACTCAAGCTACAGTTAAAACTTTATCTCCAGAAGAATTAAAAGAAGTTCATGCGGGAATAATTCTTTCAAATACATATCATTTATGGTTAAGACCAGGGGAAGATATTGTTGATGAGGCTGGTGGACTTCATAAATTTATGAATTGGAATGGTCCAATTCTAACTGATTCTGGAGGATTTCAAGTTTTTTCTTTGGCTAAGAAAAAAGATATAACTGAAGAGGGAGTTAAATTTAAGAATCATTTGAATGGTGATAGTTTACTTTTAACTCCAGAAAAAAGTATTGAAATTCAAAATAAATTGGATTCGGATATTGCAATGAGTTTTGATGAGTGTATTGGTTGGCCAGCGACACGTGAATATGTTGAAAATAGTGTTGAAAGAACTTTACGTTGGGCTAAAAGAGGTAAAGAGGTATTTAATAATCCTCGCCAAAGTTTATTTGGAATAGTTCAAGGTGGTGAGTATCCAGATATTCGACGTCATTGTGTTGAAGAACTTGTTAAAATGGATTTTGATGGGTATTCTATAGGTGGAACAAGTGTTGGCGAGGATAAACCAACAATGTATAAAATGGTTGAATATTCAACTGAGTATTTACCAAAGGATAAAGTACGTTATCTTATGGGAGTTGGGGATCCAATTGATATAGTTGAAAATGTAATACGCGGTGTTGATATTTTCGATTGTGTAAGTCCAACTAGACTTGCACGTCATGGACATGCTTTAACACGTTTTGGTAAGATAAATCTTAAAAATGCAAAATATAAAAGGGATTTTACACCTATTGATGAAACATGCGATTGTTATGCCTGTAAAAATTTTTCTAAAGCATATATAAAGCATTTAATAAATGCTGATGAGACTTTTGGAGCAAGACTTTTATCTATTCATAATATACGTTATTTAATAAGATTAACGGAAGAGTTAAGAGAAGCAATAAAAAACGATACTATACTAGAATATCGTGATAAATTTATAAAGGATTATTATGAAACAAATAAGTAATTTTTTGATTTTTTCAATAACTATAGCAATATGTGTTATAATCGTTGTTACTTTTACTACGATTTCTTTAACAAAAGAGCATGATGATAAACTCATGTATGCGCTTAATACTAAGATTGAATATGCTTTTAAAAGATGTCGATTAGAAAATCGTTGCAGTAATGATATAACTTTAGAAATACTTTACGAAAACGAATATATAGAAGAACTTGTCAATCCCATAACTAAAGAAGTAATTGATCCTAAAACAAAAATTAATTATGTTAATGGTGAAACTATTATTGATTATTAAAAGGAGGCTTTAAAAGTCTCCTTTAATGTTATATATCGTATTATAGTGTCCTTGAAGTTTTAACAATGATGTTGAAGTATATCCATAAACTCTTTTTAATTCTTCATTCATTGCGTCCCATGTACAATAGTATTGGTATATAGAAGCTAATGTTTCATCATCTTCATATCCTAGTTGGGAAGCGTTTATTAAAAAATAAAGTTGCTCATTAATATTTTTTATTTCTAACATATTTGGTTGTACAAAAATATGATATATTAATAAGTTGATATCAATTTCAGGAAAAGATTCTTGATATCTTTTTAGGCTTTTATCTAAAACTTCTTTGCGATCTTCAGGTATTTCTTTTATTAAATTTATTTTTTCAAGAATTTGATTTAAAAGAGGAAAATTATCTTTGTTTGTGTATCTTTTTAGTGTTGAATAATTATTTCTTTTTAAATATAGTTTTTCTAATTGTATAATTGATGGAATAAAAAGTCCGATTTTTTCTTGAACTTGGCTGGATAAATTAAGAATTGCTCTCGATTTTTTTCGTAGGGCTTCTTCATATGCTAATTTTCCTTCTTTCTTTTCTTTTATAGTTTTGGCTTTTTCATATGTTTCTTTAGCTTTGCTTTCGCTTGGTATTTTAGCACTATTGTAAAGTTTCCATGTAATACATTCTGGATCAATAACTAAAATTAAAAGCATTACTTTTTCAGTTTTATCAAAATCTTTGATTTCATTTCTAACGTGATAAAGTAGCATTTGCAAATATTTTGGAATATCATCACTATAGAATTGATTTTTTAGTTCAGTGGCTTTTTGCTTTAAGATTTCAATCTTTTCATCACTTACATTTTCAAAGCTTTTTATACCACATATATTAAAAAAGTTTGCATATAATTTAATTGTGATTTCAGGTTTCATTTTTGTTGTGTACATTATAGTTCCTCCCTTTTTCTTTTTGTGTATGTATTATATATACAAAAGTAAAAAAAATCAAGTTTGGTATTGAAAGTCATAAATATTTATGCTAAAATATATGTGCTTTTGGAAAAGCTAAATGTAATCCGCTTGGATAGTTCAATGATTATGTGGGTGTATATTTATAGAAAGGAAGTATATCATGAATTTAAAAGATATCGTAGATGCAAAAAGTATTAGAACTGATGTTCCTGAGTTTCGTGTTGGAGATACTGTAAGAGTTGACTATAAGATTCAAGAAGGTAAGACTCACAGAATTCAAGCATATGAAGGAATTGTAACTTCTATTAAAGGAAGTAAAATATCAAGAACTTTTACTGTTAGAAAGAAAAGTGGAGGAATTGTTGTTAAAAGAATTTTCAAAGTTAATTCTCCATTAGTTGATAAGATAACAGTTGTAAGAAAAGGTATGGTTCGTAGAGCTAAACTTAATTATCTTGACAATAGTGCTAAAGATATTAAAATCAAAGAAAGAAACTAATTACTGTTTCTTTTTTTTTGACTTTTTGATACAATTAGTTAGGTGAATATAGATGAGTGAGAAAAATTTAACATTAGAAGAAAAAGAAACAATAAATAAAAATACTAAAAAAGCAAGTAAGGACTTGTTTTTAGAATATATGCCTTATTTAATTATTATATTTTTTGTAGTAATAATTAGATTGTTTGTGGCAACACCCGTTAATGTTAAGGGGTCAAGTATGAGCCCAACTTTACAAAATGGTGATACAATGATTCTTTATAAATTGACTAAGAATATTAGAGGAATTAAAAGATTTGATATTGTAGTTATAAAAACTGATTCTGGAGATTTGATTAAAAGGGTTATTGGTCTTCCAGGGGACAAAATAAAGTATGAAGTAAAATATGTAAATGAAGAAAAAACAGGAGTTTTAACGATAAATGGTGAAGTTGTTGAAGAAAAGTTTTTGACTACTTCCAAAAAAATTGGAACTTGTGAAACTAACTGGACAATTTGTAGTGAAGAAATAACAGTTCCAGAAGGTGAATATTTTGTTATGGGTGATAACAGAGATGACTCTAAAGATTCAAGAATGATTGGAACTATTCCTTTTAAAGATGTAAAAGGAACGACTGAATTAATCTTATTTCCATTTAATAGATTTGGTAAAGTAAAGAAGTATAATTAAAGTGCATAAATTAGTATGAATTTTTATATATGAAATTATATATATGATATACTGGATGTGTTTTAGGTGGTTTTATGGTTAAGGATTTATGTTTTGAAATATTGGACAAATGTCCAAATAGGTGTATGTTTTGTTCTTCTAATTCTTGTATAGATAAGAATACCTTTATATCTTTAGATGACTTTAAAAGAGTAATTGATTATTTTATGTTGACTGGTGGAATAGAAGAACTATCTTTATCTGGTGGAGAACCACTATTACATCCGGACTTATTGAAAATGATTAGTTATGCTTCTAATTTAGGAATAAGAGTTACTTTATTTACGAGCGGAATACAATTTGCTAATAAATTAAGTGAGAAGGATGTTCTTTATTATTTAAAGAAAAAAGAAGATGCTTTAAAAGATATAGAACCTGATGATTTATTAACGATACATAGTGTTAAAAAATATTATGATAGGATTTTAAATAATAAAACTTATTCGGGAATACCAAAAGAAAAAATAAGAGAATTAATCAATGCAGGGCTTTCAAAAATTGTTTTTGATGTTCAAGCTTATGAGTATGAAACAGATGAACTACTTATGGGAAGAAAAGAAACTTTAAGAGTTTGTCTTTTGGACTCACTTTTTAATGCAGCGTATATTGGAATAGATACTGATGTTCATTTTATTCCAAATAAATTAAACTATAAAGAAATACTTGATCTATTAGAACTTATTGAAATTGTTAAAGTTCCAAATATTAGTTTACTTAGTTTTGTTCCTCAAGGTAGAGGAAAAGAAAATGCAAATTCGTTAGAATTATCTAAGATGGAAAAAGAAGAGTTTTTTTCATTACTTGAGCAAGCTAAAAAAGTGTATTCTGGAAATATAAGAGTTGGTATACCATTTGCTAGTGAACAAACGCATATGTGTACTGCCGGACTTCAAAAAATAGATATTAAATATGATGGAACAATTTTGCCTTGTCCAGCTTTTAAAGAGTTAAGTGATGAGGAATATCAAAAATATGGGATAAAGCATTACAATATATATGAAAATCTAGAGGAATTTCATATAAGTGGAACTGGAACAAGAACTTTTCCTTTATGTAAAAAGATTTATGGTGATATATATGGAAAAAATTAAGAAACTTAAAGAAATAATTGATTCTTCTTGCGATATCGTGTTTTTTGATGGAGCAGGGACTTCTACTTTATCAGGAATAAAGGATTTTAGAGGTAAAAATGGAATATATAAAATGGATTTAGATATATCTCCAGAATATTTACTAAGTATTAATTGTTTAGAAAATAATCCTTTTTTATTTTATGATTTTTATAAAAGTAATTTGAATTGTTTAGATGCTACTCCAAACATTATTCATGAATATTTAAAATGTTTAGATAATCAAAATAAATTAAGATGTGTAATAACTCAAAATATTGATGGACTTCATAAAAGAGCTGGATTAACTAACGTTTTAGAACTTCATGGTACAATTTATAAAAATCATTGTATGAAGTGTGGAAAAGAGTACGAGGCATCATATGTATTTTCTAATCATGATATACCAATTTGTTCTTGTGGAGGAATTATTAGACCTGATGTGGTTTTATATGGAGAAAGTTTAACTGAAGATTATGATGAGGCCATAAAGGTAGTTTCTTCCTGCGAAACATTAATAGTTGCTGGTTCTTCTCTAACAGTTAATCCAGCTGCAAGTTTAGTTAGTTTATTTAATGGGAAGAATTTGATTATTTTAAATGATAATGAAACTCCATATGATAGGTGTGCTACTTTAGTAATTCATGATGATTTAAAAAATATTTTTAAAAATTTAAAATAGAGGTGAAAAAAATATATGAAAAACATAAAGAAAATAGAATATAAAAGAATAAGCTATGATGAAACAAAAGGAAAGCTAGAAAAGATGATAGAAGAGTTAAAAACAATTAAAGACTTTGAAAAGTTTCTAAAAATAGTTAGAGAAATAATAGAATTACAAAATGAAATTGAAGAAATGTATGATTATGCAGATATTCAAAATATGCGTGCTTTAGATGATGAATTTTATAAAGAAGAAGTAGAATATTGGAATGCAACTAAGCCTAAGTTTGATGTTTTATTTGTTCCTTTTTACCAAGTCATGCTTGACACTGAATTTAAAGATAAACTAAATGATGTTATACCAGAAAACTTTTTTAACACAGTTTTATCTAAAATAAAAATTACAAGTGATAAAGTAGTTGATTTAAAAAGAAGAGAAAACGAGTTAAAGTCTGAATATCGTTCACTAAATAAGATTTCGATTGATTTTGAGAAAGAGAGTTTAACACTTCCGCGTATAGCAAAATATTTTACTTCAAATGAAAGAGAAGTTCGAAAGAAAGCGCATGATGCAGTTAATGAGTATTATTATAGTCAACGGGATAAATATATTAGTATTCTTTATGAATTAGTTAAAGTTCGAAATAAAATAGCTAGGGAATTAGGATTTAATGATTATTCTGAATATAGTTTACATAGTTTAAGAAGATTTGGATATGATTATGATGATATTAGAGTGTTTAGAGACAATGTAATAAAGTATTTTATACCTCTATGTAATTCTTTGAATGAGTTCAAAAGAAAAGAATTGGGTGTTGATAAATTAACTTATTATGATACTGTTTTCTTTAGTGATTCTCCAAAATTGTTATATTCTAATGAAGAGTTGTTAGAAAAAATGGAAAATGTATTTTTTAGTATTGATGGAGATTTAGGAAAACTATTTAAAGATATGCTTGATAATGGCTACATTGATTTTTGTACAAGAGAGAATAAAGTAAACTTTTCAATAACTAATTATTTAGTATGCGAAGCGGTTCCTGTAGTGACTGGTAATTATAAGGAAAACTATAATGATGTGATTACAACAACACATGAAATGGGACATTCATATCAAAAATATTTGGCTGGTATTGAAGATAAAAAATATATTGTTTCTCCTCTTTTAAAATATCCAACATTTGAAATTGCTGAAATGTTTTCTTATGCACTTCAATTGATTGCTACTGATTATGTTGATCCGTTATTTAGTGATGATGACAAAAAGAAATATGGTTTTTTATGTATATACAATTTAATTACAATGATGCCTTATATTTGTTTAATAGATGAATTTCAAGAAACAATTTATAAAAAAACTGATTTAAAGCCAGAAGATATTAGTTTAATTTATGTTGAACTTTCCAAAAAATATCATTTGTATGATGGATATAGTGGTAATAAAAACCTTGAAAGTGGAAACTATTATTTTAGACAAACACATGTCTATTCTGATCCTTTTTATTATATTGATTATGCTCTTTCATATTTTGGTGCTTTTGCTATTTGGAGTAAATCAAGCAAAAATTTAGATGTTTTTAGAAAAGTTGCAGCAGTTGCTTCTTATTACCCATTTAAGAAATTGATTGCTTTATATGAAATGCCAAATCCTTTTGATGAGGGATCGTTTAAAGAAGTTACTATGATGTTAAAGAAAGTTATAGAAAAAAATATGTAAAATAATGACAAGAGCTAAAGGTAAAGCTTGAATATGTGCTACAATGCTTTTGGTGATAGTATGTTACTTAAAGATATTAAAGCACAAGTGCGTATGTTAATGGAAGAATGGAATTTGGGTGCGCTTGAATCCGGTGCTCCACATGAATTGTGTGCCTTTATTTACTTGCTTGAGATAATTGAAGAGACCGAGAAATTTGTTTATTATCGTGAAAATGGTGAACTTCTAGGGTATGCAGGATATTCTAAAAAAGGTTCAAGAAAACACACTTTTAGAAAAAAATTAGCTAAATTTATTAGAAAATGTTTATATAGAAGTAAGAAAATAAAAGATAAAGATGCTTTATTAAAATATGATGAAACGTATGATTATGTTCCAGAAGAGTTAAAAGATTATTTTGATGGAGAAGTATCCATTCTTATACTTGATAAGAAAGTTAGGGAAAAGGGTATTGGTAAAAAGTTGCTTACCGATATATTTACATTAGCTAAACAGGATGGTTTAAAGAACTTACAAATTTTAACTGATGATTCTTGTTCTTATTACATCTATGAAGCTACTGGATGTAAATGCGTTTTTGAAACAACCATAAAATCTAAAGAGTATAGTGAAACTAGAAAAGTGTGCGAAGAGAAAGCTTATATATATGAAAAAAAATTATAAAATTGAGATTGGAGAAAGAATATGAATTTAGAACAATTGAAAGTGGAGTATGATAAGCTACAAAATAAGTATGGTGATAAAAACCTGGATTCTATTAATTTTGGTGGATGTACTGATAATCCAGATGTATGTTTTGTTTTCATGAATCCAACTGGCAGAAATATAGCTTCGAGTAAAGAGTGGAAAGGTTTAAAGTCTCCTTGGGTAGGCACTAAAAATATATGGACACTTTTTCATGATGTAGATTTGTTAGATGATGATATTTACGAAAAAATTCGTTCAATTAAAGGAAATGAGTGGACGTATAATTTTGCTATAGAGGTATACGAAAATGTAAAAAAACATAGGTATTTTATTACTAATTTGGGAAAATGTACTCAAGTTGATGCTAGAGCCCTTCCTGATAAAGTTTTTAAGGAATATTTACATCTATTAGAAAAAGAAATAAAATTTGTTAATCCTAAAGTAATTGTACTATTTGGAAACCAAGTTAGTTCAATCGTATTAGATAAAAAAATATCTGTTTCTCTTTGTCGAAAAGAAAAATTTATAAAAACTATTGATAACAAAGATTTTGAATGTTATTCAGTTTATTATCCTGTAGGTAATGGAAGATTTAATATAGATAAATCTATAGAAGATATAAAGTGGATTATAAATTCAATTAAATAAATTTTAAAAATTCTTGAAAAAAAACTTACACAAGAATTTTTTTTATGCTATAATGAGCAAGGCTCAAAAAAAGAAAGTAGGTAAAAGATGAAAGAATTAAATTTGGGAAAAGAAAAAATCAGTAAGTTATTATTAACTTTTTCAATACCTTGTGTTATTAGCATGCTTATTAATTCAGTCTATAATATAGTCGATCAGATATTTATTGGCAAAGGTGTTGGAACACTTGGTAATGCAGCAACTAATGTTATATTTCCACTTGTTATTATGTTTAACGCCATAGCTGGACTTATTGGAAATGGAGCAGCAGCAAACTTGTCATTAAAACTCGGAGAAGGAGATAAAAAGAGTGCGGCTAAGAGTATTGGTTCATCAATAACTTTAACACTTATTGTATCTCTTGTTGTAAGCGTTATTGCATATATTATGATTCCAAAACTTGTATATTTTTTTGGATGTACAGGAAGTGTTTATAAATATGCTGTTGATTATGGAAGAATTGTTATAATTGGAGCCCCATTTATGATAATGTATTCTAGTATGTCAAGTATTATAAGAGCAGATGGATCACCTGCATATTCCATGGTTATGTTGGTTGTTGGAGCTATTATTAATATAATTTTGGATCCGATTTTTATATTTATTTTCCGTCTTGGTGTTTCTGGAGGCGCAATTGCTACCGTGATCGGTCAAGTTGTGTCGTTTATAATCGCATTTGCATACTTTTTTAAGGTTAAATCAGTAACACTAAAGAAAAAATATTTTAAAATTGATAAAGATATTTTAAGAGTTTTATCTTTAGGATTATCTTCATTTATAACTCAAATGACTATTTTAGTACTTTTTGTATTTATGAATAATATGATGACTAAACTTGGTGCAGTAACTAAGTTTGGTTCAGATATTCCTTTATCAGTATATGGTATAATATCTAAAATAAATAGTTTATATATTTCCACTGTTTTGGGTATATCAATTGGAGCTCAACCAATAATTGGTTTTAATTATGGAGCTGGTAATGAAGAACGTGTAAAAGAAACTATTAGAAAAGTATTAATTATCAATTTTATTGTAGGAATTATTTTCAATATAATATTTATATTATTCCCTAGAGAACTTGCGTCAGTATTTATAAGTTCAACTGATCCATCATATGAATTATTCATGGAATTTGCTGAATTAATGTGTCACAGTTTCTTACTTGTAATATGTTTAAATGCTTTAGAGATGACAACTAGTATTGTCATTCAATCAGTTGGAAATGTATTTAAGTCAACTGCAGTATCGTTTATTAGACAAATAATATTGCTTATCCCAATATCGCTTGTTTTAGCTTTTGGATTCAATAAAGGATTATATGGGGTAATGTATGCTGGTTGTATAGCAGATGCTATTTGCTTTGTAATAACTTCATTTATATTATTAAGTGAATATAAGAAACTTGGTATAAAAGAAAGCAAGAAAATGAATCTTGAGGCCAATACTTCAAATAGTTATAATGGAAAACATGTTATAGTAACTATATCTCGTGAATATGGTTCAGGCGGAAGATTTGTTGGAAAGCTTGTATCAGAAAAACTAGGAATTCCTTTTTATGATAAAGAAATTATAAATTTAGCTTCTAAAAAGTCTGGTTTAAATGTTGATTATATTGAATCAATTGATCAAACTAAAGGATGTTCAAGTTATATTAATAATAATGATGATTTATTATATGTAGCAGAAGAAAAAGTAATAAAAAGTGTTTCTAAGGATTCATGTGTAATTGTTGGAAGATGTGCTGATTATATTTTAAGAAAGAATAAAGATTTAATAAAAGTATTTCTTTATAGTGATCCATCATCTAAAGAAAAACGTGCAATTCTTTATTATGGATTGAAAGAAAAAAATGTTTTAAAAGAGATTGAAAAGATTGATAAAGAACGTGAAAAACATTATAAATTCTATACGGGAACTGATTGGAAAAATTTCAGTAATTATGACATTATGTTAAATGTAGATAAATATGGAGTTGAAAAAACAGCTGATATTATAGTTGATTATATCAATAATTTGAATAAATAAATTGATAAATATTTTTGTAAAAAAGTTAAAACTACCAAAATCGGCAGTTTTTTACTATGGTAGTATGTTAAAATAATTTTAGTATAGAATGTAAATTTGGAAGGAAAATGAAAATTTGTGAAAGTATTAAGTATAAAAGAACCATTTGCAACGCTTATAATGGATAAAGATAAAATGATTGAAACAAGAAGCTTTAAAACAAATTATCGAGGTGAACTTTATATTCACGCATCCTTAGGTAATGTTAATATTAAAGAAAAAGTTGATCTTTTTAATTTAGTGGGAAAAAGATCTATGCACAATGGTTATATTATTTGTAAATGTAGGCTTGTTGACTGTGTTTACATGAGTTCAGCTTTTGTTGAAGATATGAAAAAGAATAATTATAAGGAGTATATATGTGGGGAGTATAAAGAGGGAAGGTATGCTTGGCTCTTAAGTGATATTCAAGCGTTAGATGAATTTATTCCGGCTAAAGGTAAATTGGGTATTTGGAACTATAACAACTAAATATTTTTATAAAATTAGCACTTATACTTGACAAGTGCTAATTTTTGAGTATAATTATACTTGTGAGGTGATAGTATGTATCCAAATATGGAAGAAAAAGAAGAAAACGTTTTAGAAAAATATGGTCGTAATATCATTGAAGATGCTAAAAAAGGCAAAATTGATCCAGTAATTGGAAGAGATGAAGAAATACGTAGTATTACACGTATACTTTCTCGTAAAACAAAAAATAATCCAGTATTAATTGGAGAACCAGGTGTAGGTAAAACAGCCATTGTTGAAGGCCTTGCTTTAAGAATTGTAAGAGGAGATGTTCCAAATAGCCTAAAAGATAAAACTATCTGGGAACTTGATCTTGCAAGCTTAATTGCTGGTGCTAAATATCGTGGTGAATTTGAGGAAAGATTAAAAGCCGTTTTAAATGAAATCAAAAAAAGTGAAGGCCAAATAATCATGTTTATTGATGAAATACATATGATTGTTGGTGCTGGTGCAGAAGGCGGAATGGATACTTCAAATATTCTAAAACCTATGCTTGCTCGTGGAGAAATTCATGTAATAGGTGCAACTACTTTAAATGAATATCGTAAATTCATCGAAAAAGATGGAGCTCTTGAAAGAAGATTCCAAAAGATAATTGTTTCTCCTCCAAGTGTTGAAGATACAATAACTATTCTTCGTGGATTAAAAGAAAGATTTGAGATTCATCATGGTGTTACTATTCAAGATAAAGCACTTATTACAGCTGCTACTTTATCAAATAGATATATTACTGATAGATTTTTACCTGATAAAGCAATTGATCTTGTAGATGAAGCATGTGCAACAATTCGTGTTCAAATGGATTCAGTTCCAACTAGTCTTGATACTTTAACTCGTGAAATTATGCGTTTACAAATTGAAAGGGAAGCAATTAAAAAAGAAAAGGATGAACTTTCTAAAAAACGTGTAGAAGAGATTGATAAAGAGCTTGTTGTAAAACAAGAAAAGGAAAAAGAACTAAGAAGTTCTTGGGATAAAGAAAAAGGTATTAATGATAAAATAAAACAAAAGAAAAAAGAGATTGAAAAGGCTAAATTTGATCTTGAACAAGCAGAAAATGAATATGATTTAACTCGTGCTGCTAAACTTCGTCATGGTGATATTCCTAAACTCGAAAGAGAACTTACTGAATTAAATGGTCTTGAAAAAAATAAGATATTAAGTGATACAGTTACGAGTGAGAGTATTGCTGAAGTAATAAGCAAATGGACAAATATTCCAATAAGCAAACTTGTTAGTGGTGAAAAAGAAAAACTTCTTAATCTTGAAGAAAACATGAAAAAAAGAGTTATTGGTCAAGATGAAGCTATAAAACTTGTAAGTGATGCGATTATAAAAAGTAGAAGTGGAATAAAAGATCCGAATAGACCAATTGGCTCATTTATATTCTTAGGTCCAACTGGAGTAGGTAAAACGGAAATTGCTAAGACTCTTGCTTATGAACTATTTGATGATGAAAAGCATATGATTCGTATTGATATGAGTGAATATATGGAAAAATTCAGTGTTTCTAGATTAATTGGTTCTCCTCCTGGATATGTAGGATATGAAGAAGGTGGAGAGCTAACTGAAGCAGTAAGAAGAAATCCATATTCAATAGTTTTATTCGATGAAATTGAAAAAGCCCATCCGGAAGTTTTAAATCTATTACTTCAAATTCTTGATGATGGTCGTGTAACTGATTCAAATGGACGTACAGTTGACTTTAAAAATACCATTATAATAATGACTTCTAACTTAGGAAGCGAGCATATTTTAGATGGTAATACAAGTGAAGTTATGAATGATGTTAAAAAATATTTTAGACCTGAATTTATCAATAGAATAGATGAGATAATTGTCTTTAATCCATTAACTAAAGATAATATTAAATGTATACTTGATAAATTAATTCATGAAATGGAAGATAGATTAAAAGATAACAATATTCATATTAAACTTACAGATGATGCTAGAAATTATTTAATAGAAAATGGATATGACATAACATATGGAGCAAGACCACTAAAACGTTTATTAAGTCGAACTGTTGAAACAACTATTGCAAAAGTATTAATTAATGGAGAATTAAAATTTGGTTCTACATTAGTAGTTGATTATAAAGATGATAAGTTCGATGTAACAATTAAGGATAATTAATTTTATCCTTTTTGTATGTAAAGATAACTTTTTTGATGTTGAAAATAATATAATTTGGGGTATAATGATATTGTAAGGAAAGTAGGCAAAACTATGAAAAAAATGTTGAATACTATAATTGCAATATTAATTTTTGTATTATTTCCAAGTTTTGTTTTAGCAGAAAATGTTCAAGTAAAGGAAATAAAACAAATAGAAAAAAGTGAAGGTGTAGAAATAGTATCAGAACCAAAGGTAAGCGATACGACTATAAAATTTGATATAAAATTAAAATCTATTGGAGATTATGTAAAATATAAATTAGTAATAGATAATAAAGATGATATAGAATATGAAATAGATAAAAAGAGTTTTGAAAATAATGAATACATAACTTATGAAGTAGAATCTGATAATTTAGAAAAGTTAGAGGCAAATAAAGAAAAAGAGATATATTTAACAATAAAATATAATAAAGAAGTACCAGAAAGTGAATTTAAAGATAATGCATATGTGTTAAATAATAACTTTTCACTTGCAATAGAAAATAAAGATGAAGAAATAAAGAATCCTCAAACCGGAATAGAAGATTATAGTTTGGTAATACTAACAACAATAGTAGTGTTAGCAGTTGTAGTTTATGGATTTAGAAAAAATAAAAAGCAATTTAAAACATTGATGTTAATAATTGGAATAGCAATTAGTATTCCATTAGCATGTATAGCAGCGAATATATTAAAATTAAACATAGAAACAAATGTTACGATCATAGGCGTTGATAAATGTTTGGAAAATAGATTTGCAATAAATAATTGGGAAACTATAGCAACGAATGTAAAGAATGGAAATATGTGTGGATATCATGTTGGAGATGAAAAAGAAATTGAGTTAGCTGGATTTGGAAAACATAATGTAAGAATCTCAAATGTGAGTAAATGCACAAACGGAGAAACGAGTGAAACAGCATGTGGATTTGTAATAGAATTTGTAGATATTATAACAAAACAACCGTTCAATAGCACATCCTCAACTGTAGGAGGATGGAAAAATTCTAAAATGCGTACATATACAAATGAAACAATATATAAATCCCTTCCAAGAGACTTACAAAATATAATATTAACAACAAAAGTGATATCAAGTTATGGAAAATATGATTCTGCAAATTTTGAAACAGAAGATAAATTGTATTTATTGTCAAGCGAAGAAGTGTTTGGAGATTTTGCAACTTCATCGATGACGGGTCATGATACATCAGTAGGGACATCAAAACAATTAGATTACTATAAAAATCAAAGAGTAACGTTGAGTAATTTTGAAGAATCAATAAAGCAATATGAAGGAAACAATGGTTATTGGTGGCTTCGTTCGGTTTCTGCTGACGCTTGGACTGTCTATGATGTTGCCAACACTCGTGGTTGGAGTAACACTAGTGCGATGAGCTATGACGGCATCTCTCCAGCATTTAGAATAGCTTAATACTAAACAGAGTTCTTTATCAAATTTATTGCCTGCTAACATCATTTGACAAAGAACCAAAAATTAAAATAACATATCAAGTAGATGATAGTAAGCTACTTGTTAAATCTTATAAATAGAAAGGTGAGTTTATACTCACTTTTTTTGTTGAGTTTTAATTCTATTTATGATAATATTGGTATGTTTGTTTGGAGCGGATAACTATGAAATTTTTAACAAATAAAGCAATAACTGAAATAAATAGTAGTTTAGATAAAAAAGAAGTGTTTCCTATCTTTAGTGAAAATAGAGTTGATTTAGATGATTTAAAAGAATATGCTGGAGTTCGTGTTATTTTTAGTGAAGAAGCATATGTAAAACTTCTTCAATTGTTAGGAAAACAAAAAAGCATTGGTTCTTATTTCTATGGAAGAATATCTAATAATTTAGTTTTTGTTTCTACATCTTTAAGCGATTATGAAATACAAAAGAGAAGATATACCAATCCAGTTGTTAGTGCTACAAATGATAATCTAAATGAATTAAAACTTATGACGGAAAAAAGTGATGCAATAAAAAGTCCTTATAATGCTGTTGTGGATTTTCGAGTATATATGCATGATAATGCAAAAGAAAATGTAACTGAATACATGGATTCTGACCTTTATTCTTATGCCTATCAACAACTTTATATGCAACCATGTACAAGTAATTCTATAATATACTTTGGTATGATTTCAGTAAAAGAAAACGGTTCTTATAAACTAAGATGTGTTTTTTATGATTCTTTTGATCGTACATTTATTAAAGTTAGTAATTTATATTATATGCGTGCTAAAGAAATACATAAATTTAATAATGATTCCGCTAATAAATCAATTGAATTAACAAGCGTGGAAAAACAGGATATCTTAAGAAAACTAAAATCTTATATGGAAAGTGGTAGATAATCCACTTTTTTTATTTTATACTTTTAATAGTAGGAGAGATTGTTTATGAAGAGTTTAGTAATTAATTATGATAATTTAAAGCATTTTTGTGATATTAATGATTTTATAATAGTTACAGACGAGATGTTAAAAAAAGAAAATATGTTTAAGAATTTTGTTTATGAAACAAAAAATAATTTTGTTAACTTTCCGATTTATCCTAAAGATATGCCAATACTAATGAATAATAAAATATGGAAAAAACTTATAATGGTTAATCGTGAACTAAAAAAAAGTAATTTATGTTTAACTATATATGATGCTTATAGACCTATACAAGTTCAAGAATTATTTTGGGAATTTTTTTATGAAAAATATGGTTATTATGATGAATTAAAAGTGGCAAATCCTAAAAAACGAGGAACTCATAATATAAAAATAAATGCAGTTGATATTTTGCTTTCAAATATGGATGGAATAGTTGCTTCTTTACCTTGTGACTTTGATGATTTCTCTAAAAAGTCTAACGTTGAGTATAATGGCTGTGGAAAAAATGCAAAATATAATCGCGATTTATTGATAAGTGTTGCTTTTAAATACGGATTGATTGTAAATCCTGGGGAATGGTGGCATTATACTGATGAATCTATACAAGATTATGGTTTGCATTACGATTATAATAATACTGACTTAGTTCCACTTGAAGAGAAAATAACTTTTCTTTTGAAATAGCTTTTTGAAATTCTATTTGCTTATGTTATAATACCTTTCAAAAAAGGCGGGATTTTAGTGGATGTAATTACTGATGCATTAAAAATTGTGGATAATTATGGTAATAATTTAAAAAATGCGTATTTTCATGAAGAATCTTTTATTTATATGAAATCAAATGAAAGAATACAGGATTATGTGGACTATTTATTAAATAAAAGGCGAATTTTATCGGTAATTGGTTCGGGGGATCAAATACTTAATATGTTAATTTCTTATCCTGAACATATTGATTGTTTTGATATAAGTGTTTATCCAGAGTATTTTTTAAATTTAAAATTAGCCGCTTTACAAACTTTAACTCAAGAAGAATTTTTAAATTTTTTCTTCTCTTGCGCTAAAACATCTTTGGATGAATATTATGATGATTTATATTTTGAAAAGATGAGAAAGAGATTAACTAAAAAATATCGAGAATTTTGGGATGCTTTACTGAATTATACAAATTGGTATGAAATAACTAATTCAAGGTTATTTTCAAGTGAAGTAGTTACTAAAGAATATGCTTTAAAACAAAACATGTATTTAGATGATGTAGTTTATTATTCTATGAAGGATAAAATAAATGATGTGCAATTTACTTTTCATACCGGAGATATTTTTAAAACAGGTTCTAAGTTGAGGGATTTTTATGATTTAGTTTATTTATCAAATATTTTGGCCTATTCTGATAGAAGCCAATATAAAGAATTAATTGAAAGTTTTAATTTAACAGCCAATGGGTATGTTTTAACCTATTTATTTGGTAATTTAGATGAATATAGGAGATATTTTAATGGAAGGATACATAAGTTTGAAGAGTCAGATAATGGTATTTTATTAACAAGATAGACGATTATGTTTTCTCTATGTTATACTAGTATTAGTCTATATTAAGGTAGTGATGATATGTTTAAAAATAATAATATTGATCTTAATTTGATTAAGGTGGCCATTTTTGATTTTGATGAAACTCTTGCATTACATAAAAGTTTAGACTATATGAAAACTACGGATGAAGATATGTTTATTAGTTATTATGTTAATGCTTACAATAATCCTGAAAATTTTTATGAGGTAGTTGAACCTTGTATACCAAATGAAGATATATGTAAATTAATATCTATTTTAAGGAATAAGAAAATTAAGATGTATTGTGTTTCTGGTATGATATTTACATTTAATCTAGAAGCCAAAAGACACTTTGTGCATAAGTTTTTTGATAAAGATATTGAAGTATTCTCATCAGGAAGTCAAAAAGCAAAAATTGATGCAACAAAGATAATTGCTAAAATAAATAATTGTAAATTAAATGAGATTTTATTTATTGATGATATAAAGAAAAATATTAGAAAACTAAATAAAAGTGGTGTTTGTTCCATTATGGTAGATGATGTTTCATCTTTAATAGAAATGGAGGATAATTAATATGGAAATACTTAATTTAAATGGAACACCATATGAAAATGGTAAAAAATCTGGAGAATTTTTTTTAGAAAGATTAAATCTTAATCTTAAAGAAATTGAAGAAAAACTATATACTGATGATTCAATTAAAAAAGCCGTTGAATTTCAATTTAATAAATTAAAAAATACTTTCCCTAAATACTATGAAGAAATTATTGGTAAAGCTGATGGATTGAAAATTGATCGCTTAGTTTATTTTTCTATAATGTGTCCAGAAATAATGGATTTAAATTTTGAACACTGTACAACTATTGTATATAAAAAAAATAATGGAAAATTTATGATTTCTCATAATGAAGATGATGAATATATTGATGGCAATTTCTGTTTGAGTAAAGTTAAAATTGATGATGAAAATTGGTTTATAACTAATGATATGTATAATATGCCTTTTGGTAATGGTGTTAGTTTTAATAGCTATGGAATAGTAAAAACAATCAACTATTGTCATGATGATAATTGGGTTGTAGATTATACTCCAAGATATTTTTCTCAAAGACATATAGCAGAATCTTCTTCAATTGATGATTTAATAAAAAGATGTAAGGAAATAAACAATGCTTCTGGGTATCATGTAACAGCAATTGATATAAATACGAACGTGGCTGTGTCAATTGAGGTATATAATGATACAATTGATGTCGTTTATATTAATGATTGTTTTGTTCATTCTAATCACTTTCTTCGTGGAAAGTACTCTAATAAACTATCATTGGATATGGGATCAAACAGCTTTTTTAGATATAGTAAAGCAAAAGAAATGCTTTTGAATAATAGCATAAAGAGTTTAATAGATTTAAAAGATATTCTTGATTATAGATCTAAAGATGATACATTTTTTGAATCAATATTACAAACGAAAAACGATCCGTATGAAACAATTTTTAATTTCTCTTATGATACTGAAAATAAGGAAGAATTGTTTTTTGATGTTTATGCATTAGGAGAAAAAGTTTCTTTAGATTACGATATTGGTCATAAGTAATCAATTGAACTTTGAGATTTGATTTTCCTTTTTTATTGTAGGAATAATGTATAAATGATATAATTTGTATATTGGTTACGATGATTTTATTATTCTAGAAATGGAGGATAATAAATATGGAATATAGATATAAAATATATAATGATGTTTATAATGATATGATTTCAGGTAAGAAAACTGTAGATTTTAGATTATTAAATGAAAAGTCTAATAGTATTAAAGCTGGAGATATAATCAAATTTTTGGTTGTAGATGACGAAAATAAATATTTGCTTGTAAGAGTTATCGATAAATTTATATATGATGATCTAGTTTCTGTTTGTGAAAGTGATGAATATTTGAATAATAATTTAGATTGTTCTAAAGAAAAATTTATATCTTTATTTAATAAAATATTTGGTGAAGATATGGTTAAAAATTCTAAAATTGTAGGATTTAAAATTGAATTAATTTAACTGAAACTAGAAATGAGGTTATTATAAATGCTAACATGCGAAAATATAATGATTTTAAATGGTGTAAATCTTGAGATAGATAAAATAGAATTAGATGAAAATGGTTTGTATATAACTGATAAAACTCATAGATATAGTTATTATGTACATATATATAATTGGGATGAAATACATAAAGTGCCAATAGGAGAAAAGTATGATATAGAATTTAATGAATACAATTTCTGCGAAAATGGGGAATCTGCTCTTATATGGCCAACTACTTGTTATATTGAAAAAACAACTATTAATTCTATAAGATTTTATTTTAAGTTTGACGATTTTACTGATGCATGTTATATGAATATGAGAGGACATTTAGATACAAAGTTAGAGTCTTTAGAAATTAATGTAATAAATAATTTAATTAGTAATAATTAATTTAATTATTGATTTTAAAATATTAAATATTGGTTGTGAGTGATTTTATGAAGGTAGTATTAAAAAATAATGATTACAATGTAAAAGATATTTATCTTATAGATGAAAATAAAACTTTATCCATAATGTTTGCTGGTACAGGCGATTTATATTGGATTATAAAAAATACAAATATAAATGAAAATGATGAGTATTCATATGATAGTTTTGAAATAACTAGAGAAAACTATCAAATATATAATTTATTTCAAAAAGTTTTTGATGATATTAAATCTATTAATATATTTGATGAAGAGTTAGAATTTCCTCCATATGTTGAAACGGATGAAGAAAGAAAAGAATATTTAGAAAATATTGAATTTGACAAAAAAAGATATAGATTTTTTAATATGTCTCATTATAATGATTTGTATGATGAAGAGACTGAAACTATCACTTGGATATCAGATGAGACTGCATATGAAGTTGGAAATGTAGTCACAATAAAAAAAGTGAATGATAAGTTTTTAATTGAGTTTAAAACTCAACCATATATTGAAGGATTTGATAAAGAGGATAATGCTTTAGGAATGATGGCAATAAGATTTCGTAACTCAGGAAGTAGGTATAATCCGTTTAATATGATATTTATGAGACTCTTTAAGAATTTACAAAGTGTAGATGATGTAAATGATTATGGCCATCAGCTTCATATGGAAGAATATTTATATGAAAAAAATAAGATTAAAAGTTTGTTAAATAAAAAAATGAAAGGAAGTAATTAATGAAAAAATTAGTAAATAAAAAAAATATTATAATTGGTGTAATTATATTAATTTTATGTGCAGGATTAACGGCTATATTTATTTTAGGAAATAAAAAAGATTCTTCTTTAGATAAACATTTTAGTAATAAAGTTAATGAATCCAATGAAACAATTGCTAAAACAACTGAAGAAGTTTCTGAAACAACGGTTGATGCAGAAGTTGATAAGACAACTATTACAAAAAATAATGATAATGATAACAAAAATATTCCTAGTACATCTAGTACTAAGGTTCAAACTACTTCTGGTGGAGTAACAACTAAAAAGAATAAAAGTGAAGGCACAACGGTCAAAACAAGTTCGCCACAAACGAGTAAAACAAATGTTACTAGTACATCTCAAGCGATTAAAACTCAGTCTCAAAAGAATGATGAATATAGAAATCAATTATTGACAAAATATAATGTTTTTGTTGGATATAAAGATGAGATTGATGGAGTATATAAAAATTCATATGCAAAGCCTAGAAAAATATATGATGATGAAGTAATTAGTTATAATTTAACTAAAATTGAGGATGCATTGAAAAAATATCCAAAATCATTTTTTAGTGAAATAAAAAGAAAATGGAAACCAATTTCAATTTATTTAGTTGATTATATTAATGGTTATGCTGGAGGAGTTACGGATAATAACAATAGTTCAACATTGGTGATTTTAATTGTAGCAACGCATTCTCCGAAATCTTCAATTTTGGAAAATACAGTACACCATGAAATGATGCATGCAATAGATTGCTATTTTACTTCAAAAGGTATATATAGTAGTTACACTTTGGAACAAAGTATAGCAAAATATAATCCAACAGGATTTAATTATGGAGTTCAAGACGATAAGTATGTTTATCTTTTAGATAATCCTTATTATTTTGTATCTAAATATGCTAAATCTGCATATAACGAAGATAGAGCAGAAATATTTTCTAATTTGATGTATAGAAGTATTGCACCGGCGTATTTAAAAGCGGGTCAACCAATTAACGAGAAAGCAAAAGTAATAACTAGTCAAATAAATCAAAATCTTAGTTCTGCATCTTCTGGTAGTAATAGATGGGATAAATTAGTAGCTCACTAAAATTAACTTTAGTGAGTCTTTTTACTAAAAAAATAAATAAAAGTTGTATTTAAAGAGTACGAAACTTATTTTTAAGAATATTCTATGATATAATTAAGTTATGAAAATATTTGTTAGGAGATGGTGACTATGAAAAAAAGGATATTAGCTATTTTATTATGTGGAGTTATGATTTTTGAACTAACTGGTTGTAAAATCAAAAAAAGTGAATTAAACATTGGAAAAAAATCAGATATTATAATCTCTAAAAATGATGTTGTTTTGTCTATAAAGAGAGAAACTTTAACAAAAGAGGGATGTACTTTAGTTCTAAAAAATACTAGTGAAAAAAATTTTGAATATGGTGAGCCTTATGAAATAGAAATAAAAAAGAATGGTAAATGGTACAAAATAAATAATGAATTAAATTTTAACTTACCGGCTTATCTTTTAAACTCAAAAGAAACAAAAGAAATAGAAGTAAATTGGGAATATGGTTACGGAAAATTACCAAAGGGAACTTATAGGATTATTAAAAGCATTGATTATGAGTATGAGCAAGGTAAATATGAATTTTTTTATACTGCAGCAGAATTTGTTATTGAATAATAAAATTAATATATTGTGGAGAGAAAATAATTTAACAAATATAATGGAGAAGATATGAAAAAGAAAAGATTAATTATTTTATGTATTGCATTTTTGACATGTTTCATAATTATTTTGTATTTACTTTATAGATTTAATTTTATTTCTCATAAAAAATATACCAACAAGTTTTTTGGTATAAAAACTTATGTAAGTGATATGGATAAAGATAATGATGGAATTGATGATCAAACAGATATCTTAATGGGTGCTAGAAGATATATAGCTACTAAACTCAAATACAAGAGTAAATATTATAGTAATGGTTATCCTGATGATGGATATGGTGTTTGTACTGATGTAATTGCTTTTGCTCTTAAAGATGCTGGTTATGATTTGAGAAGCCTTGTTAATGAACATATTAAAGCAAATAGGGAATTATATAATATTGATATTGTGGACAAAAATATTGATTTTAGAAGAGTATCTAATTTGAAAACTTATTTTGATTATAATGCAATAAGCTTAACAACAGATATAAAAAGATTAGAAGAATGGCAAGGCGGAGATATAGTAGTTTTTAAAAAACATATTGGTATTGTTTCTGATAAAAGAAATCGTAAAGGTATAAATTTTATTATTCATCATGCAAATCAGTACCAAAGATACTATGAAGAAGATATATTAGAATATCGTGATGATATAATTGGACATTATAGAATTAGTTAGCAAATGAGTAATGCTATTTTTCGAAAATTAATACCAAAATTCATACTTGACTTGGTAACTGTTTTTGAGTTTTAAACTAAGGTTTAAAATGGATTTTGATATATCAAGAAATAGAAAAGTGTTGAATTGATATATTTAAATACTATTTAATATTAATTAAAAGTGAGGTAAGGTATGAAAGATTGGACAAATTATCAAATTAAAACTTGTGGTGATGAAGTGTGTAGCTTGCTTATTGAATTTTTAGATAATCATAAAATAGATAATGCAATTGATTTGGGCTGTGGAAGCGGAAATGAAACGATATATATGATTAAAAATGGTATAAAAGTTCTAGCTATTGATAGACAATTAAATCAAGATTTCATTTTAAACAGATTGTCAAAAGATGAAAAACAATTGGTTTCATTTAAAGAATGTTGTTTTGAAAATATAGAATTACCAAAAACTCAGTTATTAACTGCATTTTTTAGTCTTCCATTTTGTAATCCCCAAAAATTTGATGAGTTGTGGGATAAAATTCATAATTCAATTGAAAATGACGGCTATTTTGTTGGTCAATTGTTTGGCGATAGAGATTCTTGGAATATAGTTGACTCTATTAACACGTTTTCGATAGATAAAGTAAAAGATTATCTGAAGAAATTTAAAATAATTAAATTAGAAGAAGTAGAATATGTTAGAGAAAGTGATAATAAAAAATGGCATTATTATGATATAATAGTTCAAAAACAAGCAGATGAATATAATGGAAAATGAAACTAAAAAATATATCAATTTATGGCTACCACAAAAATGAATGTCGAAAGTTTTTTAATGTTCTACAGATAATATAAGCTTACACTTGAAACATATATTTGAAGATAATGAGTTAGATAAAAAATCAGTTACCGAGAAATGCTCGTTAACTGCTGATGATGGAAAAACTATAAAACAATTATTTATAGTTTAGATGCAATAATTGCAGTAGGATACAGAGTGAATTCAAAAAAAGCAACGGAATTTAGAATATGGGCAACAAAAATATTAAAAAAATAATATAATTACATAGATTTTATACATACAATCTTAAGTAAAAAATCTGAAGATAGGAGATTGATAAAATGCTAAAAAATGCTATAGCATATATTTTAAGAAAAAGAAATAGAACAATTATAGTATTTATTATTTTAACATTAGTTCTCTCTTGTTTATATTCATGTTTGAATATAACAAAATCAACAAATAATTTAGAAAAAAACTTATACAAGATTTCAAATACATCATTATCAATAACTAAAAATAATGGTGATACTTTTGAAACTAATCAGTTTAAAGAATTAGATAATATAAAAGAAATAATAGAAATTATCACTGAGTATGATGGACTTGCTAGAGCTACAAACATCAAAGTTGTAGATGGAACTCAATTGGTAGAACGAGATGATTTATCAGATGAGTTCAAAAATATGCTTTCAGTAGAAGCTACCAATAATAGTGAAAAGAATAATTTATTTAATAGTGGTATTTTCACTATTATAAAAGGCAGACATATTAATAATAATGATAGAGGAAAAATTCTTATTCATAATGAACTAGCAGAAAAAAATAATCTAAAACTTAATGATAAAATCAAACTTGAATTAATTGATTTTCATAATAGTGAAAAGAAAAAAGAGTATGAGTTTGAGATAATTGGAATCTTTTCAGGTAAAAAACAAGAAAAATATACTGGCTTATCATCAGACTTTAGTGAAAATATGGTATTTATTGATTATGAATCAAGTCAAAAAGCATTAAATAAACCTGAAAATAACAAAATTGTTAATAAACTTGCAATATTTTCAGACAGTTCAGAAAATACAAAGGTAGCATTAAATAAAATTAAAAAAATTAAAATTGATTGGTCACAATACAATGTTTCAAGTGATAACCATGCATTTGAAGAAACACTAGAGTCTATAGATGGAATAAAACATATTATTAAAATCATGACATATTCAATTATGATAGGTGGAATAACAGTATTGTCATTAATATTGATATTATGGTTAAGAGAAAGAATATATGAAATAGGAATATTATTATCAATTGGTATAAGTAAAATAAAAATTGTAACTCAATTTATTCTTGAATTATTATTTATATCAATACCATCTTTCGTATTATCATTGTTTATAGGAAATGTAATATTAAATATTATAGTCGGTGGATTTATGAATTCCGATGATTCAACAATAATGGTTGATAGCTTACTTAAAAACTATAATTTAATTTCAAATCTTATAACATTTCTACAAAGTTACGTAATATTAATTGGAATTATTGTTCTATCAGTTGTTATTGCAAGTTTAATGATATTAATTAAAAAACCAAAAGAAATATTATCAAAAATAAGTTAGGAGATTAAAAATGGATATATTAGAAATTAAAAATGTAACATATAATTATTCAAATTCAAGTGAGTTAGTATTATCTTCAGTAAATCAAAAATTTGAAATTGGAAAATTCTATGCGATAATAGGAAAATCAGGGGCAGGAAAGTCTACATTACTTTCTCTATTAGCAGGTTTAGATAAACCACAAAAAGGTCAAATCTTATTTAAAGGAAATG
>OBKS01000664.1_pt1 | contig 30707 bp, 60 predicted proteins | sample 1517381 | NCBI WGS metagenome assembly OBKS01 (sample SAMN04571686, study PRJEB22368) | human gut metagenome | biome: human gut; material: stool | host: Homo sapiens | place: Luxembourg | collected 2012-08-03 | reverse complement strand
GTTAAAAGAGCTATGCGAAAAGTCACCAAGACAGCGTTGCCTTACAGTAATTCAGATTGGAGACAACAAAGCAAGTAACTCTTATATAAAAGGTAAAAGAAAAGATTGTGAATATGTTGGTATAAAGTTTAATCATATTCATATTACAGATTATGAAAATCTTGATGAATCAGATTTATGTCAAATTATTAAAGGTCTAGACAATTCTAAAGAAGTTGATGGAATCATTATTCAACTTCCTATTCCGGATAAATACAATATAAAAATATTACAACAGTTTATTAGTCCAGAAAAAGATGTTGACGGATTTAGAAAAGATTCACTTTATAATCCATGTACACCACAGGGAATTATTGACTGGCTTGAAGTTAATGACATTGATCTAAGAGGTAAATTAGTAACTGTATTAGGAAGAAGCGAGATAGTAGGAAAACCACTTGTAAATATGCTTATTGATAAAGGCGCAACAGTTATTAGTTGCAATAGCAAGACACAAAAATATCACATGGAGAATTTTATGAAAATGTCAGACATTGTTATTTCTGCAATTGGCAAGCCTAAGAAGTTTGATTCATCTTATTTCGGCATCGATACTATTATTATAGATGTTGGTATAAACAGAGATGAAAACGGAAAGTTATGTGGAGATATTGATCAAAAAGATGTTGAAGATTATTTTGGTAATTGTTGTTATGTAACACCTGTGCCTGGAGGGGTGGGATTGCTTACAAGAGTCACGTTGTTAAAAAACGTAATGAAATAATCAAGGAGGAGAGAATATCTATAATAAATATCATCGATGTGTAAAAATGGAGGAATAATATGAGATTGATTGATACAGATAAAATTTCAAATAGGGACATTAGATTGGCACTTGGTTTTAGAAATTTAAGCGCATTACCTGATATTAGACAATTACTAGATGATCAACCAACAGTAGAACATCAATGTATCGCAACTGTAAAAGTAGTTTTTTCTAAAGAAGATGTAGAAAAATTAGTTAAACAATATGCAAAAGAGTCTATTGAAATTAGTTTTAACAACAGCATTGTTAGATTAAAAGAATTGCTTATGGAATATTCCGATGTCAAAAATAAAATGTTCAAATACGGAGGAAGTAAAGCAATAGATGGCAAATTATTAGATGAAGAAACGATAGATGACATTATAAGATTCATTAAAGGAGTGTCTGTAAGAGATACATATGCGTGTAATAAGTAAATCACTCTTCCAAAGGAGGCGAGAATTTTGCAGAATTCAATATTAAATAGAAATATCAAGGAAATAGAAAATATAGAATTTGTAGAAGAAGATAATAAATATTATATTAACTTATCCGTGATTATCGAAACAGAAAGTTCTGTTGATAGATGTAAGGCAAAACTTAAATTACCGTTCAATATGGATGCAATCAAAATATCTAGAGAAATGTGTGGTTATGGAACTTACGGAACTTTTATGGATCTTGGATTTGGAGATTTGAGATGTGTGGATGACAAAGTAGAGTATGAAAATATTCGAAAGAAAGAACGTGAGATGACTCTTTCAGACATCGAAAGAAAACTTGGATATAAAATTAAGCTTGTGAGTGAGAAGGAGTAGAGAATATGGAAAAGCCACAGAAACATGAATCAAGACCATATTATGATCTAATCTGTGTATTAAATTATGTAGATAAAAAGGTCAAACGATTCAAAAATAAAATGTGGGACATGTTGTGTGATTTAGGTTACATAAATAATGATACAATCACATCCATTTGGTTTGAAGGGTTTTATTCAGATGTAGAAGATGAAGATATTATAGAAGGTCTTGAATATATGTTTGAAGAATTTCCGGATATAAAAAATAATGAAGTAGATTTCTGGATTAGTTGGTAATGGAGGAGAGAATATATATGTGTAACTACTGTGAAGAAAATTCTCCTGAATGCTGCATTTACATTGATCCATTGGATAATCAATATTATTTAGACATCGAGACTTCAGAATGGGATGAGTATGATGATGGGTTTGTACATCAGAGAGAATATATTAACTATTGCCCGTGGTGTGGTAGAAAATTAAATGGGAAAAAGGATTAATAGAAGAATGAAATTATATGTCATAAGCGCAGATACATACAACGGTTCATGGGGTTCTCGGATTAGTATGTTTGGTGTATTTGACGAAGAACATGTATACGATGCACTAGAAGAATTGGAAAAAGAATACGATTACTATTTTGAAGTGAATAAAATAAGTCTAAATGAGTGCAACGAAACGTATCTTGGTGGATATTTTGAGTAGATGAAACTGCGCTTTCATTTGGAGAATAATATTATGAAAATAAAATTTAAAAATGGAAATTATTTAGAACCTATCAAATCAACCGATATCAAAAGAAGTTATCGTGTAGATAAGTTAAAGGAGTTTTATTTAAAATATCCTGATGTTTTTATTGAGAATCATTTTGATATTGAATTGTTAGAATACCAGAAACTTTTTATTAGATTAATCGTGAGAGATACAGACAAGTGAAAAACGAATATATTTTAAGCAAATGTAATTGCGGTGGTGAGATTGAGTTAAATCCATCAACTCCGTGGAACCAAGATCCATCAATTCACTGTATTAAGTGTGGAGGAATATGGAAGTACGGTACATATTCAGACATGTTAACTGTCAAAGAATGGAACAAATTACATGGATTTATTGGAGAATAAAATAATATAAAAATTAGGAGGAACATTTAATATGAAAGAAAAGAACACAAATTGGAAAATTCCACTCATTATTGTAGTAGGAGCAATTGCTGTAATTTTAATGGGAATCTTTTGGGTACAGGGGTTCCAGAATAAAGCAATTAATTACGAGGAACAGGTAAATACCGCACAGTCTGATATTAAAGTTCAGGAAAAACGAAGAGTAGATCTTGTATATAATCTTGCAGATTGTGTAAAACAGTACGATAAACATGAAGCAGAAACATTGAAAGCTGTTGTCGACGGTCGTGGTTCCGGAAGTACAAATATTGAAAATGTATCAACATCAATTGCAGCAGTGTCAGAAGCTTATCCAGAACTTAAATCTAATAAGAATTACAAACAATTAATGACTGAGCTTGCCACCACAGAAAATCTTATTGCAAATTATCGAGAAAATTACAATAAACAGGTTAAAGATTACAGAAGATATGTAAAAGGTTTTCCGGCAAGAACATTCTTAAATATGCTTGGATATGACAAACAGGATTATAAATTATTAGATTATAATGCTCCAGAAACAGCACCGCAGAATCTCTTCAATGAGGATTAATATATGAGAAAATGGAGTTTAGATTTTGGAGAGTTTGAAATAACTCTTCGAGAGATATTGGCGAGTGTTTCTATCATTGCGGTAATGTTACTCATTGGCTTTGTGATTTCTGGAAAGATTTCACAAAGCAATATAGATGCAAATGAAAAATACAATAAAGCAATAAAAATTGAGAACGATAAAGATATGTTTCAGTATGGTATGGAGACAAATGTTTGTAATGCTTTTGTACATGGAAAGCTTAAGGCAGTTGATACAGTAACATTCCCTGAGATTGGTGGAGAATATATGTATGTTAAAAAAGTAGAAGAACATTATAACATGCATACACAAACATATACAACAACTGACAGTAAAGGGCACAAGCATACACACACCAGAATTTATTGGTCATGGGATTATGCTGGTGAAGAATCAAAAGAATGTAAAGAGATTAGTTTTTGCAACACTAAGTTTCCGAGCAAGAAAATAGCACACCCAAGTACAAGTTACATAAAAACAATCAAAGAGTCTAGCCACGTAAGATTTAAATATTACGGAACTGGAACAAAATTTAATGGAACAATTTTTGCAGAGCTAAAAGATAAAACAATACCAGACAATACAAGATTCTTTGTGAATACTAATATAGAAGAAACTATGGATGTATTAGTATCTGACGGTACATTCTGGCAAATTCTATTTTGGATTTTTTGGATTGTATTAACCGGAGCAGCAGTATTTGGATTCTATTACTTAGATAATGAATGGTTAGAGTAAAGAAAAGTATGATTCATGGAAGGAGAATATATGAATTTAAGTTATTATAATACAAAATTCCAAAGTTTGATTGACGAAGCAAGAAAAGATGGCTTTAAATTATCTGATAATGAATTTGTGAAAACAGAAGATGAAAAATTTCCTGTAATGGAAGTATTTCTTGTTAATAATACAACATATGAAGATTCTGGACGATTTAACATCTATAAAAAGACAGTGAAAATATCACAAGAAGATTATGATAAAATAATTGCTCATGCAAAAGAAAATGATTACAAAACAATTAAATGTGATTATAGCAATGGCGACGAGCTTATAGAAAGAATAATCTATAGTAATGATGAACCTAATATTGACTTTTCTATGTGTAACATTGGCGGGAATATAAGTATTAGATACAATAGTTATCACGTTTATAGTGATAATGATGAATGTGTAGATCTCTTCTTTACTAAAGAAAATGATGATGACGATTTTCCAAGAGGATATATTAGTTTTTATATTATGGAACGTCGTGATTTTGAAAAAGCAGAAAATGTAAATTTAAATTTAGAGAAATTCATGAGAGACAACAAGTAAACCGTTGTTTCATAGGAAAATATGAGGTGTTTAAATGACAGAAATTACAACAAAAGAATACATTGACGATAAGATTAAACTGCATGATTTATATGTTATTGGTGATATTCTAAACAGAATGTCAGAAACAATAAAAATTGCCACAGACGAACTAGAAGATGATTTTCGTGAAAATGATGATAAATTGGACAACAGATCAATCGATAGTATTCTCAATATGATGGAGTTTAATGTAGATAAAATTAATGATTATCTGGGTGAACTTAGAAGTTCAATTCTAAAATAAAGATGAAACACGAGTTTGATTGGAGAATATACAGATGAATAGAATGCCGGATAACTGGTGCGTAGATTGGAATAGAGTAAAGACAGTATATGAACCATCTAATGAGCCATGTGCTCATTGTGAGTGTCAATATAAACATTGTGTTTATCATGAATTTTATGATCCAGATAGAGAAAGTACAATTTACACGCCAACAACAGTTAGAGAACTTGATACATGTATGAATTGGCTGGATATTTAAGGAGGGAATATATGATTAGTAATCCTAAAAATGGATGGTGTGATTTTATTCTTGGTGATTTTCATGGGACACCAAGCTATCTGACAAATGTTCCGATTGATTTATTAAATTGTTTCAAAGGATATTTATATTCAGGAACAGGAATATGCTGGTTTGACGAAGAAGGCACAGAATTCACATTGGTAATAACACCGTATTCTTTGTTTATTATAGAAGAAAAAGATAAACCTGTTTTGCATGATTTTTCTGACATGAATATTAAAAAGTTAGCACTTGAAGCAGTAACGGATGTTGAATCTAATATAGACAAATGGTGGTCTGAATTTAACACCTCTTCCATCCACAGTGATGAAGCAGCCAAAAAGTCTTATAAATTTTTGCTTGAAGATCTGATTGGTTTAATCAAGGAGAAATGTAAATGAAACTAAAAGAAAAGAACAGTCTTATCAAATGGGTGAACACATTATCAGACAAAGAGTTAAAAGATGAATACTACGAAGCAGTATATGATTCTCTAGGTAGTCAGACTGATAAAATGTATGAACTTGGATATGATATGAGAGACATCGAAGAACGGGAAGGGTATGAAAAATATCTTTGCGAGAAAGCTGATATCTTGGAGAATATATGTGTGGAACGTGGAATCGGAATATGGGACGAAGACAAAGAAGAGGACAATGAGAGATGAAGAATAGGGAAAAATTTGAAAAAGAGATTATGGAGATTGCTTGCAATGGAGATAGTATTGCCATAATAGAGAAAAGTGGACGTATCGTTCCGTGCGATGCCAATAGATGCAGTCTATGTTTGTTTCGTGATTATGATTGTAAAAAGAACATAAGAGAATGGGCGGAATCCGAGTATGTCGAAAAGCTGGTTATAAGTGAAAGAGACGTGTCGTTTCTGGATTATCTTAAATGTTATAAATATATTGCAAGAGATGATGATGGAGAGTTATACGTATATATGTCTATACCGGCAAAGCGTTCTGACCATTGGGGAGCAAACGATGTTTATAGAAGCCTTAGAGGACTGGATATTGACTTTCCAATGATTAAATGGTCAGACTCCGAACCGTGGCTTATCGAGGATCTGAAGAAGCTGGAGGTAGTTGAGGAATATGAAAAATAAAGAGAATAATCCAATAGATTATACAATTGTAAGCAAACCTGCTTTCGTAAATTTTATATGTCCTCATTGCTTTAATGATGTAGAAATTCCATTTTCTGACGTGGATTTTAAAACGGATTATTGGAGCGATGGAGCGTATTGTAATTGTCCTTTATGTGATAAGGAAGTTGAGTTAGGATATTATGATTATGACTGACGATAAATGCTGTGGAACTTGCAAATATCATTGCCATGAGAATATAGATAATGGTTGGATTTACGTTAATGACCAAAGCGAAGAATAGGAAGGAAGAGAATAATGAAATACAAGGTTGGAGACAAGGTAAGAATTAGAAGAGACTTGATGATATTTGAAAGATATGGAAGTCAAACATTTGTAAAACAAATGGAGAAATACAAAGGGATGCCAGCAACGATCTTGGAAGTATTCTCAGATACTTACTATATCAAAGAGGATAAATGTGAAAATTGGTATTGGACAGACGAAATGTTTGAAGCAGAGGATGAACTGACAGCCGAAGAAGCAATTAAAATTCAAGCTGAGATGTGCAATAGTATAAATTATTGTATGAATTGTCCAATCAACAAAGAAAAATGTGGTTATTGTTGCGAATCTTTCAAGGCAGAAAATCCTGAAAAAGTAGTCAAGATCATTAAACAGTGGAAGAAAGATCATGAGAAGAAAGAAATAGAGACAGAAATCGTAGATCTCATCAAGGTTATGAAAGAAGTGTACGATGATGAAACGTGCATATATGCTTATGAGATTGATACAAACGAAGAAGATGTAGATGAGAAAATGAACGAATTGGTAAAACAATACTATGAAGAAAATGGTGGCATAATTTACGCTAAATTTGAGCGTATTTGTAGGGTAAAAAGTTAATGAAACGTCCGTTTCATAAAGGAAGGAAGAATTATGACAACACTAAAAGTGGCAGATCTTATTAATAGATTGAAGAAAATTGGATATGACGAAAACACCGAATTAGTATTTGGTTGTGTAGATGGGGACACTGGTTCATGGTATCAAGTACCATTTGACGGAATTTGTTATGGAGAAGAATTTTCCGGTCAACCATATTGCAAAGACGTAATTAATATTGATGTGGATATTGATTCAGTAAAAGAATATGCGAAATCAAAAGCTGATGGTATTGTATATAATCTGGTTGATGATTTAGGTAGAGTATTAAGAAATTACGATATAGTAATTTGAAAGAGAAATTTCATAATTAGGAAGAAAAGTATGAGAGATATATTATATAGAGCAAAGGGCGAAGATGTTTATGGGAAGCCTTCTAATAAGTGGTTAAAAGGTTCTATTATAGAAAAAGCTGGCTACAAACCTACATATAAAATTATATGGCATGGATGCATAGATTGGGATAATGAGGACTATATCATCGAGGATACTATTTGTCAATATACAGGAATAACTGATAATAATAGAACAAAAATTTTCGAAGGAGATTTCGTTAAAGATGAATACGGGAATATTTGGAGAATATTTTGGGATGACGAAAGATATAGATTCGCATGTACTACTACACGAACCCCTAATTATTTAGACGGAGATATTTTTGGATTAGACTTACTTGCTAAATATAAGAAGAAAGAAGTTATCGGAAATATTTTTGACAATCCTGAATTATTAGAGGAATGACAAAATATGAAATTATATAAAATTTGGCAGAAATTAGGGAAACAGCCACTTTCCATCACAGATTATCAAGACGCAGATGTATACGTAGATGGTGATCAATGATGTAGTGGTAGTAAATACTCCAGAATTAATGAGTATCTTAGAGGAACTAATAGAAGAAAAGTGAGTTTGATGGTGTAACAGTGTGGCTTAAATAGTTATCCGTTACGTGAGCCTAATATCAGCATCTCAAGATCGGAACAGCCGTCGTAATAGAAAGGTGATGATTAATATATGAATTGTCCAAGACCTGGAAAAGAATGTAATGAGTTTGTGTGTGGAAATTCTGTAGAAGGAATATGTCAAGAGAATAAAATACAATGTGATTTTTGCAACACAATCTATAATGCTTCAGAATTAAAAAGGCAATACTGGGGTGATAGAGAAGTATGTAATTGTATTACATATGATGAAGAAACCGATGAGTATTACCTTTGGAACGAATGTGCGGACGATTATTATACGGGAAATATTATAAAAATAAATTACTGCCCAAAATGCGGAAGAAGATTAAATAATGCCTAGTTTCAACTTACCATACAGATTAGCTTGTCTATACATGGGAATGACAGAAGAACATGATAGATCATTAACTGATATAAGAAGTAGCTATGATCCGACAGAAGCATTTTTGCGCTACAACGATATGCGTTCAGAAAGTAATATGTATGCCATAGCTGTAAAAAATAAAATTATGAAAGAATATTGCGTTCCGTGGGAAGAAATACAGAATGAAATTTACAGACATAATAATTGTTCCGCACAGTATTGGGTAGATGAATATGAAAGGATATGGAAGTAAATATGAAAATTATTGTAGATGAGATTCCAAGGGAATCAAAGGAATGTATTTTTTCAGAATATACAGCATGTAAATTATGGCAAGGGAGAGGCTGTGAACCTAGTAGATGTGATTTCTTAAAGCCTATTACAGATTATGTTCTTGAGGAATGTGTTGCAGAGAATATTACAAAAAGAATTCCACTTAAAGAGATAAATAGCAACCGGTAGAAATCGCACTTTCATTGGAGAATAAATGGGCAAAGCAAAAAGAAAAATGCGTTCACAACCTCCTTGGTGGTGGACATTAGATAATGATAACTGTTGGTTTTGTAAAAATAGAAACAATTGCGGAAATTGTAAGTTATTAAAAAGACAGAGAGCAGAAGAAAGGAAGAAAAGGGGTGATTAATTGATTTGCATAAACGACCATTGGGAATCTGCTTCCACATTAGACGAATGCTTGAATCTTGTCAGAGAATATAATAAAGAACTTGCTACTAAGATTGTAGAATTACTTCCGGTACATACAGATGAAGAATATTATGAGTTAGAAAAAGAGATTAAAAAGTCTGATGATTATTTACGAGATGCCGAAGATGAAGTAGACAGACTCCAAGAGCAGGTGGATGATCTGAATGAAGAAATATCTGATTTAGAACAACTATTAAAAGAAGAGAAAATAGCAAAAGAAAAAATTAAACTTACAACAAACGAATCTGGAGACTGGGCAATTCTTGAGTATAAAGATTTTAAATTAGAAGGGCATCAAATTAGAGAATATGACTGGATCGATTTACTGGAATATCTAGGATATAAAATAGAAGACAAAGAGATTTCAGATGAAGAGATGGAGGAACTATGTTAAATGATGAATAGATGGCAAATAATTTGCACAACAGATCAAATAAAAGAAGCAAAGCGTAACGTCCAGAAGTATATGAGAAAACATGGCAGTGACGAAGATTTTATTGAAAATATCAGTAATGACTTTGTGATGGGATTTATGATTTCTCAGAGAATGTCATGGAGCGATTATGACAAACCGTTGGTCGGTAGGATTCGTGAATGCCCTCACATCGATTAAGGAGAATAAAATATGGCAGTAGTTGAAGTTTGTGATATTTGTAGAGAAGAAATTTCAAAGTACAATGGCATTACAATAGTTTTTTCAGACATGAAGGGCTTAGGATTCCGTGGAGATGATCCTTGTATGGTACAAAGAAACTATAAAGCAAGAATTTGTGATAAATGTAAAGAGAATATTATCAAGTATTGCAAGAAGAATGCGAGGTAAAGAATGAAGAAAATTAAAGGAATTATATTTGCAGCAGGATTTGTATTATGTGGATTTATTGCCGGATCTTGCGTAAATACTGTTGAAGCAGGACAAAAAGATCCTTTTGAATTTAAGCCTGTCGATAACGACAATAGTGATTTGCAAACATATATCATGACAGATAATAAAAAAGATATGGAATATATTGTTGTTACCGGGTGGACATACGGACAAGGACAAAGTGTTGCAATTACACCTAGACTAAATAAAAATAAATAGTATGAAACGAAATGAAATGAAATATGTTTTTCAATGATTTATTGGAAGAGAGACATGTAACTGGAAGATTGCTTAATTATAACGGTGGCAATGTCGTTTTATTAAACGAAGATAAAAATGAGTTATACCACATACCATTTTCAGGACTAAAATGGCTTTTGCCTGTAAAAGAAAAGTATACAAAGGAGAATTAAGTTGGCAAAAATTTTATATAAGAAGAAAGTATATGAGTACAGAAAAGACTGTGTGGATGAATTCGGAGAATATAATTGGTATTTTAAGATCTACATATGCTTTTCAAAAGTTGGCATCACATGGCAGATTGACACTTCTGATATAACTGTCAATGACAAAAAACTTAAACATTGTTTAGATTCTGTTTTACATGATCTGGAAAAAGACAATCCGAGATATTATAGATTAAAAGATGAAATATTTAGTAAGAACTTGGCAAATAAGTTGTGGTGATAAAAATGGACAGAAGTTTTATTGGTAATCTGAACGAAGTAGAAATACGACACGCAAAAAAGGGTTGTATGTGTAAAGTATGTGACAGAGAACTAAATGATGATATGATTGTACATCTTAGATCGTGTCGCCTACATGGACAACCATATCATATATGCATTCCTTGTTGGAGGAAGATTAACGCATTAGTCAACGAAGAGTTAGATAATCTAGGAGGTGAAAATATTGGCGGTAAGCAATGATTCTTATTATAAACCAGACGAAGCCTTGCATGAATTACAGATGCAGGAAACTATTATGAAAGCATTGGTTGATGTACAAGTAGTGTTGCGAATTCTAGTGGACAAAGAAATTGTAACTCGTGAAGAGGTGCAAAAATATAGAAATGAAGTAGGCAATAGTCTAAAGTATAAGCCCGTATTAGATGATATTCAGAGGCAGAAAAGAGGATTCCAGGCTGCAAAAGATAATCCACAAGAATATCTAAAAGCTATCTTCAATGCAAAGATGAATGGAGATATCAAATAGTAATTTTAAAATAATTTCTTAGAGCGTTTCAGCTCAAAAATTTCCAATTGGACAAGAGAATAAAGTAAATGAATGAATGGTAGAAACCACAATTTCTTCAGGAGGTATGGATGGAAAATTTCAAAAGATATATAGGAAGATATTTTGAAAGAGATATCGGAGAAAATTCCGACAGAAAAGAAGTATTTAAAATTAAAAGATATGATGGTAAACATTTTATTGTAAATATGTATGGTTTAAATTTAGATAGTTCAACTCTAAATATTAATCAGAAAATGCGAAAATCGTTTATTACTAAAGATAATTTTAAAGAAATTACAAAAAATGAATATGATGCCATTGTATCTTTGTGTAAAGACCTTTATGTAACAGATTGGACTGAAGAAAACGCACCTAGATATTACAGAATTTTAAAAGATAATAAAACAATAGTATCTGAAAGAAATTAATTTTTCATTTGGTCTTCAAAAATAGCTTGAAAATCAATGACAAATCAGTTTCGTAGATTCAAAAATTATAAAGTTTCGTAAGTTATGTTGTGTTTATAGCCAGTAAAATACTAGTTTTGGCATAAGCAAATGAAAAAGGAAAGGATAAAACATAGTCTCATGAGTAAGCTGCGCAGCACTTGTGGTACAAAGTATGTGTGATATGCATTTATTACACAAAGAACCTTATAAGGTTGCAATAATTGATGCCGATTTAATAGGAAGGAAAAATCATAGATTCCCGAATTTAGTATGTATGAAGCTTTCCGGTTATTGGAAGGATAAAGATGCTAATGTTGAATTAAAGATGGATTATGAAGATCTTGAGTATTATGACAAAGTTTATATATCAAAAGTTTTTACAGACACAACAATAGATGAAAGTATTTTAGGACTAGAAAACGTTGAATATGGTGGAACTGGCTTTTATTATGATAAAGCTCCAAGACTTACAGAAGAGGTAGAACATCATATGCCTGATTATCATTTATATGATAGTTGGGTAAACGAACAGTTGGAGAAAGGTGTATCTAAGACTAATTTAAAGTATTACACAGATTACAGTATTGGCTTTACTACAAGAGGTTGTTTTAGACAATGTGAATTTTGTGTAAACAAGAATTATAAAAAGGTAGAATGTCACAGTCCTTTATCGGAGTTTGTTGATCCAATGAGAAAGAAAATTTGTTTGCTAGATGACAATATTCTTGGGAGTCCATGTTGGAAAGAAATATTTACAGAACTTCAAGCGACTAAAAAACCGTTTCAATATAAACAAGGTATGGACGAGAGATTGCTTACAGATGAAAAATGCGAAGTATTATTTAATAGCAAATATGATGGAGATTATATATTCGCATTTGATAATGTAGATGATTATGACATTATACATAAAAAGCTACAACTATTAAGGAAGTATACAGATAAATATCCAAAATTTTATGTATTCTGTGGTTTTGATAGAAATAACAAATGGGATGATGAGTTTTGGAAACAGGATATTTTCGATATGTTTAAACGTATTGAATTATTAATGCAGTATCATTGTCTTCCTTATATAATGCGATTCAATAGATATGTGGAATCACCATATCAAGGAGTATATAAAACTGTTGCAGCTTGGTGCAATCAACCAAGTTTCTTCAAAAAGAAAAGCTTGAGAGAATTTGGTATTGAAAGTTTAAAAGAACAAAAAGCAAGAAATAGATATATTACAGAATTCGAAGCAAAATTTCCAGAGTTTAAAAAGTATATGGATATGAAATGGAAATAGAGAATAAATAAATATATGAAATTTTGGTTTCAACGGCTCGCTCTTGTAATTGAGAGTCAGTTATTAAAAAGGAGATAGCATGTACGAAATGAAAAATGGAACACTGTTCTTTCAAGATAATGATGGTAACAATGTTCTTGCGCTAGATAATGTAGATGAAATTGCGCTGACTTCAGCAACTGAAGAAAGAGATATTCTTGGAAATGTAGAGAATATAAATATAAAGAAAGGTGAAACAACATTATCATTCACCAGTACAATTGAAAAGGAAACTTTATTTAAAGTATTGGGAGTAGATATATCTAAGACTCCAGATGCATATAAAATTCAAGTTACAAAACCAGTTCAAAGACGAAAACATAAAAAGAAAAGAATTAATAAGAAGTGGCTGAAAAAGTATGGCTACAAAATATTGGTAGACTTCAGAGATGGATGGCATATTAAATCATACGCAGATGGACATTATGAATTTGTAAAAGGAGAAGATTAATGGAAGAACTTAATTTAATGGAAGGACTTAATGTAAATTTTAAAGAATTAGAACATATGGATTTAGACAAGGCAAAAGAAATCGTAAGTCATTTCGACAACGAAGATGATTTTGAAGAACTTGGAGCAACAATTGATGGTGTTGAATATGGATTAGACATTGTAGAAGAGAGTAATTGGGACGACCAGGGAAAATATCAGTACAAATATGTGACAGGTATTTTGTGTAAATCTTCAGAAGACGGTTCAGTTACTAAGTATGATATTGCTGTTACACAATACATCACAAGGTCAGGTTCTTATTTCTCAGATTATTATTATGACTACGATCCATTACAGGTTGATCAGTTAGTACAGAAAGTAATTCCACAACAGATTATTCCAGAGAGGACTATTGTTGTTTTTGCAGAATAGAATAACAACAAGCAAGCTGTTTGAAAATAAAAAGGGGATAAATATGGAGAATAAAGTAAATATTTATATCAAAGATGGCAAATATATGGTTGACGCAGCCATTCATACAGAAGTAATGACCAATGATATAGCAGATGTACAGGAACATTTTAGTGTAGACTGTGCTTGTTACTTTGCAGAAGCCATCAAAGAAGCGATTATGAATAATAGTATTATTCAAAAGAAAATCGAAGAAAAAGAAGATAAATATAACAACACAGAATTCGTTAAGTCGGGTGACAAGTCATGATTATTTTAAAATCTTTCGGCTACTCAGTAGTCGGTGTAATAACATTTGTTTTCTTATTTTTCTTTTTTCAACTAATAATTGCGCTAGGTGACATCATTTATGACAAACTCACAAAAATAGTAAAGAAAAATAAATATGTGGATAAAACAATGGCAATTGCAGTAAATTTGTTTTTTATTGTCATTTTGCTATTTGGATTCTGCTCAATTGGGCAAGCGGTTTGTAGATTCATCGGATTATAAAGGAGTGGTGAAATATAGCGACATATACAAGCAGAGAAATAACAAGAGACTTTAAGCCTGGAGATAAAATTTGGGCTTGCGCATATGAATTTGATAACAAAAAGATAGTAAAGAGCAATATAAAACCAACATTGGGAATACTGACAGACGGGTGGAACGATGTAACAGGTGATAAAGTATGCTATTTTACAACAATTAAGAAAGATGGAACTCCGTCAAGATCAAAGAAAGTTTTTCCAAAAGCAAGAGAATATGCAGATACCGAAGAAGAATGCATCAAATTATATAACAGTCTCGTACAGAAGAAGATAAATTATTTCCAACAGAGAATAGAAGAAGCGAAGAAAGAATTTATCGAGGAGGATTTTGTATGAAAACAGAAGTAAATTTTGAAGAAATGGAAGGATTCTATAATGATTTGTTAGAGGTTCAGAAAGAACATCTACCGGATTGTACCATAGGTTCATTTTTAATTGGTTTTTTAAATTATGTAAGTTTAAATTGTAGAAGACCAGACTTTATCGACAATGAGGCATTGAGAATGTGCTTACCGGCATATGCAGCGCAGTTGGAAGAGGAAAAGCATTGATGGAGTTAACGCACTGGCAAGAAAATTATTGAATACATTGGAGGAGTAATAAATTGTCAAATAAAAGAAAAACTGTTTTTAATTGGTTTGGTGATGATTGGAAGAGGGTCAAAAATCATTGCAGAACAACAGATAACAAAGATTTTACAGAAAATGATGCAACGGATACATTTAAAAAGAAGTTGCTTATCTCAGAACATTCCCCTATTAGATTGCTTGAATTTGATTGGTCATGGAAAAGTATTTATTATTGGCTAAGTACCGAATGGAGTAGACATAAATTTGAAAAATTCATTAGTTCTCAGAGAGATGACCGACTTATAGATGATGTTCCTAGAGGGCAGAAACCACAAGACGCATTAGTTAATTTTGATGGGTATGCCAATCAACAAAATCTTATTGATGCATGGAGGAAAAGATTATGCGGAAATGCTACAGAAGAGGCTGTTGAATTGGCTGAAGATTTTAAGATCGAATTGCATAAAACACACCCACTTGAATCTGATGTTTTAGTACCAAACTGCATATATCGTGCCGGATGCCCTGAATTTGGGTGCTGTGGCAAAATTGCTGATTTTATTAAATGGGCAAAAGACAATAATAAAGATATCAATTGGCTTAATATTCAAGCGAGATACGACTTGTATAATGAATGGTTTTATTCTACGCATAAGGAGTAAACAACAGTGCAGAAACAGTTAATATTAATTGATAATGAAATTGAAGAGTACGAAGAATTGAGACAAACTCTAGAGTATTATCGAAAGAAATGTAAAATTTTGGAAGAAGAAGTAGCGAAGCATGAAAGACGAGAAACACCTGAAAGAAAAATATTTTGGAAGGGTTTTCGGCACTGTCCAATATGTGATTATGTAGTTGATAATAAAGTGCCATCTCAAAATTATTGTGACAGATGTGGGCAAAGATTATGGAAAGAAGGTGCAACACATGCGAGAACCTAAAAGATTACCACCATTATATATGCATCTATTATGTATGCATTCTATCTATTATCCTGACATGAGAGTGTGCCAGTTCCTTGATAACTTCTTCAGTTTTCTTCGGAACAAGGGATTAGATCCATTCTTTGTTGAGGATGATGAAAAATTAAAAATCTATATAAATGAATTTGTTGGAAGGAGCAAGTAAATTGAGTAAATTATTAAGACAGGGCTTATTAGATACTAATGCAAAAATATTTTTTGACATTGATGGCGTGTTAGCACCATATGAATTTGGCATTTTTTCACATTGTATTGACGATGAAGAATGGGATGAGATGGTAAAAGATAAAGAACCATTGTATGAAGGATTAAAATCTGTTCCTATTTTGAAAGAATTTATCGATCGTATAAAAGAAGGACATGCTTATGCGCTGTCTGTATCCGGTGATGAATGGGAAGATAAAAAGAAGTTTGTAATGGATAACTATAATATTCCAGAAGAGAATATTTTAAAAGTAAGTTCGAAGGATGAAAAGCTAGACGTGTTAAGAAAATTCATGAAAGAGGATGATAAATATCCGATTGCAATAGTAGAGGATACGGTTAAAACATTGGACAAAATTTATAAAGAAATTCCTCAAGTTTATACCGTTCATGTATCTTCATTTTTTGATGAATAGGAGGCGAATAGATGACAAAAGATGTTGAGAGAATTAAATATCTCGTAAAATTTTTAAACAAAGCTTCTGAGGCATATTATAAATATGATAATCCTATTATGTCCGACAAAGAGTTTGATGATTTATATGATGAACTTGATATCTTGGAATATAAAACAGGTATTATTTTGAATAATTCACCAACACAGAATGTTGGCGGAGAAATCATACCAGAACTAAAAAAAGTACAGCATACAAGACCAATGCTATCTTCAGATAAAACAAAAGATATTTCAGAAATAAAGAAATTCGTTTCTAAACATCCATGTATGATGAGCTGGAAAGAGGATGGTTTGACCGTTGTACTAAGGTATAAAAACGGCAAATTTATACAAGCAATTACAAGAGGACATAATGGAATAATCGGAGAAGATGTAACACATACAATGAAAATGTGTTCAGACGTTCCAATGAAACTTCCATATTGCACTGATATGCAGGTCAGAGGAGAATGTCTTATCTCTTATGAAGAGTTTGAAAAAATTAATGGTGGCTTGGTTGAAGGATATAAAACACCAAGAAACCTTGCCTCTGGAACAGTTAGACAGTTAGATTCTAATATTGCAAGAGAAAGAAAACTTACATACAAAGCATTCGAGTTAGATCAAGAGGATGCATTGTCTAATCAAGACATGTCTAATCAAATTATGACAATAGAGGAATCGTTCAATTATCTAGAAGAATGCGGATTTAATGTTGTCGAACATGTTCTTGTAGACAAAAATAATGTAGAAGAAATGATTGAAAAGTTCAACCCAAAAGAGTATGGATTACCTGTAGACGGTCTTATTTTTAAATATAACAACGTATTGTATGGCAATTCATTAGGCAAGACAGCAAAATATCCATTAGATATGTTGGCATTAAAGTGGGAGGATGAAGTATTCGAAACGAAATTGCTTAACATTGAATGGACTATGGGCAAGGTTGGAAGTCTTTGTCCAACAGCCATTTTCTCACCAGTAGAGATTGATGGGACAATAGTTGAACGAGCGAGCCTTCACAATGTATCTATTATGAAATCTTTATTAGGGTATCCTTATGTTGGACAAGAAATTGGTGTATATAAAAGCAATATGATAATTCCGCAGATTGCATGGGCAAACAAAGATAAGAATTTCAACCCAAGCAGAGAATATTTAAATATTCCAGAAACGTGTCCCGTATGTGAAACGCATGTTAGTATCGTGAAAGATAAAGATTCTGAAATTCTTATGTGCGAAAATCCAGATTGTAGAGGAAAACTTCTTGGCAAACTTAGTCACGCAGTTGGGAAAGATTCGTTCGATATTGATGGATTATCAGACGCTACAATTCAAAAATTCATTGGTCTTGGTTGGTTAGAATCACTTAAAGACATCTATTATCTCAAGAATTATAAACAACAAATGATAGTTCTTGATGGTTTCGGTAAAAAATCCGTAGAAAAATTACTCAAATCAATTGAAGATAGTAGGAATATTTCGTTTTCAAAATTCCTGTGTGCTCTTTCAATTCCTTTATGTGGATATACATACAGCAAAGCAATCTCAGAAGAATGTGATGGATTAATCGGTAAGTTTATTCAGATTATGCTTGTAAATCATGCAAGATATTTCAAAAGAATATCCGGTATTGGTGACTCACTCGTAAAATCTTTGGATGATTATTTCGGAAAACATTATGAGGAAATGTGGGAATTGTCTCAGGAATTTAATTTCAATGTGCAGCATACCGAGAAAAATGGTACAAGCCTATCGGGAATGTCATTTGTAATCACTGGCTCACTGAATAAATTTAAAAACCGTGATGCTCTAAAGGAGAAAATCGAATCTCTTGGAGGTAAGGTTGCTGGATCAGTCAGCTCAAAAACGACAGCACTCATCAATAATGACGTAGAATCTAGTTCATCGAAAAATAAGAAAGCAAAGAGTCTTAACATTCCAATCTTATCTGAAAATGATTTCATCGAAAAATATTTAGGAGGCGATTCAAATTAGAGAATATAATATCAAATTACCAACTTTAGACGATATTAAAGAGTTTGTAGACATCTCAAACACGTTTTCTGACATAAATATTGATTATTGTGTCGGAAGATACATTGTTGACGGAAAGTCAATCATGGGCATTTTATCGTGTTTTCAAAAAACCGCCATTTTACAGGCTTTTTCGGATGTCGAAAATTCGCTAAATTCGTATGAAAGACGCATTTCAAAGTGGTTTGTGGGGGTACAATAGCATGTTCGAAGAAGAAAACAAGGGTCTTATCGAAAAGATGAAGGATTTCGCATGGGCTTCTCTATTCACCGTAGCATTATGTGTGATTATTGGTTTAATCGCTTATTTACTCGTTGGATGTGCGAAAAAACCTAGCGTAGAGACGAATCACAAAAAGAAAGAATCTATAGAAGTACAGAATCTTGTAATTAATAATGATTTTAATGAACCAGCTCATGTTGTAATTATTGATAAAGATGGCAATGTTGGTTTTGAGTATTATGGCATTGTTAATATCACAGGAAAAGATGGTCAGCAAAATATTATTGTAGATGTCAGAGAAAACGAAGGAGAATAGATGATCGTAGTATTACTAGGTAAAACTTCCTCTGGTAAAGACACAGTATGTAACCAACTAATTCAAAAAGGATATAAAAAGTTGGTTACATATACTACAAGACCTATGCGACCAGGCGAAGTCCAAGATGAGACATATCATTTTATAACTAAAGAAGAATTCGAAACACTCATACCAAAGGGTTTTTTCGCAGAATATACATCGTATGATACTAAAGAAGGTACATGGCTTTACGGTTCTGCAATTGATGATTACGAAAGCAATTCAGACTCAATTATTATTCTAAACCCTAGCGGATATGAGCAAATCTTAAAAAATCTTAACAAGGAAGATATCACTTCCTTCTATATTTATTCCAATATCAAAACAATTAAAAACAGATTAAAAAAGCGTGGAGATAAGAAAGAAGAAGCTGCAAGACGTATTGAAGCAGACTTAGCAGATTTCAAAGGTCTGGAAGATAAAGTTGATCACATTGTTTATAACAATGACAGAAATACGATTCCGGAAGTTGTAGACAAAATTATTTCTTATCTTAAAGAAGCGCATAAAACAGAGGGCTAAAAGAATGAAAAAACGAATTTATTTGTCGGGTGCAATGGGTTGCTTTGAGAAAGATGACCTCACACCACTAGCATGGAGGAAGACAGTAAAAGAATGGTTTAAATTATACCACGATGACAAATTTAAAGTGTTCGATCCAGCAGAATTTTATAATTATCAGAATGAAAATCATTATACTGAAAAAGAAATTATGAACTATGAGTTAAGAGCCGTTAAGATGGCAGATGTCGTATTAGTTAATCTTGACCGTTTAGATAAATCTATTGGTACGTGTGATGAGATTCTATACGCATATATGAATGATGTTCCAGTAATTGCGTTCTCTGAACAAGAAAACTCAGATATTCATCCGTGGAAAATGGAACAGATTGACAGAATTGAAACCGGCAAAAATGCATTGACAAAAGCAATTACTTATATTGCTTCTTACTATTAAGAAAAGAGGTGATAGGTATAATTGCATCATGTGGATTACTTCAACGTGAATTGAAAAAGTTTGACGGCGAGTTCATCACAGTTGAAGTGAATGGAAGAGAATATGTAATTGACACAATCAGACGTGTGCCAAATTACTTTGATGCTTTATCCACTCATATCAAGCTCATTTGCAAAGATGGTGGAGATGGCAATATAAAAAGATAGGAAGTGAGAAAGATGAAATTTGGAATCTTTTGTGCAGTTATCTTTGTGTGCGTAGTTATGTATGCATTAATGGATACTGCAAAAAAATCTGATGAGAAGTCAGATGAACTTTGGGAGAAATATTTAAAAGAAAAAAATGAAAAGAAGCAGGAGGAATAGAATTGGGTGAACTTTTAGTAGTTAAAAGAGATTGCACTGAGCAAGCATTTGATGAATCAAAAATTTATAACGCAATTATGAAAGCTATGCAAAATGGATCTGGGATTATCAAACCTAAAGTTGCAGAGAGTATTGCAAAAGAAATACATGAAGAATGCAATGATAAAGAAAGTATTGATATTTCAGATATTGAATTAATGGTATTCGATAAGCTGATTACAAAAAAACAACGTCTTACTGCAAGGGCTTATGAAGGGTATAGAAGCACCAGAGAATTCCAGAGAGAAAATAATAATACAACAGATGATGAAATAAATGAATTACTTCATGGAACAAGTGAATATTGGAATACGGAGAATTCTAATAAAAATCCTAAATTATTAAATACGCAACGTGATTATATGGCTGGAATTGTTAATAAAGATATTACAAGACGTTTTCTTCTACCGCCAGAAATTGTACAAGCCAATGAGGAAGGAATTATTCATTTTCATGATTCTGATTATTTTGGAATGAATGCCATGAGCAATTGTTCTCTTATTAATGCGGAAGATATGCTTCAGAATGGAACATGTATAAATAAAATTATGATTGAAAAACCACACAGGTTCATTACTGCGTCAACAATTTTAACACAAATTATTCTTGGCGTTACTTCATTCCAATATGGAGGAGCTACAATTACATTGACACATTTAGCACCATTCGTAAGAGATAGTTATAATCGATATTATAAATTATATAAATCCAGAGGACATAGTGAAGAGGAATGTAAGAAATACGCAGAAGAAGATACGAGAAAAGAAGTAAAAGATGGTGTACAGACATTTAATTATCAGTGTAATTCTATGTCAAATTCAAATGGGCAAAGTCCTTTCCTCTCAGTATTTATGTATCTTGGTGAAACAAATGAATATAAAAAAGAGCTTGCAATGATAATTGAAGAATTCTTAAAGCAAAGAATTATTGGTTTAAAAAATGAAGTTGGGGTTTACACAACTCAAGCATTTCCAAAACTTCTTTATGTTCTGGAAGAAGATAATATTCATGAAGATTCACCTTATTGGTATTTAACAGAGCTGGCAGCAAAATGTACAGCAAAAACGTATGGTGCCGGATTACATCTCTGAGAAAAAAATGAAAGAATTAAAAGATGGAAATTGTTTTCCAAATATGGGATGCAGGAGTTTCCTTTCTCCTTGGAAAGACAAAAATGGTAATTATAAATTTTATGGACGTTTTAATCAAGGTGTTGTTACATTAAATTTAGTCGATATAGCATTGTCATCAGAAAAAGATATGGATAAATTCTGGGAATTAATGGAGCAAAGAACAGAATTATGTCACAAAGCTTTATTGTGTAGACATAAAAGGCTAGAAGGAACATTGTCTGATGTAGCTCCTTTGTTATGGCAGTATGGAGCATTTGCAAGGCTTAAAAAAGGAGAGAAGATAGATAAATTATTACATAATGGATATTCAAGCATTTCACTTGGATACGCAGGATTGTATGAATGTGTAAAATATATGACTGGAAAATCACATATTAATTCTAAAGAAGGACATGATTTTGGAATTAAAGTTATGCAATTCTTGAATGATAAATGCGATCAATGGAATAAAGAACATTATATAGGCTTTTCAATTTACGGGAGTCCTATCGAAAACACAACTGGAAAATTCGCAAAATGTTTACAAAAACGTTTTGGGATAATTGAAGGAATTACAGACAGAGATTATGTCACTAATTCATATCATACATTTGTAAAAGAGCCAATTAATGCGTTTGAAAAGCTTTTAAAAGAATCTGAATTCCAATCATTGTCACTTGGAGGAGCCATATCTTATGTTGAGACATCTGGATTAATTAATAATGTTCCAGCTGTATTAGAAGTTATGAAATTTATTTATGATCACATTATGTATGCAGAATTAAATACAAAGAGTGATTACTGTCAAGTATGTGGTTATGACGGAGAAATTAAAATTATAGATGAAGGTGGAAAACTGATTTGGGAATGCCCAAACTGCGGTAATAGAAACCAAGATAAAATGAACGTTGCAAGAAGAACTTGTGGATATATTGGAACAAATTTTTGGGGGCAAGGAAGAACTCAAGAAATCAAAGAAAGATATATCCATATGACCGATATTGCAGAGGAATAAATAAAATGAATTTTGCACAAATCAGATCAATGGATATTTCGAATGGGGAAGGAATAGGAGTTTCTATTTTTGTTCAAGGGTGTCCAATTCATTGCAATGGCTGCTTCAACTCAGAAGCATGGGATTTTAATGGCGGTAAAAGATGGACTATAGATACGAAGAATAAGTTGTTGGAATTATTAGACAAACCATATATTTCCAGATGCAGCATATTAGGCGGAGAGCCTTTAGCAAAACAGAATGTAGAAGAAGTATATAAACTCTGTAAAGAAATAAAAGATAAATTTCCAGAAAAGAAAATATGGCTGTATTCTGGATACCAATATGAATCTTTAAAAAGAGAACAATTTAAAATTTTATTTTTTGTAGACATCCTAGTAGATGGACGATACGAAGAATCTTTAAAAGATCCAAGTCTAAAATTCCGTGGCTCGTCAAATCAGAGAGTCATAAATATCCCAGAAACATTAAAACAAAACAAAGTGATTCTGTATTGCGATTAAAATATCCATTAAAAAATCGTAAAAAATAGGAGTGTTATATTTCTATAGCACTCCTAAAAATAAAAGAAAAGAGAATAATAAATTGACAGATGATAACAAAATAAAAAAGAAAGACATTCTATATTATGCACAAATCCTTCCCAATGTTGGCATATATAATGTCTGTGAAATGATAGTCTGCACATTATATGACGATTATTTTGCTTGCATGGACAAGCGTGAAAAGAAAAGATATTTATTCTATTATTCGGACATCGACAAAATTCTTTTTGCAAATAGATTGGAAGCATTAACTCTTGTGACAGATGCAAAAAAAGATAAACCAAAAGTTAGTAATGAACGATTCTATGAAGAAGATTAAGAAAGAAGTGATAAATAGTTGGGATACCTTACAACAAAATATAAGGGTAAATATCGACTAAAATGTGAAGTAGATAAAGTAACAAATGATTTCCCAAAAACATTAAAAGGTACATATGAGGATGCAGATGTTTATATCGATTGCAGCTTTGGAAATAAGATCTTTTATTATGGCAAAGGAATTTTGCAATCGTATATCTCGTCTCTTCAACGAGGTAGGAATATTGTTCGCAAGTTATATGCAGAGAATATTAATCCGGAAAACGTATCTATTTTAAAATCAGGAAAAGGGACTACATATAAAATCCTTGATCACAAACAATTTAATTCTGATATCAAAAACTCGAAATTTATTTTTGATATTCTGGAAACAGATTCAGAAGTAATGTTCAAATTCTATGAGAAAAATTCAGATAAAATCATTCCATTATTAAAGCCAAAGACATCCGGTGCTGATATTTCTCCATTCAGTCCCAAAAATCTTCCTAAGATAGAATACCTCATACCAAAGGACGAATTAAGAGAATATGAATGTATTATCGCTCCTTTAAAAGAAGATGGTAAATTTCTTGCCTTATCAAAACTGACTCAAAATTACATCAAATTATTGAGTAAAAAGCGTTTGTATAGAGGGGTTGACATGAAAACTTATATGCGTAAAAAGATGCTAAAAGGAAAAGAATTTATTCACTCTGAAGGACACTGGAATGATTATTTAAAATATTTGAGGAAGGAGATTCCGAATGCTTAAACGAGAAAAGTATAAATTATCGAAAAATCTTACTGCACTAAAACTTCGCAAAAATGGATTCAGAAATGGTACGTATAGATGCAATGTCTATAAAGATATGTTTTATTTTTTGATGGTAATTGATGTAGATAATCATGACTGGTCTTATCAAGTGGTGGACAAAGACAACAATATATATGCCCAATATTATGACAGAGAATATGGTATTAACGAAGTCGTTGATAAAATCGACAAGGTTATAAATGAAGTAATTAATGAAATGGTAAAAGAAGAAATTTTGGAGGTTAAAAAATATGGAAAATACAAAAACAACAGAAAAAGTAAACATGACAAGCACAGCAAGAAGAGTGGCAAAATTCCACAAAGTAAGTAAAGATCAGTTTTTTAGTGACTGTGCAGATAATCATTGGTATCTCGCTGAAAGTGCTTATGATAAATTAGAATTGCCAGAAAGAGCTACGACAGGATCAGCCGGTTATGATTTCTTTGCCCCTATGAATATTAGGCTCAAACCGGGCAAATCAGTTACAATCCCTACAGGTATTTGCTGTGAAATGAATCCAGATTATGCATTGTTTATTTTGCCTAGAAGTGGACTTGGTTTTAAATATCAGATGATGCTGTCAAATACTTTAGCACTAATAGATTCTGATTATTTTTATTCTGATAATGAAGGGCATATTATGATTAAGCTTGTAAATCGTGGAGATAAAGAAATTAATATTCCTTCTGGGAAAGGATTCGCACAGGGGGTGTTTATGCAGTATGGAATTACAGCAGATGATAATTGTGATGGCGTAAGGAATGGTGGATTTGGAAGTACTACAGACTAAACTATTAAGTAAATAACATAAAAATTTGGGTGATACTAAAATCACCCTATTTGCATTTTGTTTTACGGAGGAATATGTTTGAACAATACAAGATTATATGATAGAATGACCAAGGAAGAACTAATTGAACAATGTTTTAACAAAGACACGGCTATAGAAGAATTAAAACATAATCAATTAGAAATTATAAATAAAAGTGATATTATGAGTTTATATAAATGTGAAAGTAATAAAGCTTTAAAGATTTTGAAAGTGATGTTCCAGATGGGATATGGCAATAAAATCGGGAAAGAATATTATATCACTTATGAAGCGTATCAAAATTTTATGAAGAAAATGGCAGGAAAGGAAGTGTATATATAACATTTTGTGTCGTTTCGTAATGTTTTAGATATCACTCATAAATATCACCATAATAATCAAATAACTGTAGAATGCAGTAAAAACGGGAAAATCCTATGGTTGTACTTATAGTCGTAAACTACAAATAAGATTTAGAAAATCAGCCGCAGGAGGCTTTCGTTTGACTGCTTCCTGCGGTTTTATGCTGTAAAAGTGATATTTAAGACGAAAGGTGATATTAAAAATGAGTAAGAAACCAACAGTACTTATGATCTTAGACGGTTATGGACTGAATGAAAAGACAGAAGGTAATGCAATTGCTATGGCAAAAACACCTGTTATGGATAAACTGATGTCAGAATATCCATGTGTAAAAGGAAATGCCAGCGGACTTGCAGTAGGACTTCCGGACGGACAGATGGGTAACTCAGAAGTTGGCCATATGAATATGGGTGCCGGACGTATCATTTATCAGGAACTGACAAAGATCACAAAGGCAATTGAAGATGGTGTATTCTTCGAAAATAAAGCACTTCTGGCTGCATGTGAGAATGCCAAGAAGAATGATTCTGCACTGCACCTGATGGGGCTGGTATCTGACGGTGGTGTTCACAGCCACATCGGACATATTTTCGGCCTTCTGGAACTGGCTAAGAGACAGGGACTTGAGAAAGTATACGTACACTGCTTCCTTGACGGTCGTGATACACCACCGGCTTCAGGAAAAGAGTATGTAGAGCAGTTAGAAGCTAAGATGAAAGAAATCGGCGTAGGAGAGGTTGCAAGTGTTTCCGGACGTTATTATGCAATGGACCGTGATAACCGCTGGGATCGTGTAGAAAAGGCTTACAAGGCACTTTCAGCAGGCGAAGGCGAGACAGCTGCTTCTGCTACAGAGGGAATCCAGGCTTCTTATGATGCAGATGTAACGGATGAGTTCGTTGTACCATTTGTAGTAACAAAGGACGGCGCACCGGTTGCAACGATCAAAGAAAATGATTCCGTAGTATTCTTCAACTTCCGTCCGGACAGAGCAAGAGAGCTCACAAGAACATTCTGTGACGACAGCTTTGACGGATTTGACAGAGGAGACAGAATCAAGACAACATTTGTATGCTTTACAGAATACGATGCTACAATCGAAAATAAACAGGTCGCATTTGTGAAAGAAGAAATCACTAATACATTTGGTGAGTTCCTTGCAAAGAACGGCAAGAAACAGGCACGTATCGCTGAGACAGAGAAGTATGCTCACGTAACATTCTTCTTCAATGGCGGCGTAGAGGAACCAAATGAAGGAGAAGATAGAATTCTTGTAAAATCTCCTAAGGTTGCTACTTATGATTTGAAGCCAGAGATGAGTGCATATGAAGTATGTGATAAGCTCGTTGCAGCAATCAAGTCTGATAAGTATGATGTTATCGTAATTAACTTTGCCAACCCTGACATGGTAGGTCATACTGGTGTGATCGAGGCTGCTGTAAAAGCCATTGAAGCAGTTGACGAGTGTGTAGGAAAGGCTTACGAAGCATTAAAAGAAGCTGACGGACAGATGTTCATCTGTGCAGATCACGGTAATGCAGAGTACATGATCGATGAAGAGACAAAAGAGCCATTTACAGCACATACAACCAATCCTGTACCATTCATCCTTGTAAACGCAGATCCTGCATACAAGTTGAAAGAAGACGGATGCCTGGCAGATATTGCTCCTACACTGATCGAACTGATGGGTATGGAACAGCCGGCTGAGATGACTGGAACATCACTTCTTGTGAAATAATACAAACATATTCAACGTATGTTATATGCTATAATGAACAGATTGTGGAAAATGCAAAAGCGTATTTTCTACAATCTGTTCTGTATTTATCAGTATAATTATAAAAGGAACATCATGAGGAGAACGACATGAAGATTGTTATTGTAGAAGATGATCCGGGTATCCGAAAGGAATTAAAACAGCTCCTGGAAAATGCTTTTTATGAAGCAGAGATAATCGAAGAATTTAAAGATACGGCAGAGCAGATATGCAGCATGATACCGGCACCGGATCTGGTACTCCTGGATTGGAATCTTCCGGGGGAAAGCGGCTTTGACATCTGTACGAAGCTGAAAGAACATTCAGATATTCCAATCATATTTCTGACCAGCCGGACAGATTCCATGGATGAACTGACCGGAATCTTGAAAGGGGCAGATGATTATATCACAAAACCGTTCAATCCCCCGATTCTGCTGGCAAGAATAGGCGTAGTACTAAAAAGAACTACTGGTAAAAATGCAGAGAAATCAAGGGGTAATGCCTTGAACATGGAATATAAAGGTGTAATCCTAAATGTTGTGGGAGGCTGCATAGAGCATGAAGGAAAAAAGACAGATCTTACGAAAAATGAGTTGAAGATCCTGCACCTTCTATATCAGAAAAAGGGTGAGATTGTTCCGAGACTGGATATGATCGAATACCTGTGGGACAATGAAGTCTTCATAGATGACAATACATTAAGTGTGAATGTTACAAGACTCAGAGGAAAACTGGCTGACATCGGAGTGACGGATTTCATTGAGACAAAACGGGGAATGGGGTACCGCATATGAGATTTTCGGAATATATAAAAGATAAGATTCTGATATGTCTGCTGCACCTCCTGTGTATGATATTACTGATGGGGTTCTTCTATATTACAGGGTATAACAGAAACGCAGCTGCACTGATTCTCATTTTCTGGTGGATCATCCTTGGGATATGGATTGTGACAGGATATTATCGCAGGAAGAAATATTTTGACAGGGCAGAACATATTCTGGAAAATGTAGATCAGAGATATCTGCTTGGAGAATTGCTGCCAGCTTCACCATATCTGGAAGATCGGATCTACCGGGAGTTGATCAGACGATCGAATAAATCTGTGATCGAACGGATCCGTATGCTTGAAGATGAACAGAATGATTATCGGGATTATATCGAAAGCTGGGTGCATGAGATCAAAGCACCGATTACCAGTATCCAGCTTGCGTGTGAGAATCATAAAGACGAAGTGACCAGACAGATCGGTCTTGAGAATCAACGGATTGAAAATGACGTAGATATGGTTCTGTATTATGCCAGAATGGAAAAGGTATACAAAGACTATATGATTGAAGAGACAGACCTTGGGAAGGCGGCTTCTGAAATTTTGATAAAAAATAAGTATTATCTAATTAGTAACGGAGTGCGCGGGGAAGTGGAGTGCCCTGATCTTGCGTATACCGATAAAAAGTGGATCCTTTTTATACTGAACCAGCTTATGCTGAACAGTGTGAAATATAAAAGTGAGAATCCAAAGGTCCATCCGTATATTCATATTTACACGGAAAGGTACGGTCATGGTGTCCGGCTGATCGTAGAAGATAACGGAACCGGAATACGGGAAGAAGAGATGTCCAGAATCTTTGAAAAAGGTTTTACCGGTTCCAATGGAAGAAATGGTAAGAAATCTACGGGGATGGGTCTTTATCTGTGCAGACGGCTGTGTGAAAAGCTTGGAATTGCCATCGAGGCGGAATCTGTCCGTGGTGAAGGCACGAAGATGATCCTTACATTTCCGGTCAGCAGTTATCTTTCAAAAATGTAAGATAACTGAAAGATACATCGATACATCTTTCTGGTCCGGACGGGTAAAGTAGAGATGAAAAAGAGTATTACAAAAAGACCGGAAAGGATGATATGGATGAGAAGAATAAGAAAGCATGGCAAGACAACAGAGAAAAAAACAGACAGAATCCTGGCAGGAGGCAGAATCCCGGATGGAGAGATCCGGGTGTGTGATGTGGAAAAATATTACGGAAGTGATACGAACATCACCAAAGCGGTAGACAGGGTAAGCTTTTGCGTCCAAAAAGGAGAATTTGTGGGAATCATGGGAGCATCGGGTTCCGGAAAGACAACACTTTTGAATATGCTGTCTACGATTGACCGTGTGACTGCAGGGCATATATACTACGGAGAAACGGATATTACGGAGTTGAGTGATGAGGCACTGGCGGAATTTCGGAAAGACAATCTGGGATTCATATTTCAGGATTACAACTTGTTAGATACACTTACGATAGAAGAGAATATTGTGCTGGCAATGACGCTGCACAGCAAGAGTAAAAGAGAGATCCAAGAGAAATGTGATTATATATTGAAGCTGCTTGATATCGAAGAAATCCGGGATAAATTCCCCTATCAGGTATCCGGGGGCCAGAAGCAGCGTTGTGCCTGTGCCAGAGCGATGATTCATCGTCCGAAACTGATCCTCGCAGATGAGCCGACCGGTGCGCTGGATTCCAGAGCGGCACAGATGCTGCTCGAAACATTCCGCAAGATGAATCATGATATGCACTCTACGATCCTCATGGTTACACATGATGCGTTTTCAGCCAGCTACTGCAGCCGTATTCTTTTCCTGAAAGATGGAAAGATATTCCATGAACTGGTAAGAGGAGTGGAAGAAAGGCGGGAATTTCTGAATAAGATCCTGGATGTATTATCTCTGACAGGAGGTGAACTGTCAGATGTTCGGTAAGCTTGCACTGCGCAATGTCAGACGTTCCGCCAGAGATTATCTGGTGTATGTGCTGACGATGACATTTGTGGTGTCATTGATGTTTGCATTTAACAGTATCATTTTTTCGAAGGATCTTCAGAAAATGTATGAAATGGCAGCGATAATGGCAGCGATGATCGGTATTGCCACATTCTTTATTGTACTGATCGTTGCATGGCTGATCAATTATATGGTACGGTTCATGCTGGAAAAAAGGAGCCGTGAATTCGGTATCTATCTGTTGATCGGAATGAATAAAAAGGAAGTGTCCGGGCTTTATATGAAAGAAAATCTGCTGCTCGGTGTGTGTTCCTTTGTGATAGGACTGGGCCTTGGAATGTTGCTTCAGCAGGTGCTGCTCGTTGTCCTTTATAGTGTCATACAGGTGGAACTAAGACCCCATCTGGAATTCAATGGATATTGTTTCCTTATGACTGTGTGCTGCTTTGCAGGATGTTATCTGCTGGCACTGTTTCGGTGC
>OBKS01000658.1_pt1 | contig 31026 bp, 34 predicted proteins | sample 1517381 | NCBI WGS metagenome assembly OBKS01 (sample SAMN04571686, study PRJEB22368) | human gut metagenome | biome: human gut; material: stool | host: Homo sapiens | place: Luxembourg | collected 2012-08-03 | reverse complement strand
CAACTAGGGTTTAAATAAATGTTTTTTACTGTCTACTTTTTATTGACAACTTCAAGCTGTATTAGTTATTGTTTTTAAAATTTTTATACCATTTATCTAGTTTGTCTTTGGTACTATTTAGTATTTTACTTCCACTGTCTTGGACAAAGTTTAGAGCATCTTTACTTTTTTCTTTAAATTTTTGAGATGCATCAATTAATGCTTGATAATTTTCTTCACCAAGGCTTTCTTTTGCAAAATTATCCATGTTAGTTGCATTATCTTTGATTATTTCACTGGCTTTGTTAAGTACTTTACCTGCTGTATCACTGATTTTATCTTTGTAACCTGGTGATTTTTTTTCGAGAGAATTATCAATTTTACTAGTAAGTTCTAAAACCTTTTGCTTTCCTGATTCTGTTAGTTCATCGAATGTTACTCCCTTGATTGTGCCATCATAAAAGATGAAATCAACTAGAGTTATAAATGTACTTTTGGCACTTTCAGTAAAACTTGTTCCTCTTTTTTCTTTATTTATCGTATCGATTGTGGTGTTTAATTCATCAATTACTAGATTATCTTTGGTACTGTAAGTTACATTTTTATTTTTGGGTGTTTCTTCTTTAGTTGTTACATTTTTATTTTCTTTTGGCTTTTCAAAACCATTATTTGATTCATTATTGTTATTATTATTGTTATTATTATTTTGTACTTCAGTTTCTTTATTATTTTTAAATATTACATCTCTGTTTGAGTAAACTAACCCAAGTAATACCCCGAATACTACAGCTAAAACTATGCATATAGACATTATTATGTAATTTTTATTTTGTTTTTCATTATTTTTCATGATATTTCTCCTTTTTTGATAAACATATTATAACATGTATACTTTAAGATGTAAATTAATGAAAGAAATATTCATTAGTTTATGATACAATATTTTTTAATCTTTCTTATAAGAAAGATTAAAAAACGCGTTTGAGTAAGGGCAGATTATATCAGGGGTCTTTGAATCTATATTTGTGACTGCCCGTCTCTTAACTTATTATTAATCTAGTCTTAGAAAGTGGGGTCAACGAATCCATATAACCAGCATGATGAGATAATTGTAAGTGCTAAGAGTCAAACTAGGAAAGGAAGTATTATATGAAGTATGTTTTAGCACTGGATGTTGCTAAAGGGAAAAGTATGTTTATGTTATCTTCTGATGTTGGTGAAATTCTATTAGAACCTACCGAATACACACATAATAAATCTGATTTTGAAAAAATAGATTCTAATATTAATAAACTTAACATTAAAGATAATTTAACAATTATCATGGAAGCGACTAGTATTTATCACAAAGCACCAGAAAGATTTTTTAAAGAAAATAATTATCATGTTATTGTTTTTAATCCTCTTATTGGTAAAGAAATTACTAATACTATCAGAAAAACAAAAACTGATAAACAAGACTGCATTAAACTAACTAATTTATTTTGGAAAGGAAGTATTCCAGATAGAAAGTACACAGAAGATGAAATTTATACTAAACTTAATGAACTATCTAGGCAGTATTATCATTTAGACGAAGGGTTAACTAGACACAAGAATCGTTATAAAGAATTATTACATCTGTGCTTTCCGGAATTTGAATTATGTTTTAAAGACGGAAAAATATATGATTTAACCGCATTAAACTTTATCAAAGAGTTTCCGCACGCTTATATTATAAAAGGGAAAAGGGTTAATGCACTTGCTTATAATATGGCTAATACAAATAACAGACATCTTAATTATTATAAAAGAAAAGCTAATGTTATTAAAGAATACGCAATTAATTCATACCCAGGAGTAAGTCAAAATTCTAAAGATGTTGATAATTTAAAACAATTAGCAGATGTTGTTGTTGATTTGACTAAGCGAAAAGATGAAGTTAAAAATCAAGTGATTCAGCTGGCAAAAGAAACTAAAAATTATGAATGTATTAACTCATTATTTGGTATTGGAGAACTATCGGCATCTTTAATAATTGCTGAATTAAAAGACATCACTAGATTCAATAATATAAACCAAATTAATGCTAGTTGTGGTCTTGATCCTACTATAATTCAATCAGGAAAAAGTATAAATTATCATGGTCCTATTTCTAAAAGGGGAAATAGATATGCTAGAAAATTATTGTTTAATTGTAGCCGTAATATTATAACTTTATCTGCAAAATGTAATAAAGAAAATTCAATATATGTTTATTACTTAAAGAAAAAACAGGAAGGTAAACATTTCTATGCTTGTTTAACTGCCTGCTCTACTAAACTAATTAGAATTATTTATGCATTATGCATGAATAACTCAACAAAACAAAATTAGTTTAACATTTTATTTAATATATATCAACTAGTTAACACCAAATTTTTAAAAAAATATGCACTTTTGGTGTTTTCAGTCGTGGATAAAGACATAATTTTAAGTTAATTTATAACTTTTTAAAGAAATTTACAAAAAACACTTGTAAAAACTTAGAAAGTCACTAATAATTAGAAAAAGCCATATGTTTAGCATATGACTTAATCATTATATTTAATATTGTCTTCCGATATATAATCTTGTTTTTGCTTCTTTACCACATACTGTGCATGGGCCTGTTACTTCTTCGTTTTCAATTAAGCATCTTGATTTAATACCAAAGTCATCTTTGATTTTGTTTTCACATTCAACGTTTCCACACCAATTGATTTTTGTAAATCCACCATCTTTTGTTGTTGCTATTTCTCTTAGTTCATCGTAATTATTTGCTTCGTATATCATGCTATCACGACGAATTGTTGCTCTTTTTAACATATCTTTTTGAATCGTTTCAAGTAATTCTTTAACTTTTGGAATGATTTCTTCGAAAGTTACTTGAATTTTTTCTAAAGTATCCCTTCTTACTAGGGTTACTATGTTGTTTTCTAAATCTCTTTTACCTAGTTCAATTCTAATTGGGTATCCTTTTACTTCTGCGTCTGCAAATCTAAATCCTGGTGTTTTATCACGATCATCAACTTTGAATGTTATGTCATTGTCTTTTAAATTTTGTTTTAATTCTTCAAGTTTTTCTGAAACATCCCCGATAGGGATAATTATTGTTTTAAATGGTGCAATTCTTGGAGGTAATACTAATCCGTGATCATCTCCGTGAGTCATAATTATTGCTCCGATCATTCTTGTTGTTACACCCCAGCTTGTTTGGTATGGAGTTTTTAAAGTATTATCCTTATCAGTAAATTTGATACCAAAAGCTTCAGCGAAATGTTTTCCAAAATAATGACTTGTTCCATTTTGAAGAGCATATCCATTATACATCATTGCTTCAAGAGTGTATGTTTCTTCAGCACCAGCAAATTTTTCTTTTTCAGTTTTCTTTCCAGTGATTACTGGTAGTGCTAAATAATTTACTTGGAAGTCTTTGTAGACATCAAACATTTTTAAAGTTTCTTCTTTTGCTTCTTCGGCAGTTCTGTGCATTGTGTGACCTTCTTGCCATAAAATTTCACGGCTTCTTAAAAATGGTCTAGTTGTTTTTTCCCATCTTACTATTGTGCACCATTGATTATATAGAATTGGTAGGTCACGATATGTATTGATTATTTTTTTGTAGTGTTCGCAGAATAATACTTCACTTGTTGGTCTTACACACATTCTTTCTTCAAGTTTTTCACTGCCACCATAAGTAACCCAAGCAACTTCTGGTGCGAAACCTTTAACGTGTTCTTTTTCAACATTTAAAAGAGATTCTGGGATAAACATAGGCATTTGAACGTTTTCATGTCCAGTTTCTTTGATTTTTTTATCTAGTATTTTTTGAATTTCTTCCCAGATTGCATAACCTAGTGGTCTAATTATCATACTTCCCTTTACATTTGTGTAGTCTACTAAATCTGCTTTTTTGCATACGTCTGTGTACCATTTTGCAAAGTCCACATCACGATTTGTTATATCTTTTACTTCCATAATTCTAACCTCCGTTTATAATTCTAACATATAATCATCTGCATTTTCAATTGATATTATTTTATATTTATCAAACGAATTTTCTAAATAATTATAAGTGTCTTTATTTAATATTACTTTTTTATAACCTAACTCCCTTAATTTAGTTAATACTAATTTAGCTTTTACTTTTTTATTTAATATTTTACTTTCATCGCTATCAATAATTTCAATTTTGCATGTCGTATCATCCTTTTTATCAATAACTAAACAACCAAATAGACTTCCATATTTATCTTTTTTAAAATAATAAATATCATTATTTTTATTTAGTAATTTTTTTTTGTTTTGTGATAATTCATTTTCAAACTTGTCTTTAGCCTTTTGACCAATTTCTTTAGAATTCATTAACAATCCTAAAGATCTAAATGGACTTATTATAGATATTGCTAAAGATAATAAAAAATAAAATACCCATAACATATAAAAAAACCCGCAACCTACAGCTTCCAACGAACCAGTTGGACAAGTATTAGTTTTATTCCAAAAGTAAACTAGTCCAATAATAATTAAAACAGGAATAATATATTTATTTTTCAATTTATCTTGTAAATATGTAATAAATATTGCAATAATCAAAGGAATAACAATTAAACCAATAATCAAATAAAATATCCAACTCAAACGCACACATCTCCAATTCATCACTTATTATGTAATTTCCAATAGTTAACCCTGCCTACACCTACTCTGCATTAAATTCTTTTAGTTCATTTTCTTCAGTTAATATTTTATTAACCTTTTTTGTGGCGTCGTTTAATTTTTCGCCACAATATTTTGCTAGCTTCATAGCTTCTGTGTATTTATTTATGGCATCATCTAAGTTTACGTTGCCACTTTCTAATTCTTTAACAATTGTTTCTAATTCTTGTAAAGATTCTTCGAAATTTTTAGTTTTTTCCATTTTTTCTTCCTTCCTTTATTTCTTATTATACATTATTTTTTTAGTTTTAACAATATTATAGTTTTATCCAGTATCTGTTTAGGGAGTCGTTTTTCCAAATTACTGTGTTTTCTAAAACTCCACCTTGGGATAAAATTGTTTTATTACTTGCAATATTTTCAACATCTGCGGTGATAAGACATGAGGTTATGTTTAGTTTTTTAGCTTCTTCAATAGCTTTTTTTAATTGAAGTTTGCCATAACCTTTGCCACGTTCACTTGGAGTTACTGAGTATCCGATATGTCCACCAAAATTAAGTAAAAATTCATTTAGTTCGTGTCTAATGCTAATACTGCCACATATTTTGTTATCACTTAATCTTTTTAAAAATAATGTTGTTGCCGGGACGAATCCTTCTCTTAAGTTTATTCCGCTTTTTTCATTTTTCTTTTCTTGTATCCATTCTTCATATGATGATGATTCTTCTAAATTGGCAAGGCCTGAATATTGCCATGGGAGTCCTGCATCTATTTTTTTAATTTCTTCAAGCATTGATAGTGCACTTTCTTTGTCATCTAATGATGGTGCAACTAATTTTAATTCTTCCATAAAACCTCCATTTATTTATTTTCAATTAATCTATTTTTCTTTTCTTTTTCTAATTCTTTTAAACTCTTTTTAGGGGTTTCATAATCTTCGGGCATTGTTCCGCCGAGTTCTTTGATTGTGTTTCTTATTTTTTTACCAACTTCATAATGAACATCATTTGCATTGTTTTCTCCCTTTATGTTATCCCTTTTTAATTTTGTTCTGTTTGGGAGATTCTAAAAAGGTTTGCAATAAGTTCATCGCTGACCATGTTGTCTAGAATATCTTCTCTATATCTTAATCCTTTTCTTTTTGCTATATCATTTGCGGTTTCACCATTGTATAATCCTTTGTAACCTGAGTTATGAAACTTATCAAAGTTTTTTACTCCAGCTTCCTTGGCTGCTTGGTTCAAAGAATAATTACCTTTTTTAGTAAGATTTCTTTGATAAATCTTTTTTCATCTTCAGTTAAACTAGAATATTCTTTTTCGGTAATTTCCATTTTTCTGGTTTGAACCGCGAAGTACGTTTGAGCAAGAGCAATAGCTTTTTTTCTTGCATCTCCGTTTTGGGTAATTAAGTAACATGCATAACGTGATAGTTTGTAATCTGTGATATTCCTAGAAGTTTTTAATCCAATGTCAACCATTTTTACCACTTGGGAAAAATGGTCTTCTACTTCATAACCACTACTCTTACAAGCTATAATTGCATCACTTATTACATTATTGAATTTACGTCATTCTTTATATTCTAAAACATTTTGAAGTTCTCTTGCAAGCCAATATTCATTGTCATTTTCATCTATATGTTTTATATTTTCAAAAATACTGTTATTTAATATTATTCCATTCATTTTATCTCCCCCTTTAAATTATATTTACAATATTCTTTATTTTACTTGGCACTTTTTAGAACTCCATCAATTTTAGAACTATTGTTCAAAACTGTGCTTTGAGCCCAGTGTTTTCATCATTTGGTCGAAGCCGACAAAATGGTTATTGGTTGTGTTATTTTCTTTACAATTTTGTTTTACATTTTTCCATTGTTACTTTTCTACAACTTTGGCTTTTATTGCACCATCATGTAGCTTAACATTAATTATATCGTCGATATTTACATCTTTATTTGATTTAACAACTTTGTCATTTACTGTTGTTAATGAGTAACCTTTTTTTAAAATGCCAAGTGGGTTTACTAACTTCAATGTGTTTATTAATAATGTGTAATCATTTTTCTTTTTGTCTATTAGACTCATTGGATTTTGCAATACGTAAGACATTTTTAAATTATTTAGTTTTATTTCATTATTTTGTAAAATTGTTTTGATGTCTTTGTTTAAATATTCTAATAGGGTGTCTAGTTTTTGTTCTTTCATTTCATACATTGTCATTGGGTTCTTTAGAATGAAACTGTTTTTTAGACTTCTCCATTTGATGAATTTAGTGTTTACCATGTTTTTAATGTTTTTATTTAACCTTATTTTATAATTATTTAAGATTGTGTTTACATCAACAATGGTTGGAACTGCCATTTCTGCTGCTCCGGTTGGGGTTGGTGCTCGAAGGTCTGCAACAAAATCAGCGATTGTCCAGTCGATTTCGTGGCCAACTGCACTTATTATTGGAGTTTTACATTCATAAATTGCATGAGCAACATTTTCTTCATTGAAAGCCCAGAGATCTTCGATTGAACCTCCGCCGCGTCCAACAATTATTGTATCAACTCCGAATTCATCTGCTCTTTTTATTTGCCTTACTATGTCGTTTGATGCGTAAGTACCTTGAACAAGGCATGGGAAAAGTATTGCTTCACATATTGGGTATCTTCTTTTGATTGTACTCATTATATCTTTTACTGCTGCTCCGGTTGATGCTGTTACTACGCCAATTTTTTCTGGAAATCTTGGAATTGCTTTTTTGTGGTTATTGTCAAATAAACCTTCACTTGCTAGTTTTTTCTTTAGTTTTTCGTATTCAATATATAAAGCACCAAGACCATCTGGTTCCATTTTATCAACATAAATTTGGTAGCTGCCACTTGCGGGATATGCGCTGATTCTTCCTTCAACTAAGACATTCATTCCATCTTCCGGGGTAAATGTTAGTTTTGATGCATTGCCATAGAACATAACAGCATTTAATCTAGATAAATCATCCTTTAAAGTAAAATATAGGTGCCCGCGGGTGTGATTTTTGAAATTGCTGATTTCACCTTTTAGGTAGACTTTGTTTAAAAATACATCTTCATCTAGTACTCTTTTTATATAATTATTTAAATCACTTATCTTTAAATATTCTCTCTCCATTAATTATACCTCTCATTTTTAATAGGTTTGTTATACCTTTGTAGTTTTCATTATATAACATCATCATGTATTCTAGTTCGTAGAATTTGATGTTCTCTTCGTGTTCAATTTGTTTTATTACCTCATAAATTAGGTCCGGGGTAAGCACATTATAGAACTCTTTGATTATTGGGTAAAATTCCTTACTTGTTGTTGCTATGAAATATTCCAAATTTTCCATATTATGTAAGATACTGAATGATGATTTTTTGTGAGATACACCTGTGTTTGAATATGTACGTAGCTTATCTTCAGCATTGTATTTTGGTTTTAATCGTACGTACTCAGTGTCACTAAATATTAAGTCGTTATCTAAAATTGCAATATCTCGTTGATTGATATTTTCTAATATTCCGTAATTACCAAGGTGTCTATCTCCATACATTAAGAATATATCAAATAGGAACACTTTCACTAATTGTTGCATTAATTTTTCTACTTCAGTTGGGTAAAGATTTTCTAAACGATCCCAGGCACTATAAAGATTTGATAGTTTTATTCCTAGTTTTGCTGCACTAATAAATTTTGCATCATTGTTAAAATTGTAGCTTAGGTAAAATAAGCCGTCGGGTGTTTTAACTAGATAATCTTTGCTGCAGATAATGCCCATTTTGTTTGCAAGTCTGTTACCAACAAGTTCAAGACCTTCATCTATGGCTCTTTTGCAGAAGTAGGACTTTCCTTCGATAGTGATAAATTCGTGTTCGTAGTCAGGTAATTTGATTAATGTATTTTCATCTAATTTCATTTTTTACTCTTTTATATATTTATCCAACACTGCGTTTATTATTTTTCTTACTGAATCGTCACAATATTTTTTTGATAATTCTATTGCTTCGTTGATAACTACTACTTCTGGTGTATCCATGTATTTTAGTTCATATAATCCCATTCGAAGGATGGCTGCACCAGTTTTATCTATTCTATCTATTGTCCAGTCTTTGATTTTGCTATTTGCTATTTGGTCAAGTTCAGTTTTATAAGTTATTACGCCATATACTAGATCTTTTACAAATTCATTTTCAACTTTTAGATTTTCGTGAATTACTTCTTCGACATTAAACGGGACGTTTCTTTCCTCGAAAATGTCAATTTGATATAATATTATCATAATTTTTTCTCTTAGTTCGCTTCGTGTTTTTGCCATAAATATAGCCTCCTTCACTGAATAATTATATCAAATTTTTAACTAAATGCATAGCTTTTTAGAACATATTTATGTTTAAGTTTTAAGTTTTAATTATTGGAAGGATTTTTTGCGTCAATGAGGGAAGCTATGATGATTAATTGTTTTCCTTTTTCTATTTGGTCACATGTTGTGAGAATGATTTGGTTCTCTCTATTTGGAATAGTGATTTTACCTGTTTTGGGTTCTTTTTTGATTTCAACAACCTTATATATATAGGTGATGTTTTTTAGTTCTAGTTTTATTTCATCACCAGTTTTGAGGTATCTTAGGTCATTGAAATATGCTATGTTGCCTACCCCGGAGTGAGCAGCGAAGAGATATGTATTTTTAATACCTGTGTTAATTAACTCGATGTTTTTACTTACATCATTTAATTTATTAGTAGTGTTGTAAAAACCTTGATGCATTTTTATTTTAGGAATTGTTAAGTATCCATAGTAGGTATTAAATTCATTGTTATAATTAATGGTGGAGCTTTCAATAGTTGCTTGTGGGGTAGATTTACATCCACTACATAGGATTATTGTTAGAATTATTATTAAAATCTTTTTCATATTCTTCTTTTTTGTACACTAATTCTTCTTTTTCTAGTCCAGTGTTTGGAATACTGATTGTGTTATCTTCGGTCGTCTTTTCATTGTTCTCTTCGCTATTGGTTGTATTTTCATTATTTTTAGTTAGATTATCTTTGGTGATATCACTTTTTTGTTCTTCATCTTTTGTGTTAGTTTTATCATCATCTTTGATAGGTTCATTTTCAGGTATTTTATAAAACAAACCTAAATCTGTTACAGTCAAATAATTTTCATAATCACTAAGATATATTCTTTTTACTTCATCTATAAAATAAATATCTAAATACTTGTAATCATTTACTTCATCAAACCAATTGATTGATTGATCTTTGCTAAAACCTACTTCATCATCATCATGTTTGATCTTAATTATTTCTTTATCAGAAATTATGCCCTTAATGATAAAACGATAGATGTAATCAGTTGTATCTTCAGCGAAAAACTTAAAATGAGTTAGATTACTTACATTATCTTTGATAAAATATTCTCCGATTTTTAATTGAATGTCACAATTTTCTTCTTTGCAACTTGCTACCATGTTGTTATTTTTGTCATAGATTGTAAAGTCATTATAAGTTTTGATTAATTCATTTTTCTTTGGATAATCAGTCATATATGTGTCGATGTGAACATTAACTGTTTTAAGGTTTGGTCTTAAGGAAATTGTTTCATCTTTGGTTATAATAATATCATCATTTTTTTCATAAAATCCAGCAGATACATCAACAAGTCTTAAGTCTTCTTCTTTAAAATAATGAGTTAAATTGTTGGAATCTACGGTGATATCATATAGATAACGATATTTGTTATAGACACTAAAGATAAATGAAGAGTTTGGTTCAATATCAAAGTTAATAGTTCTTCCATGAACATTTACATAAACACTAAATTCATTGTAGGCATAATTATTTGATAAAACATAGTTTTTATCACGATCAATAGTGTTTTTGAATGTAAGCTTTTGTTGACCATTTTTCTTGCTCATACTAAATACATATTCTGAACCACAGTTTGAATATGAATATCCTTGGACATAATATGCTCCGGAATTTACATTTTTGACTTTTAGTTCATCACCGAAGTTTGCTTCATAAGTTGAACCATCTAGAGGATGTGGTTTTTTATATTCTTCCAAAGTAGAAAATATTTCTTGTTCTTTTTTACTAGTATCAATTGGATTTTTAAAGTCATCTAGCACTTTAACAGTATAATCTTTATTAGCATTTTCATAGATTAGTTTTTGAACAACTACTTGGTCATATACATCAGTTGATCTTCCATATGCTGCTAAGTTGTTGATTAATTGTCTATCGAATGAATCATCAATATTCATATCCATCCTAAGTAAAAAAGATACTCTGTTATAGATTTTAGTTGTACCATATTTGTATACATAGTCTTCCCCGTTTTGTTCTACGCTTAACATATAAGCTTTTGGACTTTCCATAAATAGGAATAAAAGTCCTAATAATACTACAAATTTTTTCATAAAATTTCATCTCCCGACATTTAGACTAACACTAAAGTTACTAGATGTATAGAAAAAGTTTTGTCAAAAAAAAAGAGCTTTTGACGACATATAGCGAATTATGTCGAAAAACTCTATAAAAATTAAAATTATTTATTTTTTTTCTTATTTTTATTGATTAATCTAACCTTTACACCTTTGTATAGAGCAAATTGTTTTTTTACTCCTTCAGGTAAATTCTTTTTATAAGTTTTCATTACTTTGCACCTCACTTCTTAAAGATTATACCACACGGAGTATAAAAAATTCAATAAAATTAGAATATTTAACTGGGATAGTTTGTAATTTTTAGCTTTTTTTTGTTTATTTTTACTTCGATGGTGCCATCGTAATCGGTTCTATAGATAGTTGAATCACTTAAATTTTTGATGGTTTCTTTTGAAGGATGGTTATATTTATTATTTAAACCTACGGATATTACTGAGTATTTTGGTTTTACTTTTTTTACAAAATATTCTGATGAAGAAGTTTTTGAACCATGGTGACCGATTTTTAAAAATTCAATATTTGTTAAATTATATTTGTTTATTAATTCTTTTTCTCTATCTATAGAAGCATCACCCATAAAAAGGAATTGGTGGTTATAAATATTTAGGTAATTAATTATACTATTGTTGTTTTCATCTTCATATAAAGTGTGATGTAAAAATGAAAGAGTTGTTTTTCCAAAAAGGACAGATTTATTTTCTTTAGTGTAATCAATGTTTTTTGTTTTTAAAACTTTGATTATATTGCTTTCAATATTCGTATATAAATCACTATTAAAAATTACATGTTTTACTTTGATTTTATTTATAATATTTATTGCATCACCCGCGTGATCATAATCTCCGTGCGTAAGAATCAAATAATCGATTTTTGTAATACCTTTGCTTTTTAGAAATTTTATGGTATTATCACTGACATTATAACTGGAATTTACTTTTCCCCCAGTATCTATTAAAATTACATCTTTTCTATGAGGGCTTATGAGGGCAGCACAGTCTCCTTGCCCAATATCTAGGTAATAGACGTAATAGTTGTTATCTAACTTTGGTAATAATATATTTATTAATAAAACTGGAATAAGTAATAATTTGCTATTTTTTTTTAAAAGAATAAAATAATAGATAAGTAAAAGCAATAGATTAAATTTGGGAATTGTTATAAATATTGCTAAGTGATTACATAATTCATTTAGATAATTTAGTATATTAATTACCACAGAAAACAATGAATTTAAGAATGAAAAAAGGAAGCTTATTAAACATAAGGGATAAACCACATATGAAATGAGGGGTACAAATATTAAGTTATTGATAATTGAGAATAGATTTATTTCATAACCAACTAATGCAGTTACTGGTAAACTAAATAAAAATGTTATAAAACTTAAGTCGATTATATTTTTTATGTGGTCTTTATAATAGAAAATACCAAATGTAGTTATGAATGAATAAATAAAACCAAGATCAAATATCCGAAATGGATCTATTAATAGTAAAATATCCATAGTTAAAATAAGTAGGTAAATGCTACTTTTCTTTTTATTAAAGAGCTTTAATATATAAAATATTACAACACGATATACGGAAGAAGAAAAACCAGTTAGAAATAGAAATAAAATTAATAAAATGATGCTTGTTGGTTTATTTTTCTTACATAATAGTAATAAAATACTTATGTGCATACCTGATATTGCTAGAATGTGACTTATTCCATTGTCTAGGAAATTATTGTAGTTTTCATTATCTAGTAAAGATTTATTACCTAATATGAATGTTAAGTAATAATCTTTGTTGTTTAATTTTAGTATTCTTTTAAATATTATGTTTTTTAATTTATAAAATATGTTGTTAGAACTAGTGGTGGTTATTTTATCAATATTAAATGTGTAATAGATTTTTTTATATTTTAAATATCTTTGGTAATTGAATGTGTTTGGGATATTTGTACTTGTTACTTTGTTTAGTTTACCAGTTAGAGTAACTTTATCACCGATGTTTACATCATTAATAGATTCATACTTGTAGTAAGCAAGAATTTTTTCTTTTGCCTTTAGTTCAAGTTCCAGGTAATCACTTTTTATTTTGATATTAGTAATTATACCCGTTATGGATGTTTCATTTCCATTATAATTTGATTTATAATTTATTTTGCTATTTATAAAACAATAAATAAAGATAAATATAGTAAAAATTATTAATGTTTTATTAAATTGTAATACGTTCCTTAAATTTTTCATAAGTACTTTTGCCAATACCACTTACTTTTGTTATGTCACTAGTTGTTTTAAAGTTACCATTTTCTTCGCGATACTTAATTATACTTTCTGCTTTAGATTTTCCAATACCTGTTAGTTTCATAAGTTCAGATACACTTGCGGTGTTAATGTTTATTAAATTACTATCAGTTGTGTTAATAGTTGCATTATTTGTGATTTTTGTTGTTATGGTACTACCCTTTTTACTTACCACAATTACCATTTCATCAGTTAGTTTTTTACTTAAATTAATGTTATCTTGATATGCATTTTTGGTAAATCCATCTGCTAGAGTGATTAAATCATTTACTATTGTGCCTTCTTCTACTTCATATACACCAGGTTTATTTACTTCCCCTTTTAAATCTACATGAATTGTGTTTTTTACCTCTTTTAAATCTTCATTTGGTGTACTACATAGTGCTACTTCATTTTTATTGTTGTAAAAATATAGTGCCATAAATGAAGAAGTTAAGCCAAGTAATAATAATGAAGTGATTACACCGATTACTATTTTTTTATTTTCTAATATTTTCATATCATCCTTTCCATCTATTTTTCCCTTTCACTATATATATTTCCTTTTTGAAGTCATTTTTTGAAAAAAAATTTACAAAATTAAAAGAATTTCCCAGAAGTATGGGAAAAACTTTTTTTAAAAATATTTTTGAAGTATGTATAATTTATGTCTACTTGACATAATTTTGCAAGTAATTTAGGGCATCATTAAATGTGTTTATACTCACTACATCCATATTAATGTTATATTTTTTCTTTACTTTGATTGCTTCATCATAGTTTTCTTTTGGGCACAAGAATATGTCAGCTTTATTCTTTTTTGCTCCGAGCATTTTGTATTTTACTCCATCAATTGCACCGACTTTACCATCAATATCAATAGTACCAGTACCTACGACTTTTAGTCCATGAGTAATATCTTCTTCGGTTATAGAATTATAAATTGCTAAGCTAAGCATTAATCCTCCACTGGAACCTGATTCACTTGATTTGGTTTTAACACTAATTTTGGGATTCGTCTTATATTCATATGTATTTAAAAATGCTACCCCGATTTTTAATGTATCTTCGATTTTATAAACATATGCATAACAATTTACCTCTTTTTTGCCACGTTTAACAAGGATATTTACCTTGTCATTTTCATTTAATGTGTTTATATATTCTTTCAATTCATCAATATTACTTATTTTTTTATCATCAACACTGATTAGTTCATCATATAACTTTATATCTGTGTTAGCTTCATCACTAATATATATAATGTTATGGACTTCTTTGGTTATATCTATTTTTTTCGATGCATTTTGATACGCTACGATTGTTGCATTATCAATCGATGAAGTCATATATAGCTTTTCCATTTTTAGTAAGTCATCAACGCTTTTATCATCGCCGGTTACTTCACTAGACTTTTCTAAATCCCAATCGGGTATGATAAAAGATAATGCCACCACTGGTATTGTTCCTTTTCTAAAATTTACATAACTCATGTTTAGTGATCCTTTAGAATCATATTTATTTTCTACTTCGATTCTTTTTTCTAAAGGCACTATTCCTCCGGGGGTATAAACTACGTATGGAAGTTCAAAAGTAAATAAAAATATCAAACTTATTATTACCAATAGAAATTTATAATTTTCTTTTATAAATTGTTTTGCTTTGTCATATATTTTATTAAACATGTTATCACCTTTATTAATTATAGCAAAAAAGGACTAAATTATGAAACGAAAACTAACTATTTTTATTATTTTATTGACACTTTTTTTAATATTTTGGAATTATACTATAGTTTTGGGAAGTACTACGTATGCAATCGAGATGTGGAAAAATAAAGTATTTCCTTATTTATTTATTATGATTGTGTTGATTGATTTGTTAAATTCCTTGAATGTTGCAAATTATTTTAAAAATCCATCACTTTACATAATTATTTTATCATTTTTTTCAGGTACACCTTCCTCGAGTGTAGTTATTTCTTCTCTTTATAAAAGTGGAAAAATATCAAAAGAATATGCTAATATATCTTTAATTTATACATCTTTACCTAATCCATTATTTTTATATACAATGCTTATTTCTTTATTTAATACAAAAAAAATAGTTATAACTTTGATTGTTGTTTTGTATCTGAGTAATATTTTATTATACCTTTTTTATAAAAGAAGTTTGCCTGATGTTAGTTTTAGTTATGATAAAAATAGCGTTAATATTGCTGCAAGTATAAAAAAAGGATTAAATACTTGTCTTTTCGTACTTGGTACGATTATATTTTTCTTAACTATTACTAACCTATTTATATATACTTTTCATATGCCTAAAGTTTTAAGTGTTTTTTTTAATGGTATTTTAGAGATGACTCAAGGGTTAAATTGTTTAATAAATCTAAGTATTTTTGGAAAAGTTTATATAGCAATGTTTTTCTTTGCTTTTCAAGGTTTAGCAATTCATACTCAGGTATATTACATACTTCAAGATAATGGACTTGATTATAATTACTTTTTAAAAGGAAGGATTCTTTCTTCCTTCCTTGTTTTAATAGGAACATTCCTTGCCATAGCAGTGTGAGAATGTGTTTAAATCTTTTGTTCTTCCGATGTAACTTACTAAGATATCATCAAGTAAGTTATTATTGTTTTTGGTGTTAAATTCATTTGTTGTATAAACTGGTATATCAATTATAAGAGAATAAATATTTTCGTCTTGGCTAAAGTCTACGGGACTTTTAGTTATATCAAAATACCCTTCTTTTAATGTCCACGTTCTTGTTTTACCATCAGTATTTTTGTATGTAAGTTTATCTTTTAAAACATTAATATTTGATTCTTTATTACCATCAAATTTGAATGTTATAATTAGATTTGAAGTTGTTGAATTATCACGTATATCAGTGATAATTTTGTTTTGTAAATCATTTTCAATTGTTCTTAATATTTCTGCCCTGATCACTTGATTTTTTTTAGCATATTTGTTGTTAGTTTCAGAATCATTTAAATCAACAAGTAACCTTACCATGAATACTAGTATAACAGATATAAGTGCTATGCTTATAATTAGTTCTAATAATGTACTTCCTTTGTTATTCATTTTATCACCCCACAATGTATGGATCTTGGTTTGTTCCAGTTCCACTTATAATACTTAGGTTTCCTTTTATAAAGAAAACTTTATTAATATATTTGTTGTCTGTAACATTTGCAATACTTAATACGCCATTACTATTTAAATAGAAACTCTGAATTAAATTACTTTTGTTTCTTGTTAAAAACCACATGTCGCTTCCAATATACATCCAGTTGTTGTTTTTGGTTATTGTTTTGTTATAGGCATCACTCGATGCATAAATGTAATCACTTATATATGGAAGGGAAAAATAATCATTTACATATGAACCATTATTACTTAATTCTTCTTTTGCTATTATATTAGCATTACTGTTTTTTAATGATTCATCTATACCACCTACATAATATGTTGCTTCATCTATGTAATCCATTAATGAAGACATGCTATTTTGATATTCTGTTACTAGAAAGGTTCTAATACTTGTATTAATATACACATTAGTTAAAGTATTATCATAACTTAAAGTATTATTTTTACCTATATCTATAACTTTTACTTTACCATTTATTACTCCGATTATTCTAAATACTTTAGAATCATTTTTAAATTTTAAATAGTTACTTGGGTTAGTTCCTGTGTATCTTAAAGAGCCATCATTTAAGCCATATTCTAACTTGTCATCATGTTTAACTAAATTCAATTCATCGGAATGATTCATTAAATATCTTACTAAATTACTATCTGTTATATCATTTTTAATTTCTTTTTTTAAATTATCTAAAAGATTTCTATTTGTAATCATATTTGTTACAATAAATAACATTAGACTTAAAAAAACTAAAAAGAATGAATAGATAACTGTTATTGAAATAAAACCATTTTTTTTCATAAATCACCTATATACCTAAGGAAGCATAATAGCTTACACAATTTCTATCAATACCCGGAGCACACTTTTCCATACCTGAATGTCCATTTGAGGTTTCTGCATATTCAACCACTAAATAATAATCATATGATGTATCATTTAAGGTATTCACATAATTTTTTAAATTGTAACTCATATTAACAAAAGAATTTTTACATTTTTCATCTTCATCATTAAAGCAGTTATCAAACATTTTTGTATCTATTAAAATCATTTGATTTACACGATAATTAAGAAGTATTCCACTTAATGATTTAATATATTCTTTTTGAGAATCTGTAAATAATGTTTCATAATCTGTACCAATTACTACGCTATAAGTGTTTATAAATGCTGTTTTTTTAACCATATCAATGTTGGTGTATTCATCCAAGAATTTTCTTATGTAGTTTGTTTCATAAATGTGAGCTACATCATCATAATAAAGTCGCATTTCTTCATCACTGATGATGGCATCATATGAATTATATAAATATAATAAAGATGCTGATAATATAACAATAGTTATTATTGTTTCAATAAAAGCAAAACCTGTTTTTTTCATAAAACCATTTCCTATTCTTAAATTAATTTTATAATAAAGTTAGAAAAAAATCAACCTTTAATGATTGATTTACATATATTATTATAGGTGATAATCCATGAATTTTAAGAAATGTAATAATAATGGTTTTACTATTATAATATTATTTATTCTGGGGATACTTATTTTTTATCAGACTTTGATTACATTAATATTACCTTTTAGATTTAATATATTTATTTTGTTGCTCGAAATATTTTTATTCTTTTTCTTCATGATTAGAATTATCTGGCCATACTAGTTCTTTTGATTTATAAACATAATTTATAACCTTATTTAGTTCTTTACATTTTTTAAATTCGGTATCCTCTTTCTTTGGTTGTGGTGGCATAAGCATTAAAATGTATAATAGTTTCTTTTCATAATCTATAAAGGGAAACTTATAAAAATACTTTTCTAATGGTTCTTTAAAATCAATATTATCCCAGGTATTTTGGTATAATTTGTAAATATCAAGTACTGGTGTATCTACAAGATAATGATCCCAGCTGATTAGTTTATCACTTAAATAATGGTCTAGTGATAGATTATTATGAACTATACAAACACGCACATTTTTTTCTGATTTTACTAAATCATACCACTCATCAAGAAGTTTATAAGCATAATCAATATTATTTTTTATTAAATAATAATTTCTCATAAATAAATATACAGATGGAGACATATAGATATCGTTAATATGAATATCAAATAAAGTATTATAGTAATTATCTTGATATAATAAATTACTTTTTACATCTTCATATATTTTTTTAAAGTGGTCTTCGCTCACCTCTTTAAAATAACTAGTTTTGTTGTGTAAACTAGCTATTGTATCCATTAAATCATCAAGTTTTTGAGGTTCAGGTCTTTTGGAATCTGTGACATATTCAAAGACATTGACATCACTTCTTGAGGCATCAATTAAACTAGGAAAGAAAATAAAGCCACGAGATTCTAAGTAATTGTATAAATCTTTTAAGTCTTTATCCTTTTCTTTGATGATGTATTCTCCGGTCATAGTTTCTAGAATTGTTGCTTTACCTTTTATTGTGTATTTATATGGTTTATATATTGATTTTAATATTTCTAGAGTTTTATTCATCTATTAATGGGATTATTATTTTATCCCCGCTGGTTAGATTATTTATATCATTGTATTTTTCTAAAGTACTTTTTTGAGTGTTGTATTTTACACAAATGGTATCTATTGTATCTGTTTCTTTCATTTCATGAATATAATATGTTACATATTTTTCATCATCCATCTTTATATTATTTAATATAGTATTTTCTTCTTCGGCACCTATTCTTTCGTTAGTTTCCTCATCTTTTATTTCTTCCTTAGGTTCTTCTGGTACTTGTGTTCTTTCAGCATCTATTTCATCAAGTAATTTTTCTAGTGATACATCATCATTACTTTTTAGCATTTCTATTTCTTTTGCTTCCTCTGCTTTAACGCTATATTCGATATTTACTCGCAAGGTATCACAATCAATTACTTCATATGTAAAGTCTTCGATTTCAAAGACAACTGAATCAGGGTCAATTTTCGATGAAAGACTTACTGAGAATGGTAATACAAATGAAAATTTTTCTTTGTTGACGCTTACCTCGTGCATTTTGTATTCTCCGGAGATGGTGAAATTACCTAGAACTTCTTCTTCATTTGATGAATAATCATGTTCAAGAGAAACACTTAATATTTCTCCGATGTTTGTTTTAAACTTAATATCTTTTGTAAATGGTATAACTAAATTCATATTTTTCCTCCTAGAAAATAATATGAAATTAAAATATGGATTAGAACTCTAACCCATGTATTTTGCATATACAATATCATTTATAACATATATATATACCATTTTTTCATTGACATAATAGCCATTATTAAAATTTATATTTGTGCTTTCATCTTTTTCAATTGTGGGATTTATTACCACCTTCATAGTATTTCCTTCATATTCAACCTTATCTTTAGTTTTAAGGTAACCTTTTTCGATAAGTTTATTTACTTTGATTTGCATACAATGATTATATTCTTTATTATCAATAGTACATTTAGTAGTTAAATCTTTTAATTGTTCAAGACGGTCACTTCCAAATTTTGCAGCGGATGTTTCAATCAAAGATTTATTGCTGTTCCAGATACTTTGATTTACTCCCTTTTGTAAGGCATTAACTCCGGCATTGGTAAGAAGTGTTATAATAACAACAATAACAATGACCGCAAGTAATTCCACTAATGTAAAACCCTTATTATTCATGATGTACCTACTTAAGTAATAATCTTAATGCTTCTTTAACTTGTTCTTCTAGAGATTTACTCTTATCAACTTGACCAAGAATCTTTTTAATTTCAGAAGATTTGTATCCTAAAGCAGTTAATGTATCCATTAAATCTTCAGTATTGTCACTAGCTGTTTCATCACTAACTTCAATATCAATCTTACCTTTTAAATCAAGAACAATTTGACGAGCTAGTTTTTCCCCAATTTTAGGAAACTTTGTTAAATATAAAATATTTTCACGTTCAATTGCATCAACTATACCGTTGATTGAACCTGTTGCAAGAATTGGAAGTGCTAGTTTTGCTCCGAGTCCTTTAACACTGATTAATTTTAAGAATAATTCATATTCTTCTTTTGTAATAAATCCATATAAACTGTATTCATCTTCAGCTATTTTGTTATAAACATAAACTTTATATTCTTTACCTATTTCATAACAAAATGGATTTGGGACAAAAATTAAATATCCAATTTTATTACATTCAATTACTATGCTATTACTATTTATTTCTGTAATTGTACCTATTATATAACTATACATTTCATTCACCACCTATATAATATCAAAATTATTAAAATTTATCAATATTTATGGGCGAGTTCTCCGTAAATTAGCATCTTTTTTTGTTTCTAATATTTTAAATTCATTTATGTATCGCATTATTTTTTTAGGTAAAATATCTAATACTTCGTTGTAACTTTTATTTTTACCAAAGTTTTTAACTATCTTACCTAAATTAACTTGATATGAATATCTTCCACTAAAGATAAAAGTTACATCAAAATCACTTCTTATAGTATAATAATACCCATAGATAATACCTAATAGTTTTCTTATAGATTCGGCATCACTTAAAACTTTAGAATTTTGAAAATTTTCGAAAGTCACAAATTTAACATTGCCGCGTAGAATGCACGATTCTACATTTGGTCCGAGTTTTACTTCGTACGGAGTGTTGGCGTAATTAATTAACACATCTTTTAGTTTATTATTATTTAAATTAAATTCTAAAGAGCTACATTTCATTAAATTATTATAATTACTTAAAATATTTTCAAGCAAACTTCCGCAAAAGTGAAAACTTTCTAGCTTGGCATTTGCATATATCACTGAGTTTCCATTTTGTTTTCTATAGTTAAATATATCTTTTAAAAACATTATTTTTTCTATTTCACTTTCTATATTTGTCTTGGGTATGTATTCATCTGTAATGTTTTTAAAATCAAAGCAGATTCTTTTAACACGAAAACATATTTCATTTTTATTAAATTTTAATGTTTTATATAACTCATAATAAGGGTAATATTCTTTTAAAATGTTTAGTATATTTAAGTTTCTTATATTCCATTCATTGTTATAATCATATACTTTTTTTATTATTTGAATATCTTTTTTACTCACATTTTCAATATGTTCAATAATTCTAAAATATTCAAGCAATGATATTTCATCAGTTGACCAAGTATAACAATTTAAATTCAAATTATTTTTTATGTCGGTTTTAGAAAAGAAGTCGTATAAATTATAATTAATGTTAAATAATACACTTAGTTTTTTAGTATCTTTTAAAATATTTTTTATATTATAACCAGTTTCATCCATTAAGATATTTCTTAAGCATTCTCTTTTTTCTTTATTTTTTGTATTTTCTAATGCAATATTTATTTCATTAAATATAATTTTTTCTAATACATTAGCTTCATAAATGGATGTTTTATTATTTAATAAAGGCTCTTTTAAAGTACCTTCTCTTTTGCAATTTTCTTTATATAGTATTACCTTTTGTTTTATGATTTTCTCAAGTAAATCATCTACATCTTTATTACTAAAGTCTTTTATTATAACACACATTGTAATTAATCTATCATAGTCATGATTCTTGCCAACATTATCTTTTATATACTTTATAATATCATTTTTAGCAATATATTTTTCTAGTAATATTTCCATATATACAATATTTTCTATGGTTATATCTCCATTTTTATTTTTTATTTTTAATGTATGTAAATATTCTTTTAGAGTGTTATATCTTTTAGTTAAAAATTCAATAGTATTATCAATAATTTTTATATTTGATGCATCTATTAAATTTAGATATGTACTTATTTCTAAACTTATTGCATTCATATTACTATTTACAATTACTAGTTCATTTATTATTGAATTTATTCTTTCATTTATAGCACATCTTTTATTATTACTTAAAAATATTTTCTTATTTATATCTTTTAAAGCTTTCCATTTTATAAATAGTTTATCTTTGTAATCATTTAATTCAATCATATAATATTTTAATTTGCTAATTATTATTTTTAAATCAATGTTGTTTCTCTTTGCATTATTATTTACGGGATCAAGTATCTTATCTAGTTCTAATATTGATCTAGTTATATTATTGATATGTAAGTTTATATCTTCATTTATTGTTATATCAACTGAAGTTAAACTTCGCTTTTCTTTTAAAACTTTGGTGTATTCTTTATAGTATTTTTGATATTCTTCATTATGCTTGTTATAAAATGAAGATGAGGGCATCTTAATAAAATCTTGTAAATTAACAAGATTAACACTGTTAGATTTTGAAGAATTTTTAAATAACCAATTAAATAGTTTCATATATCCCCCACTAGTGAGATATATTTTAACATAAAATAAATCAAATGTACATATAAAAACTAACGAATATTTCTAAACGTTAGTTATATAATTAATCTTTAAATGTGAACATGTAATCTAGTATTTGAACTTCATCACCTTTTTTGGCTCCGAGACTTTCAAGTTCATCTTCAATACCCATTCCTTTAAATTTACGAGCAAATCTTAAAACACCTTCATCTTCATTAAATTTAGTCATTAATAATAATGTTTCTATTTCTTTTCCACTTACTATCCAGATGTTACCATCTCTTTTAATACTATAAGGTTTTAAATCTTCATACTTATACATCTTGAATGATTCTTTTGGATATAAATCTTCTTTTGGTATATCTTTTAAGATGTCATTTAGTTTTGTTAGCATTTCTTCAATACCAGTCATTTCATAACAACTGATTGGAATAACTAAAATTTCAGGATATGCTTTTTTAAATTTTTCTAAGTTTTCTTTAGAGTTTTCTAAATCCATTTTACTTGCTATTACTACTTCTTTTTTATTTTTTAATATTTCACTATACTTACATATTTCATTTCTAATTATTTTATAGTCTTCGATTGGATCTCTGCCTTCACTTGAACCCATGTCCACTACATGAGCAAGAATTCTAGTACGCATTGCATGTTTTAAGAATAATGTTCCAAGACCAATTCCTTCGCTGGCTCCTTCGATAAGTCCAGGTAAATCTGCCATTACAAATGATTCACCATTTTTTAGTTTGACTACTCCAAGGTTTGGATTTAATGTTGTAAAATGATATGCAGCGATTTTTGGTTTTGATGCACTGATTACTGATAGAATTGTTGATTTACCTACACTTGGCATACCTACAAGCCCTACATCTGCTAATACTTTTAGTTCTAGTTTAACAATTACTTCTTCCCCAGGTTCACCTTTTTCACTAAATTTTGGTGCTGGTACATCATGAGTGGCAAATGATTTATTTCCTTTTCCACCACGTCCACCTTTAGCTGCTACAAATTCTTCACCATCAGTTATTAAATCTGCCATTACTTCATTTGTTTTTGTATTAATTACTGTTGTTCCTTCAGGTACCATAATAATTATATCTTCAGCATTTTTACCATATTTATTTGCCCCCTTACCATTTTCACCTTTCGGAGCTTTAATTATTTTACGATAACTTAAATCAACTAAAGTTTTTAAATTTTTATCAACCTTAAAAATAATACTGGCGCCACGTCCACCATTTCCTCCATCAGGTCCACCCATTGGAACAAACTTTTCTCTACGAAATGATGTACATCCATCACCACCAGGTCCTGCCATTAATTTTATATTTAATTCATCTACGAACATAAAAAATCACCTGCTATAATTCTACCATGAAAAAGATTTTTCTACAAGTAAGTACTAACTATTTTCTTCATTTATGTAATTAATTAAATCATCTATTGAAAAATCATTTTCAGCATTTGCAGAAAGTTTGAAAATAATATTTGGATTATTTGTAGATGATGTTAATTTTACTTGATATGTGTTTTTATCAATCTTACTTAAATAGTATCTTTTTTCTAAAAGCAAATCACTTTCTATATAACAGTCTTCTTTTGATAATTCCATATCAAATTTTACAAATAATCTATTATTTTTTGTATAAATCTTAATTATGTTATTTTTAAAATTTATTTTTATATTTTTAATAAAATCATCATAATATTTCTTCGATAATTTATTGGTGCCACTTTTCTTTCTTCTTAAAATTGTTTTAATATCAAAAAAATCATTAAAGTTTTCAAGTGGTATTGAAACAATTTTGCCCTTGCTATCTTTGGACATTACAAATTTAACATTTTTATTATTCATGTTTGATTTAATCCATCCAAGTGCAATATCTGGAGGTACTGAAACTTTTATTCCTCGTTTTCCGACGTTTTTATAATAATCAAAGTTTTTATTTAATAAATCTATTATTTTTTCTGAATATTCATTTGTTTTGAACGTATTGTTTTTTCCATATACAAATTTATTATCATCTAATTCAACAACAAATTGTGAAGTTTGTGATGTGGGCATCTTCGTTTCTATATAAAAGCTTTTGCCACTTTTATTAAATGTAACTAAAATATCTGACTTTGTGCTGTCTGAGTTTCCAAAATGTTTTATACTTATATCTTTATTTCTTATATTACTTTTTAAAAAATCAACACTTAATTTTTCAAATTCTTTCCAATCTCCCATGTAAACCTCCCTATATGTCTTTAAGTCCAGAAAAAACTTCCTTCAATAAATTAATTGGTATGCTATTTCCAAATTGTTTTAATGCTTGAGTTTCATTATCTATGATTATAAAGTCTTCTGGGAAACCTTGTAATCTTGCTGCTTCTCTTGGTGATAATTTTCTTACTTTTCCATTAATGTAATAAGCTCCGGTTTTTGATGCTGCTCCTCCACTTGATGCTGCTAGTGTTATACCAATTCCATTTTCATGATAAATTCTGTTACCTTGACCACCTTTACCAATGATACCTATTTGAACAGGTTTATTAACCTTTCCATTTTCTATTGCATCTTTTAATTTTTCACTATTAATGTAAATATCACTTCTGGTAATTAAGTACTTTTTTGTTTTACTATCATCTTCCTTTATATCTGAAATGGTAATGAAATTATCATATTCTTTGGGAAATTTAAATTTTCCACTGTCAATATCTTCTCTGATACAAACGATAGCTATTCTTTCCCTATTTTGGGGTAATCCAAAATTCTTGGCATTTAGAACCTTATAATATATGTTGTAATTTAGATTTTTTAAAACAGTTGAAATGACATTAAATGTTGCACCGCCATTATGAGCTTTTAAATTTTTAACATTTTCTAATAATATAACTTTCGGTTTATGATATTTTACTATTCTTGCTATATCAAAGAATAATGTTCCTCGTGTATCACCGAATCCTTTTTGATTTCCAGAGATACTAAATGGTTGACAAGGAAAACCTGCACATAAAATATCAAACTTTGGAATATCTTTTTCATCTATTTTAGTAATATCACCATGGGGTGTTTCTTTAAAATTGAGAGTGTAACTCATCTTACAAAATTTATCCCATTCTGAAGAGAACACACATGTGCAACCAAGGCTTTCAAGGGCATATCTAAAACCACCAATACCTGCAAATAAATCTATAAATTTCATATTTTTTAATTCCATGGTGTTCACCTTTCTTTCTTAAATTAATTATATCTATTTTTAGTTGTTACGTCAAGCGAACAAGTATGGAATTTATAAATTAATCCATACTATAATTGGTGAATATTATGGATAAGAAAAAATTATTTTATTACATAGTGTGTCTTTTTATAATCGGATCTTTATTTGGTTTTATCTTTGAATCAGTACTTATCTCTATTAAAGAAAAAAGAATAATTACTAAACCTGGTTTATGGCATATGGGACTTAAACCTATTTATGGAATAGGAATTTTACTTTTAACATTTTTCTTTTATAAGTTTCAAGATAAAAATATATTAATTACTTTTGTTGGAAGTTTTGTAATTTGTACAATTTTTGAATATTTAGCATCTATTTTTCAAGAATATGTTTTACATACAAGTACATGGACATATAATACAGGAAGAATAAATATTGTGGCATCAATTACTTGGGGTGTTTTATCAAGTATATGGATTAAATGGGGACTTAAGTTATACACAAGTGGTTTTAATAAAATTTATTCAAGGCCTTTAAAAGTGGTAACAATACTTATTTTTTTATTTTTAATCTTCGATATTAGTAAAACAACAGGTATAGTAAATAGATATTCCAAAAGAAAAAGAGGTATTGCTCCTACTACAAAAATAGATAAATATATAGATAAAACGTATAAAAATAGTGAAATTGAAGAAAAATTTCCAAATTTAAGGGTAAAAACATAAGTAATATTTGACAAACTTCAAATATATTGTTAAAATTAATAAGTAAACGAAAAAGGGGTGAAAAAAGATGGCTACAAAAGTAACTACAAAAAAACCTTTAACTGGTAATAGAAGATCACATGCTTTAAATGCAACTAAGATGAAACAAAAACCAAATTTACAAAAGAAGACAATCAATGGAGAAAAAGTTATCATTAGTGCTAGAGAAGCTAGAACTTTAAACAAAAAAGCTGCATAATTAATGCAGTTTTTTGTATATTTATTTATAATTTACATATAATATTATTAACAGGAACGATGTTAAGTTTCTGTTAGTAATAAATTAGACGGGATTATTCTTTCCCGTCATTTTTAATTTCATAATTTAATAATTGGTCACATATATTATCATAAATATCTTGGAAATGCAAGATTGTGTCTTTTAAATATTTTTTATCTTTATTATATTCTTTTAGACCTTGCATGTAATAAGCTTTTTCTTCATCTAAAACTATAAATGGAACGATATTATTTTTTAGACATTCTTTAAACATAAGCATTCTTCCTACTCGACCATTTCCATCACTTAGAGGATGTATCCTTTCAAAGAAAACATGGAAATCAATTATATCTTGTAGTGATACATTATCTTGTTTTTCATAATCATTAAGAAGTTTATTTAAATCTGTTTCTACTTCTTCAGGATTACTGGTATGTATTATATTTTGAATATCTATTATATTAGGAATGGTTTTAAATCCTCCGACATTATAAAGAGGATTGTCTTCATCACTTGTACCTCTTTTTAGAATTTTATGCATTGTTAAAATCATTTCTTTAGTAATTGGATTATCAATGTTATCAATCATGTAATCAAATAGTTTAAAGTGATTTTTTATTTCTATTAAGTCATCTAGTTTTACTAAAACTTCATTTTCGGGAATAAAACTTCTTGTATCAAATATTGCTTCAGTTTGTTCTTCGGTAAGTCTATTACCTTCGATTTTATTTGAGTTATATGCAAAATGAACTTGAGAAAAATGATATATATTACCTTTAAAATTTGATTTTTTTTGACGTATTAATTCCATTTTTATTTTTTTGGCATCCACGTTATCACTTCCTTATAAATATTTTATCAGGTATTAAAGATATTGTAAATCAAACAAAAAGATTTCTGTTTAAGTTATTACAGAAATCTTTGTAATCTTTTATTTTTTAAGTTTTAGATTTTCTTCCATTAATTCTTTTACTTTTTCATAAAGAAGATTATTGGCATCTTCTAAATCCATGTCGGTTACTTTAAATGGTTTTCCATATCTTATGGTTAAATTTTTACTTCTAAAAATATAATCTCCGGTGATACCAAATGGTACTAGATAAGCATCTGTTTTTTTAGCCATTGATACTGCTCCGAATTTAAATGGAAGTAAAAATTCTTTAGTTTTATTTCTTGTTCCTTCTGGGAATAATCCAATTGCACCATTTTCTTTTAAAGTTTCTATTGCTAACTTTTTTGCTTTACTATCGTGATTTTTTCTATCTACGGAAATACAACCTACAGCTTTAAAGAACCATGCTGTTTTTTTATTATCAAAATATTCTTTTTTAGCCATGTATCTAACAAATCTTTTTGTTGAAATAATAGTTAGACATTGATCATATAAGTGTTTATGATTACCCACTATTAGTATTGCACCATCTTTTTGGATGTTTTCTTTACCTATTATAGTAGGTTTATAGTACCATTTAAATATTGGACCAAGTATTAATCTACCTGCTCTGTATAAAAAAGGCATTTTAGTCATCATCATCACCTCTTGTGTCATTTATTAAGCTTTTAAAATCAACTTTACCTAATTTAGTTCTAGGTAATCTTTTTCTAAAAACAAATTCTTGAGGAATCATGTATTTAGATAATTTTTTCTTACAATATTCTTTTATTTCATCTTTTACAAATATTGGGAAGTATCCTTCTTTTAAGACAATGAAGGCTTTTGGAACTTCTTGCTTGTATGGATGTGGGACTCCTACTACGGTACATTGAAGTACTGCGGGGTGAGATTCAATAACTTCTTCAACATGAGATGGATAAATGTTATAACCACTTGATACAATCATTCTTTTTAATCTACCCTTATAAAATAGGAAACCATCTTCATCCATGTAACCTAAGTCACCAGTATGAAGCCAAACATGTCCATCCTTATGAACTTGCAATGCTGTATTTGTTTCCGATTCATCATTTAAGTAACCTTGCATGAAAGCTTTTGAATGAACACAAATTTCGCCGATTTTCTTGTATGGCAATGTATCTCTGGTTGCAGGGTCAATTATTTTTATTTGATTTCCCGGAAGAGGTATTCCCACTGAACCGCTTTTGTTAATATCATCACAGGCTAGTGTTACTGCTGCTAGAGCCTCAGATAAACCATATCCTTGAGTTATTTTTCCTGGTGAATTATGTTCTTTTAAGTACTTATTCATTTTATCTTCTAACGATTTTGTTAAAATATCACCACCAGATACAATATATTTTAAATTAGATAAATCTAAATTTTTAACATTGTTGTTGCTCATTAAGGCTTCGTATAATGTAGGTACACCAAGAACACATGAAGGTTTCTTTTTCTTAAACATGATATCAAATTTTTTAGAATCAAACTTAGGAATAAGAATTGTATAACAACCTAAAGCTAGAGGTGTATGCATTAAAACACTTAAACCAAAGCCATGAAAATTGGGCATTATTGCAAGACAACAATCACCTGGAAACAAATTTTTCATTATGATATCTTCTTGTAAAGCCCCTAGAATAAAAGCTCTATTTTGAATAACAACATTCTTAGGTTTACCACTTGTTCCTCCACTATGGATAATAACTGCTGGAGTATATGAATCAAATTTAGGAAACTTCATTGTTTCACTAGTTTTAAATTTTTGATAAAAGCTTTTCCATGTATAGAAGTTATCCTTTTTAGGTATTTTTTTGTATTTACCTATTATTGATAAGTTGTATATTGCTTTTGTAAGAGTTGGCATATAATCTTGTACTTTAGCAAAAATTACTTTTTCAACATTTGATTTATCAATGATGTTTTCAACTTTGCTATAAAATGTATCTAGCATTATCAAGTACTTACTTTCAGTTGAAGTTAAACTAAATAATATTTCTTCTTCACTAGACATTGGATGAACCATATTAGCAATAGCTCCGAGTTTATTCAAGGCATATAAACTAATTAAAACATTTGGAATATTTGGTAGTGTTATAGTTACTATGTCTCCGGATTTAATTCCTGATTTTGCAAATGCTTTTGCCCAGTCATTTATTTCAGCAATAAAGTTTTTGTAAATTTCTTTTTTTCCCATGTATTCATATGCATAGTATTCTGGATACAAGTAAGCACTTTTTCTTACTTGATCATACATGCTAATGTTGGGTATTTTAATATTTAACTCTTCTTTTGTATAATACTTAGACCATACTTGTGGTATCTTTTTTCTTCTTCTTAAAAATGAAAATATATCCAATTTAATTTCCCCTTTCCTTACTAATTATATTCATAAGTCTTTCATTTTCTTTGACTAAATCGTCTTTTATATAGATTTTGTCTAAAAACTTTATAGTTAAGTTGTTTTTAAATATGTTATACTTACCTGTTATAACAAAGGGTATTATTGGACTATCGGTATCACTTGACATTTTTACTGCACCTTTTTTAAATTTTAACATTACACCTGTTTTTTCTGTGGTACCTTCAGGAAATATACCTATTACTAAATCATTCTTTAATACTTTTTCTGCATTGTGCAAAGCATTACCATCTCTAATTTTTCGGTTAACAGGAATTAAACCAAGGTTAGAAAATATTATTTTTTTAAGTCCTTGCCATAATTCATTTTTGGCTAAAAAGTGGATTTCTCTTTTTGTTGATGACATTAAAAGTAATGGATCAAAGATACTTGTATGATTTCCCGCTAGAATGCAACGTCCCTCTTTTGGAATGTTTTCTGTACCGAAGATGTTCGGTCTAAAAAAGATTTTAACAAAGCCCGTTACTATGGGTCTTAATATTTTATAAAATAAACAATCATTCATGTTATCATTCCTCACATAATATTGTAACAAAATTTATAAAAAAAGTCTCTAGTTATAGTGAAATTTTTCAAAATATTTATGACAACAAAAAATGTAGACTGTGTCTTTTTTGGTTCTTCGAAATCTGGTGGGGAGTAAAAATTGAATAAAGTCAATTGAAACCTAA
>OBKS01000656.1_pt1 | contig 31105 bp, 29 predicted proteins | sample 1517381 | NCBI WGS metagenome assembly OBKS01 (sample SAMN04571686, study PRJEB22368) | human gut metagenome | biome: human gut; material: stool | host: Homo sapiens | place: Luxembourg | collected 2012-08-03 | reverse complement strand
AAACAGCAGAGCCTTGTAGGAGTGATTAACCGCACTTTTGCAAGGCTCTTTTTCCTTATATATAATAACTACGGAACGAAAACATCATCAACGGGACGATAGGTATATCAACGAAACGAAAGTTTCTTTCGTTATACGGTAGGCGAATATATTGAAAAAATTCGATTTTTGTGCTATAATAAACTGAACGATAAATGAGAATTTATTTTGCTAATGCAAAAACATTTGACTTAAATACAGATGTTGCGGTATAATGGAAACGCAATATTTGTATGCTTACAAACGGGTTTATAGTGTTGTAAATCTATATTTTTAGGAGGATAAACGATGAATCATTTACCTTTACATGTGCGTGTTCCAATCGAGGGAAATAATCCGAGTATTACTCGTTTGGAAGAAAAATGTATTAAATGCGGAATGTGTAAGGACGTATGTACAAATGCCATAGGTGTGCATGGTACATATACATTTGAGCAGACTTGTGGAGAGGCTGTGTGTATAAATTGCGGACAGTGCGCAAATGTCTGTCCTGTAGACAGTATTATAGAAAAGTATGAATATTTGGATGTAAAGAGAGAGGTTCAGAATTCGGAAAAGATTGTCATTGTAAGTACGTCACCATCCGTACGAGCTGCGCTGGGGGAAGAATTCGGTATGCTTGATGGCAGCTTTGTACAAGGAAAAATGGTTTCGTTGCTTAGAAAATTAGGCGTAAATTATGTCCTTGATACCTGTTTTGCAGCTGACCTTACTATTGTTGAGGAAGCTAGTGAGCTTATTGAGAGAGTGACCAAAAAAAACGCTCCCTTACCTCAGTTTACCAGTTGTTGTCCTGCATGGGTTAAGTATGTGGAAACATATTATCCGGAAATGATTCCGAATCTTTCATCGGCGAAAAGCCCTATCGGAATGCAGGGACCTACAATTAAGACCTATTTTGCTGAGAAGAAGGGTATAGATCCAAAATCAATTGTAAATGTGGCACTTACTCCATGTACTGCAAAGAAATTTGAAATTCGCAGAGATGAGATGAACGCTTCTGCTCATTATCTTGGTGTAGAGGGGATGCGTGACATGGATTACGTGATCACGACCAGAGAGCTTGCAAAGTGGGCAAAAGAGGAAGGGATTGATTTTGCCAGCCTTGAAGATGGTGAATATGACAATTTTATGGGAGATGCATCTGGAGCCGGTATTATTTTCGGCAATACCGGAGGTGTTATGGAAGCTGCTCTCAGAACTGCTTACGAATTTATTACAAAAGAAAAATCACCGGAACAGTTATTCAACCTTACACCTGTAAGGGGATATGAAGGCGTCAAAGAAGCTACTTTAAAGGTTGGCGATTTAGATGTGAATATCGCTGTAGTATATGGTACAGCCAATGCCAGAAAAGTAATTGAGGGCATCAAGCATGGAGAAAAACAGTATCATTTTGTGGAAGTTATGACTTGCCCGGGCGGATGTATCGGTGGAGGCGGCCAACCAAAGGATATCATGAAGGATAAGGACGAGGTACGTAAAGCGAGAATTGCAAGTCTCTATACAAGGGATGAGGCGATGACACTCAGACGGAGTCATGAGAATCCGGAGATTATTCATCTTTATGAGGAGTTTTATGGAAAGCCGTTAAGTGAATTGGCAGAAAAGATGTTACACACTTCTTATGAAGATAAGAGTGAAATATTAAATCGAAAAGGAGATATAAAAATGAGTAAATGGGTATGTAGTATTTGTGGTTATGTGCATGAAGGAGAGGCGGCACCGGAGCAGTGTCCAGTATGTAAGCAGCCTGCATCTGTTTTCAAGAAGGTGGAAGAGTCGCCTGCAAAGAGTAAGTATGCTGGAACAAAGACAGAGAAGAATCTTTGGGAAGCGTTCGCAGGGGAATCTCAGGCCAGAAATAAATACACTTATTTTGCTTCAGTAGCAAAGAAGGCCGGATATGAGCAAATTGCAGCATTATTCCTGCAGACAGCTGACAATGAGAAGGAGCATGCAAAACTCTGGTTTAAGGCGCTTGGTGAACTTGGAGATACCGCAGAAAATCTTCTTCACGCTGCAGAAGGCGAAAATGCAGAATGGACAGATATGTATGATAGAATGGCTAATGAAGCGGAAGAAGAAGGTTTCCCGGAATTAGCCGCTCAGTTCAGAGGTGTTGCTGCGATTGAAAAACTTCATGAAGAAAGATATCGTGCACTTCTTAAGAATGTTGAAACTATGGAAGTGTTTAAGAAGAGTGGCATTACAATGTGGGAATGTCGCAATTGCGGACATCTTGTAGTTAGTGCAGAAGCTCCTGAAAAATGCCCTGTATGTAATCATCCTCAGGCTTACTTTGAGGTAAGAAAAGAGAACTATTAAGATACCGTATTTATTTGATCAAAGACTATTTACAGTGTACAAAAATGTAAATTTACAAAACAGTTAGACAAATTCAAATTTGTTGGTCAGTTTAACTGTAAGCATTTTAATTACCTGTACGCAAATTTTGATAAGGTGTACGCAAATTGTATAAAAATAGGTATTTGCACACATATAGGAAGCATAGGTTTGATACAGTTGCACTTGTCAAGCAAAAGTAGACATGTATCAGACTTGATTTAACACCAATTCAGATTTAAACTGAGTTGGTGTTTTATATTTTAATGAGTACGCTGGGCGCTCGTTATTATAATACTTGACATAATCAATAATTGATTGCTTAACATCTAATGAATGCCCTAAATCAAAATCTAAAAATAATTCTTCTTTAATCCATCCATTTAAAGATTCATCTACTGGATTATCTGTTGGAGTACCTGCTCGACTCATAGAACGTTTAATGTTATAATCTTTAATGAGCTCATTATAGCTTATGGAAGAGTATACAGAACCTTGATCGGTATGCAAAATTGTTGGTTCCTGTGTACCTTCTTTTTTTATAATTTCTAATACCTCTTTCAAACCATCAAAATAGGGCTGAGCATCCCCACGTCTACCGGATAATTTAAAGCTTAAGATTTCCTTTGTAAATGCATCGAAATAGAAGGTTAATTCATAGTATTTTCCTTTGACGTAAAATGCTGTCATATCAGATACAACAACTTCTAATGGTCGTGATAAGTACTTCCATGAACAATTTACTAAGTTTTTATATTTAACTTTTTCTTCGCCTGGGCGAACATATTTATAATGCTTACCGCTTGAAATTATACCCGCATATTTACAACATAAATGCACATGATTATTACTCCAATTCACATTATAATGTGAACGAGCATATGCGTTTATCCATCTATATCCATGAGAAGGATGCTTATGGTGAATTTTTTTAATTAATGCTATGTCTTTTTCTCTCTGCATCATCCTTTGAGAAGGATTGTCTTCTCTTTTTAACCATTTATAATAACTAGATCTATTTATATCCATAATTTCACAAAGTATTTTAATAGAATGATTTTTACTTAATTCTTTAATGATTTGAAATTCTTGTTGTTTATAGAAATGAATTCCTTTTTGGCACCAACTCCTTTCGTAAGATAACCTTTTTTTAATCTTTCAATTTCTACTTGTAGTTTAAGATTTTCTCTTTGTAATTCTTCGATTGTTGTTTTCGGTTTGCAGGAGCCTTTAGGTCTTCCTTTATTAGAACCGCGGTGTTTTCCGATTTGTGACTTTAGGCCTTCTATTCCATTTTTTCTATAGGATCTAAGCCACATAACCAAAGAAGTTTTAGCAATATTGTATTTAGTTGCACAAGCTCTAATAGATAAATTGTTTTCTTCATGGTCTTTAATGATTTCGAGTTTTTCTTCATCTGTATACAGATGATATGTTTTATTATCCATTGTAATACCTCCTATATATAAGATAACAAAAAAAGTAGAAGTATCAATCTATTAATACTGTCTACTTTTACTGTATCACTTCAATTATGTCAGACCTTTTTTCTTTGGGCTCTGTCAAAAATTCTACTGATAAAAACCCCTATCCACTTTGAAGTGGGTGGGGGTTTTGTCAAACGATGTAATCCTTACTTTTTAGTTAATATAATTTTGAAATATAGCATATTACTATCATACTTGATTTATAATATAAATGATATTTTTTTATAGCTGTTAAAAAATCTACTGATATAAGTAGAAATTTTGACAGCTTGTTAAATCAGTAGAATTCTTTATATGACTAAGTAAATTAGTCAGTGGGTATAGTAGTTATTGTTATATGCTTACTAACTTTTTAAAATATAGTAAAATGGAAAGAAAGATGATGTAAATATATAAATAATATCGTATAATACTATTGAGGTATAGTAATGAAAAAGTTAGATAAAGTATTAAAAATTTTTAATAATAAAGAATTAAAAGAAAAGTGGTTAATAGCAAAAAATGGTAATGCAGTTTGTATTTTTAAAAGAAAAACTTGGGTACACTCAACAAGAAATTGCGGATAAAAAGGGAGTAATGCGTCAACAAATAACCAGATTTGAAAATATGAGTAATTCCCCAACTATTTTCTTTTTAGTAAAATATGCAAATGCATTAGGTACAGAAATAGATGTTGTTCTAAAAGGTGTAGAATTAATAGAGGTGATAAATAATGAACAAGTATGAGATTGTTAAGTTTGTTGATGATGAAGTAAAATTAGATGTCAATATTTCTCCGTTAGAAAAAACAATATGGATTAATATCGAGCAAATATCCGTCTTATTAGAAAGGGATAGATCGGTAATAAGCAATCATATTAAAAATATTTTTTTAGAAGGAGAACTTTTGGAAGAATCAGTTTGTGCATTTTTTGCACATACTGAAAATGATGGGAAGATATATAATGTTAAATATTATAATTTGGATATATAGGAGGTAATTTAAGTGTCTGAAAAAGATAATGAATTTGAAGAAAAAGAATTAGATTCAGAAGATGAAAACGATGAAATAGAAAATTCTGACGAAGACGAAGAAAATAATTTAATTAAAGTTTGTGATGATATTGTAGCTAATGGTGGTAGAGCACCATTAATTAAGTTTGTTATATATGGTGTTGGAAATATTGCATATCAAAGCGATAATGGTATATATATTTTACCCATAACAGCATTGGAAGACTAAAAAATATTTATAGTGTTAACAACTAAAAATGCTATTGCCAAAAGCAATAGCATTAATTTCTAGCTTAAGAGGTGACCCACGGTACCACTTGGGAGCTTACTTATTCATTCTTGACAACTCCATAGGAAATTATCATAAGAGCTTTAATTAAAGCTTTCATAAATATCACCTCCTTAACACACTAAGGTTAACAGGTACCTTGGCACCTTAGTAAATATATTATATATGATTCTTTTTAAATAATCAAGTTATATACAGTTTATTTACGCTGACTAAAAAAATAATATAATAATAAATATATATAATGGCCTTATATTAAGGCCATCTTAAAGCATATATTATTGATCAACACGTTCATATTGATATACAGTTATAGCATCTTCATCTGTTACAGGTACATGATTTCTAGAACTATTAATTGCTTCCATAAGTTCTTCACCTTTTAGGCCAACAAGATCTGTTTCTTTAAAAAGATCACTATTAATAAATTCTTGAGGACTATTGAATCTAGTAATCTTTGTTATTTGTCCATATACTACCTCATAAACGGTACTATTATAAGCCCATAATACACCAATATCACTTACATCGATGTTACAAAGTTCATCGTAACTTGCTATTACATCGATAACTTTGCCTTCATTTTTAAGTTTTTCAAATCTACTATCAGTAATTCCTGTTTTAAAGTAGTGAGGATGTGTGAATAAATTTTCATCAACGCCTTCGGTTGGATATTTAAGGTCCTCTTCATAGATACAACTATTTGTATACCATCCCATATAGTCTAGTGAATAATGGTCGTTAAAAGTAGCCCATGCCATTACTCCACCCCATTCACGCATACTACAACGTACTGCTTGTCCAGTATTCAAAACAGGTACACACCCGTCGTAACGTTGATGAGCATCACCACCAAAGCAATAACCATGTTCACGAATTTCTTCGGCAACTGCTTCAATAACATCATCTGTTAATGGTGCATCAATATAGTCATAATTTGACCACCACGTCCAACCTACAACTTTGTAAGTTAATTTCTTTTCTTTGTTTTCATCCATAATTAAAAATTTCCTCAAGTAATATTTTTAAAATAATTATATTAAATTATAGAGCAATTATACCATAGTTTATATTAATATTCAAATAATAAATAAAATGCTATAAAAATATATTAATATGATAAACATTCAAATTGCCATGGTGAGGTATTGAGCTATATTTTTTATAAAAGCTGGTTAGTCTTTATTTAAATAAACAATAATACACATATACTATCAGTCTACTTGTGGTTGATTTTCCCATTATTTCAGATAAATGGTTGAATATATATAAATATAATGATATAATGTTAGCAAAGAAGAAAAAGGAGGAAAAAGAAAATGAAGAGAAAAACATTTATTTTGTTATGTGTCATTTTAAGTGCACTATTCATTAGCAGTTGTAAAATTTGTGTTGATCCCCCAACTAACCACAATGATCCTAATTATAATCAACAAGAAAAAATAGATGGAACTTATTCCGCAAAAGCATTGCATTACGGAAATATCCCTGAATCATATACTATTACCATTAAAGACGAGAAGTATAATAATGCTAAATTTGAAAAGAAAGTTTTAGAAGAAGATTTAAGGTTTTGGATAAAAATTGATAATAGCTGTGAACCTGAACAAGTTGTGTATCAAAAAGGTACTTCTTGTTATTACACAATAACAGAACCATATTATTATACTGCTATTAAATCAACTGAAACTACATTATCCCTAAATCAGCCCGCAATATCATATGAATATTATCTTTTTGAAACAAGCGATAAACTCTATTTTGTTGAAATGACGGTTGAGGTATATGAAAATAATAATAGTACGATAATTAAAGGGCAACCAACATTAAATGGATATTATGAATTAACTAAAATAGAAGATTTATTAAACACTAAAGGATATTATGTAGAAGAATCTAATGTTGGTAGTCTATTCTATAGAAATGGAACGCCTTCTTTCTTTGTTGGATATGAAGGAATCTTTAAAACTAAAGAACAAATTAGTGAAACGCTTGAACAAAATAATATGTATTCAACTTTAGACTTAAGTAAATATGATGATGAGTTTTTCAAAAAATATGATTTAATTGTTCTATCAGCTCAAATACAATATGGTACAATAGTTTCGGTAGAAGATATTAAAATAAACACAGAAAATGCTAAAGTAGAATTAACTTTAAAAAATATTTCTACCTCACTAATTGCTCCTGACATTGTTGCACCATACCATATAATAGTAGTAATTAAAAAAGGTCTTGTTGGAGATATTACTAAATTAGTAACTACTGATTATACTAATAATATATTTTGAAATGAATTGTTTGCTAAAAAAATCATAATGGTATAATATATCATTAGGTGATAAAAGATGAAAGCTAGATTATACTTATTAGAAGGTACTTATCCAAGTAAAGTTATTATTAAGACTAATTTAATAACTAAAGAATATACCTATCAAAACTCACAAGAATTTATTAACGACATTAATAACTTATTTGAAATTAATAATAATCCTAACACAACAGTAATACTTGTACTTGATCCAAGTATTTGTAGAAACATTGCTATGGATAATGGTTTTGGAAAATTTCAATTAGCAGGTTATAATAATCTTAATAATTATGATGATATAAGGTTTTATCGCTATGATGAGAAAAATGATTTAGAAATATTTGAAGATATATATCAAAAAGATATACAGTCTTCAGATAATAAATTATTAAACCTAGCATTACAAAAAGATGTAAATCTAGAACTAGTTAAAAAAGGTGAAAACCTAATAAAAGAAATTAAATGTGAAATTCTTGAAATAGATGAAAATAAAGAAGTAGTAGAATATATTGAAAAAGATTTATTAACAGATAAAAAACTAATAAGTATTGTAAATAAATATGACAAGATTAATACAATTAATAATCTTAAAGCCTCGATTTATGCGATTTATCAAATATGTAATAACCATAATGATATAAAAGAGATCATAAGAAATTGGATTCTATCTACTGAACCAATTATAAAAAATAATGACTATACTACTTTAACTCCTAAATTTGAAAGCATAGCAAAAGTATGTGATAATATATGTAATGATAGAACATATTTAACTTTTGAAGAAATTGAAGAAACAATAAAAGATAAATTTAATTACTTAATGATAATGAATATTGATTTATTAGAAGAATATAAATATCAAATAACATCAATAGATTTCAAAAAGAAAAAGGTATATTTTAAACCATGTTATTATTAGTAAATACTAAAATAGAGATTTGATGGATAGTCAAATCTCTATTTCTTTTTTACACCTTTTCGCATACTTAATAAAAGTACCCCTACTAATGTTTAATAGGCTTGCGGCACCAACACTGGTTATTTCTTTATTACAATAACTCTTAAAAACTTGTATAAAATCACTTGTAATTTGATAGGGAGGCCTACCCATATGGATGCCTTTTTCTTTAGCAATTTTGATACCTTCAGCCTGGCGTTGCCTAATATTTTCCCTTTCATTTTGAGCAACAAAACTAAGAACTTGTAAAACAATATCGCTAATAAATTTACCAACTAAGTTCTTATTATCGGTTCTAGTATCAAGTAGTGGAAAATCTAAAACCACAATATCTGCTTTAATATCTTTGGTAATACTAGACCATTCTTCAATAATCATCTCATAATTTCTCCCCAAGCGATCAATTGATTTAATAATTAACAAGTCATTTTCTTTCAATCTTTTTTTCATCTTTTGATAATTAGGTCTTTCAAAATCTTTTCCACTTTGCTTATCAATGTAAATTTGTTTTTCATCAAGACCTTGTTTAAACATTTCATCTAACTGCCTATCAACATTTTGCGTAGTAGTAGATACTCTAACATAACCATATTCCATTTTATTTACCTCCATTTAGTTATGGGTAAATTATAACAAATTTTACTGTTAATAACATACAACAAAGCAAACAAACAAGGAAATAATCGATTATTAAAAAACACAATAATTACTAAAAAAAGTATATATACTAAAAAATACCATCTTACAAATACGCCTTTATTATGATAAAAATTGACAAAATACCTAAAAAGTGATATAATACACTTGTATGTATAGTTGTCATATACGATGACTAATTTCATATAATGTATTATTAAAATAAAAGATTTTTAAGAAAGGGAATTATTTTAAAAATGAAAAGAAAAACATTAACATTAACATTGAGTATTCTTGCTTGCCTAGCATTAATTGGGGTAGGCTTTGCATCATGGATAATTTCAGCAAATACTTCTACTAAAGCAGAAGGCAGTTTCATAGTTGATACTGTTGCAGATAAAACATATGTGGTAAGTGGGGAATGGTTAGAGAACAAATCAAGTATAATTTTTGGTGCACCTGCTACAATGAATGCAGAAAACCCTTGGTTAACTAATAATTCAGAAGGTAAAACAGAAAATTTAACAGTAACATACCAATTAACAGTAACTTATGGTGATGGAACAAAAGCTACAGGAATTGCTAATAAAATAACAGCTCTTGTTACTGCTCCTGAAAATGCAAATTATACTGCTGCTGTAAATGGCAAACTAATTATTGCTCCAACAAATGCTACAGTTGTAGAAGCTCCTGAAGGTAATGGTAAGTATAATATTACAGTAACATATCAATGGGGAGAACATTTCGGCAATGTTAACCCATACACATATTATAATGCAAAAACAGCAACAGATAAACTAAGTGGTACTGAAACTACTTATATGCAAGATGCAAAAACAAGTCTTGAAACTTTATCAAAAATCGAAGCATCAGTTGTGTTTACTTTAAATATTGATGTTGCAAAATAGGTTTTAAATTATGGCAAAGTTAACAAGAAATTCTTATAAGAGAAAAATTATTCTTTTCGGTGTAATTGTATTCATGTCTATAGCATTAATCTCTACAGGTTTTGCCGCATGGGTAATGTCACAAGAAAAGAAACAATCTACATCAGGCAATGTGACTGTTGGTGCTGTTACAGAAGGAAATATTGAGGTTATTCTTGATGAATTAACAGTTAAAGATTTCAAGTTTGAACCAAAAGAAGGAGACGACACAGGTCGTGTTCGTAGTGATGGTACAAATTTTGAATCATTAACTGTAACAGTAACTGGTACTATTAAGAATACACAATTCTTAAAAGAAGCAACAATTAAGATGAATGTACAAGATAAGGTAAATCAAGCAGTTACTGATGGTTACATTGTTTTACCTGAATGTGCTGGAAAAGAAGTTGTTTTAACTCTTACTGATGGTGGAAGTGAAACTGAAAAGAAATTTACTTATGATATAACAATTGAATGGGGTACTAAATTTGGTGGTAAAAACCCTGGTGAATATTATGACAGTGCTGCATTTAATCCAAGCGAAGAAGAATTAAGTAGTTTTGAAGGCACACAAGAAGAAAAAATAACAGCTTACATTAAGAGTGTATTAAATGCATTCCATGAACTATTAGATACAGCTACATATGAAGTAGTCGTTACTGCAAAACTTAATTAGTAGGTAATTATGTCTCCTTCTGAAATACTTTCAATCATAGTTACTGTTATCGGGGTATTTAGTTTCGCAACAATATTTACGATATTATACAAAAGTTATGCAAACTCGCAAATTGCAGAACTTAATTCAGGTAAAAAAGACATTGAATTAATTGATGAAGTAATCTATGAAAAACAAGAAAAAGTTAGAAGGCGCAGAAAGATAACTGGAACTATACGTACAGTTGTCTTTTATGCTATTATGGTGGTACTTATTCCGTTGTTTATTTTTTCATTGATTAATCGATTTCAAAACAATGTCACAATGATAGGCAATAGAACTGTTATGGTTGTTGCAAGTAACTCAATGAGTTACAAAAATGAAGCTAATAGTTACTTATTTGATGACAGTTTAGGATTAAACAATCAGTTTAATACATACGATCTCATTATTCTTGAAAAAGTGAACAATGAAACCGACTTAAAAAAATATGATGTTATCGCGTTTAGAAATTCAAAAGGTAGTAATACCATTCACCGTATCATCGATATTGATTACAGTAGTACCCCATATAAATATACTACTAGAGGAGATATATACGACGAAAAAGGAACCGATGGTGAAAAGCCTACTTTTGATAAAGTTATAGGTAGATATACTGGAAAACGTCTTGGTGGTGTAGGAATTTTCATCTTATTCCTACAATCATATGCGGGGATAATTACAGTATCATCGCTTATATATTGCTTATTAATGATTGATCGCATTGCAAATAAAATGGATAAAGTACAAGAAGAACGAATCAAAAAACTTGAAGAAGCTTTAGAATATGAAAATGAAGATAATTTAAATGAATTTAAAGCTATTTATACTGAAACAATTTATTACAAAGGCTATGCGTATAAATTTGATGAAAATGGTTTTGTTGATAAAACCGAAATAAATAACAACGAATACTTAGAAAAATCGGATAGTACAATGATTAAAGAATTGACTAACCAAGAAACTTCAGAAACCAAAACTGAAGAAATTACAATAAATGAAGAACAGGGAGAGTAACCTTATGAAAAAACCCTATTTTACAAGAAAGAACTTGATAGTTTTATCACTTGCATTCTTTTATTCTTTCTTACTACTATTTGTAGGTTTATGCCTAGATGGATCTCATCTACTAATAGGTAAAAAGAATCCAATAGCACTTGTTGCGGAAAAAATAAACTTTGAACCAATAAGATGTGGTGTAACAGGATATGTAAGTTTAATACTTGTTGCAATATATATATCTGTATTTGTAGCATTGTTCTTATACGAAAAAAGATATGCAGTTTTAAACAATAAAAAGCCATATAGTCTAAAAATGATTCTATCTTATCTTGCATCACTAGTAGCATGCTTTATATTATCATTTGGCGTTGGTATGTTAATTTGTGGAAAAAATGGCATCAAAACAATGTATCAATTTACTGGTCAAAGTTTATTAATAACAACATGTATATATATTCTTGCATTTGCTTTTATTGGTGGAATATTGATGTTTATTGTAAACTTTACTCAAGTTGATAGACCATTTAGAGCATTTGAAGATAAAAACTATCCAGTACTTGATGACGATGATCTTGTTAAAAATGATGTTAGTTCAAACTTTGATGCTGTACCATCAAGTAAAGTTAGTGGCACAGTAAGTGGTGAGGTTGGAATTGGTCAACCTGCTGCTACTGACAACAACAATTCAAGCGTTATTCGTCAAACAGAAGAACTAGATGACCGTGAAAAAGTATTCCCAGCATTATCAATGATGGATGAAGAATACGAAGGTTATGCGGTTGAAAGTGTTGTTAGTGATAACTTAACATTAAATGAAATTGCAACAAGATTTAGGAATTATCTTGCCAAAGAAGAAAAATTATATTTTGATATTGATACAATTCGTTTCTTTGTAAGCGGATTTGCCGCAAGTCATTTCATGATTTTAGAAGGTTTATCTGGTACAGGTAAATCAAGCTTACCAAGATATTTTGCAAAGTTTATCAATGCTAATCTATTATTTGTTCCTGTCCAAGCAACATGGAGAGATAAAACTAACCTAATCGGTTACTTTAATGATTTCTCTAAAGCTTACAGTGAAACTGAATTCTTAACAAGCTTATATCATGCTAACTATAATCCTGATATGATACATATGTTTGTACTTGATGAAATGAACATTTCAAGAGTTGAATATTATTTTGCTGACTTCTTATCAGTGCTTGAATATCCTGAAGAAGAATGGAAAATAAAAATAATGCAACTTCCATATAATTTCATCCCTCCTGCAAAATTAGATGATGGTGTTATTCAAATACCTAATAACGTATACTTTGTAGGTACCGCAAACAAAGATGACTCAACATTCACAATTACTGATAAAGTTTATGACCGTGCAATCACAATTGATTTTGACAATCGTAATGATGCATTTAATGTAAATGGTGACGCATCAACAATTAACCTTAGTAGAAGTGCCCTTGCTAAACTATATCAAGAAGCTAAAAACAATAAAAGTTATCAAATGACTGATAATGATTATCAAAAATTCCAAACTATAAGTGATTACATTTATGATCAATTTGATATTACTTTTGGTAACCGTATTTTAAATCAAATATCTGAACTTGTTCCAGTATTTGTATCATGTGGTGGTACAAAAGAAGAAGCTCTTGACTTCTTACTTTCACGAAAAGTTATTAGCAAAATTGAAGGCCGTTTTGAAGAATATGTTAAAAATGCTTTAAGAGAATTACTTAACTTAATTCATAAAACATACGGAAAAGATGTTTTAAAACGTAGTGAAAAAACAATTCAAAATTTAATGAGAAGGTTATAACAATATGAAAATCATCGAAGAAAATCTTTTAAAAAAGATGATAACACAACTAAATAATTACGAAAAAAAGTATCAAAATGTAAAAGAACGTTTTACTCATTTAGAAGAAATTGAGTTTACATCTTTACAAGAACTTTCTTTCGAAAAAGATAATGAATTCTTCGATGAAGTAACCTTTATCTTAAGTGTTATCACTTCGATAATTGCTCATCCTCAAATATCTAACCGTGATGAAGATATTATCGAACGAGCTGAACAAGTTGGCAACATTACTAATGAAGCATTAAAACAAACAATACGTGATGCAAGTTTGTGGAAAGAAAAAGATTTTGAATTAGTTCCTGAATATATTCATTATCATCAACACATTGATGATTTAAAAATTTATGAAAATATCTTCATTGGTATGCTAATTCATCTAATTGATACAGAACTTACTAAATATGATGTTTTCTATCAAAGACTTATTCCAAGTATGCAAACTGATGCATTGTTTATTGAAGAAAGCGAAAAAATTGAAAAGACATTAACAAAAATAGATAGTTTAAAACGTAAAATGTTACATATTAAAAATACAGCTTTTTACAAAGAAATATCTAAAGTTAATTTAAATTTAAGAAAAATACAACCCACAAATATTTTATTAAAAAACAAACTATATAATTTATGTTATAAATTCTATCGCAAATTTGTTATTTATGAAGATAATAAAAACTTACAAATTGATTTTAAAAAGTATTATTACTATCAAATATTAAGAGTATTTAAATTAAATGAATTTAAGCTTGATGATAAAAATCAAAGTCTAGTATTTAACTATCAAGATAAAAAAATAAAACTAGTAGATAATGAAGAAAATTCTAAAATTAGTTTAGAAATTAAATATCACAATAATGTCTATAAACATCTTTTAATTCTATCAACTGATCGTGAATTAATAGATGAATACGCTGAAGATAAAGATTACATAACAACAGAAGTAATTTCCCTTTGGAATTTATATAACGTTGATACAAATGAATTTGTCTTCAACAATCAAGCAAGTGAAATAGAAATTGCTAGAAAATGGGTAATGAGTAAACTTCAAGAAGTAGTTGCAAAGAAAATGATTTACTCAAAATATTGCCCAATATGTAAAGATAAAAACTTAACAATTGAAAATGATATATATCATTGTAACAATTGTAAATCAATTTATACATTCAAAAAAGAAACGAAAGATGTAATTTGGTTTATTAAATTAAGGAGGTAACTCGCATGGAACAAAACATCCAAGAACCTAAAAAAACCACTATATTAATAGAAGACTTATATAAATCATATGGTGAAAAAGAAGTTCTACTTGGACTAAATTTAGAAGTTCATGAAGGCGAATTATTTGGATTTATTGGCCGAAATGGTATTGGTAAATCAACAACCATAGATTGCATGATTGGCGCTAAAAAATTCAATAAAGGTAGAATTGAATTAAACGGTTATGATATTGTAAAAGATCCTATTGATGCTAAAAAAAGTCTTGGATACGTTGCAAGTGAACCCACTTGTTATGAGGAAATGACAGGTTATGACTATTTAGAATTTGTTGCAAGCATATATGGTATGACTGAAGGTGACTTCAGAAGAAACAGTGAATATCTTTGTAACAGATTACAACTAAATTTAGATGAATTAAATAACCCTATTTCTGATTATTCACATGGTATGAAACAAAAACTATGTTTGGTTGCAAGCCTTATACATAGCCCTAAAGTATGGGTTCTAGATGAACCTACAGTTGGGCTTGACATAATGGCAGTAGAAGAACTTAAAAAAATGTTAAGGGAATATGCAAATCACAATAATACGGTTTTCGTTACAAGCCATAACATTGAATTAGTATCTAAAATATGTGATAAAGTTGCCATTATAAATGATGGTAAAGTTGTTGCATTATATGACTTAAATAAAAACCCTAATAAACGATTACAACTTTCAAAAATCTTTCTTGACACATATGGAGGTTAAAGATGCTAAACCTTTTAGCAAAAGATTTTAAACTTCTATTTGGAAAAGAAAAAAGTATCGCAAGAAGAATTGCAACTATTCTTGTAACCCTTATATTTATAGCGTGCTTTATTGCAATTGAAGTTTTTCTATTTACTACAATTTTAAATAAAATCAGTAAATATGATCAAGCACCAATTGCTTATATGAACCTATTTCTTACCGTAATATCAATACTAATAATTATTGCAAATATTTTTCAAGCAAAAAGATTATTCTTTAATGAAAAAGATATTGAACAACTAGCCAATAGACCAGTAAGTAATGGACAAATAATAAGTTCTAAAATGGTTTTCTTATTTATTATGCATTATGGTACAAGTTTATTATTTGTTTATCCACTGTTTGTAGCATACGGAATTATCTTTTCAAGAAGTTTCATATTCTACTATTTGGCTTTATTTTATCCATTATGTTCATTCTTATTTGAAATGGGAATTGCTTTAATCTTAGTTTATCCCGTATGGCTTATTAATAAATATCTTAGAAAACATCTAATAATCAGATTTATTTGTGCTTTAGTAATCATATTCATATGTTGTTATCTATATTCAAAAGTATTGAATTTATTTATTGCAATTGTCGCAGATAACAATATAAATGTTTTATTTACTACCGATTCAATAAACTTCTTTATGAATCTTAGAAAATATGAATTTCCAACTAACTTTCTAGTAGATATTTTTATAAGTTATCGCACATCAAGAATTTGGATGTATCTACTAATTGCAATAGGCGTGTTTGCAATTGGCTGTACAATTTGTATAGCAGCTTATGGTTATGTAAGAAATATTTCAATTAAAAATAAAGCAAAGAAAATTAAAAAAGAACCTAAATTAGTTAGTCCTAAAAAAGCTCTACTAAAAAAAGAATTGCTTTTAATTACTAAAAATCCTGGATATATTTTATCATTTACGGGTTTATTAATCGTTCAACCATTTTTAGTATTTTTAGTAACCAAATCAATGAATACAATTTTTTCTAAAGGTATCTTTAAATACTATGTATCTGTTGTACCTAATTTCTTACCATTAATGGATGTGCTTATCCTAATGTTATTTACGGTAATTATTGCGCAAGGCGCATCAAGCTACATATCAATGGAGAAAAAAACAATTAAAGTAATAAAAATACTTCCAGTTGAACCGCAAACCCAATTAATGATAAAAGTGTTAATACCATTAGTGATGTCAATATCTTCACTATTTGTAACAACATTAGTTCTATTAGTTGGTAAACTAATAAACTTCCCAACCTTCATATTTGGTTTCTTATTAACCCTTGCATTACTCTTAATTTTTAGTATGATTTGTTTAAGAGAAGAATTACACATAAGACATTTAAAACCTAGGTCAACATTTAGATCTAATTTATGTGCATACCTTTTACCAATTGCCTACTTTGTAATTACAGCTTTATTATCATATTTAAAAATTAACCTAATACTTGCTTACTTTATAGGTTTAATTCTAATTTCAATAATAGGAGTTATTATGGCAATTATACTTAAGAAGAATGCAAAATCATGGTTTATGGATTTGGATGTGGTGAACTAAATGAAAAAGAAAAACTTAATAATCTTATTATTAATACCTTTTGTAATTACTCTTGTTGGTGTAATTACCATTAACACAACCTTTAACTTTATTGAAAACGATATGATTGGGATAGATTGGTCTTATGATGAAATAGAAGGCATCAAATTAGAAGATAAACTTCACAAATTAGTTGCAAGTCCTATCTATGAACAAGGTTATCCCCCACTAAAAGAAGAAGCGCTGGTTTGGAGCGTTTATGATAGCGATAATCCTGAAGGAAATAAATATGCAAAAATTGTAAATGAAAATGATAACTGGTATTTACAACCATTACAAATTGGCGAAGTTAAAGTAACATGCTCAAATAAAAAAGGCAACATCTTTAAAACGATGACCGTTATAATTTTTAAAGAAGGAGCAATTGTTGTTCAAAGCAAAATCAAAGCATCACAAAATAATATTGATCCTAATATCTATTATGGTGAATATGACTTTGACAAAAGCCTAAATAAGCAAAAAGCTACCTTTGAATTTGAAGTAAAAACTATTGGTGATTTACAAATAAATGACTTACAATATGTAAATAACACCCCTGATATTATTGAAATAGATGAAGTAAATAAAATTGTTAAAATTAAAACATCAGGTGATGCAAGTTTTACGGTAAAAACTAACAATGATGAAATGGTAAAACCAATGACTTATTCATTTAAAGTAGTAAAAGATGGCGTAAATGTCTATGACTATAATCAACTACTTGCATGTACAAATAAATCAACCAATGGTGAAATTGTTGTACTTAGAAAGTCATTTGAATCTGTTAATAATTTAAATAATACAACTGATAATAACGTAGTATGTTTTGGCAACTATACAGATGGTAAAAAAATTGATTTTACATCTGATGTATATTCATTTGAAACAACCTATAATCAAGATTATATTAAAGCTTGGAACGAATTTGTAAATAGTAATCCAAGTTATAAGAAGATATCTAATAGAGTGCTTGCGGGGATAAGAGTTCAAAAAGATTTCTATGGTAATGGTTACACAATAAATCTTCACAATTTAACTTTCCCATCAAGTACGATGGATGTAGTTGATAGTAATGGTAATAAAACGACAATTCCTGCTCTTTCAAAAGATGATCTATATAGAGGACCTCTACCATTTTACAGTTTAGGCGAACATGATAATATGCCACTTATTGAAGCATTCGGTCAAGATAATGTCGGTATGTATGTAGATGGCAGTAATATTTTAATCAATGACGTTAATTTGAAAAACTGTGATTTTGGTAACTTAATGTCAAACTTAGATTATGTTGGTACCGTTCTTGAAACTAATGGTAATAACATTACAATTAAAAATTCAAGATTATCTAATGGTAAACAAGTTGTTAGAAGTTTCTCTTCTACTAACGTATCAATCTTAAATTCAATGTTAAGTAACGCAAGAAATTTCTTATTAACAATTGGCTCTAACGATTATATTAAAGCAGATTTATTAAAAGAATACGAGTTTACTCTTTTAAATGGTGAAAAAATAACTAGCACAATAAACAACTATTTGATGAAAAGCAATGCGGGAGACGACACTTTAAATGCTTTCGTAATTGGTTCATTTACTGATAAAGAAAAAATGCGTAAAGCTATCTTAGATATCCAAAACGCTTTAAACGATGAAAGTTTAATAAAAGATATTTATAAAGGTAGTATGAACATTAAAGATACAATGTTTTATCGAAGTGGTATTGCCTCAATTGGTATGGACACGATGTTTAGTGGTCCGTTCCTTGAATCAAGCACTCCATCAGTTGTGAATATGTTGCTTACAGGACTAAATGTGCCATACATTCCAAATCATGTTGGAGGTATGTCATATCCAGTAGAACTTAATATTACCGGTAAAACTAAATTCTATGATTACAAAGAATGGAACAACTTAGATATCACAGGCTTAATAAATGAAAATATATCAAGCTTTGTTGATGATGCTAAAGAAATTTTTGGTGTTACTGACGCAAATATTGGTGATATATCAATAGATACAATATTCCCAATTAAGAGTTTCTTAAAATCAAGTGTTGTTACAACAACATCAAGTGATGGTAAAGTCTATGTTAATATTCCAATTGCTTACTATGGTGGTGGTGCTAACCTCTCTAAAGTAACGTTTGATACAGAAGATTTAAAATATGACTCATGCAAATTAACAGTTGTTGATTTACTAGATAAATATTTATCACTGAAAGGAATTGATCCATCTAATGTTGATTTAGATAAACTTGATTTAGCAGTTATTAAAAACGTTATGTTAAAATGTGTTACAATCGTAACAGGCTATGAACCATTTAAGTTCATATCTGTAAATAAACAAGGCTATTTATTTGATGAAGGTCCACGTGCACCTCAAGCCTTGGAATTAATTAAAAATGCACAAGGAGAATAAACATGAAAAAAATTATCTCTATTCTATCCATCCTATTAATAGCATGTTTTGCTTTAACAAGCTGTGGTAGTTTTAGCACAGCTGAAGATGGTAAAATAATAAAAGCAATTACTACTAAAGAAGAAAAAGATGGTACTATCAAAATGGTAATATCTTATACCGATGAAGAACTTGCAAATGATGAGTTTATTCTTCCAAGAGGTGTTACAGGAAATGGTATTAAGAGTATATTTACGTATGAATCACTTGACAAAACAGGTATAGTGATTCGTGTAAACTATACAGATGAAACGATTGAACCAACGGAGTTTACTTTACTTCATGGTAAAAATGGTGTAGATGGTATATCAATAGCAGGAATTGAAACAACTGTTAATGAAGAAACTGGTGAAACAACCGTTACAATAACTTACACCGATGAAGAAAAAGAACCTGTATCATTCACAATTCCAAAAGGTGAAAAGGGTGAAACAGGTCGTGGAATCTTAAGTATCGAAAAAACTTCTTCAGATGAATTAAATGATGTTTATACAATAACATTCACTGATAATACAACAACAACTTATACGATTTCTAATGGTAAAGATGGTAAGGATGGCATATATATCACTGATATAATTGGAACAACTACATCAACTGAATATATCGTAAAATTTATTTTTTCAGATAAAACTACTAAAGAAATAACTCTTGAAAAACCAGCAACAAACAAATGGATTAGTGGAAGTTCATTTCCTAAAGTAGATGTAGGAAATGACAACGATTATTATTTTGATACATATCATAAAATAATCTACACTAAACGTGACGGTGTATGGACATTAGTAATTAGTTTCAATGATAGTCAAGAAACATATAAAGTAATATTTAACTTAAACGATAAAACAGATGGTGGCCCAGAAGCAAGTATGCCTGCTGGCTTTGATCTTCCTTATTGTTACATTCAAAGAAATACTTACTTTAAACAAAATGGTTATGGTAATATCCCAGTTCCAACAAGAGAAGGTTATACATTCCTTGGATGGTATACAACTAAAACCATTGGCCCAACAAGTGGAGTATTAACAGATTTAACACCAATACTTTCTGATTTAGAACTTTACGCACAATGGGCTAAAAAATAAAACAAAAATAATTCTTAGTATCTAGTTATCTAGATACTAAGAATCCATTTGAAATTTTATATATGCACTTTAGTAAAAAACATACTAAAATATATATATAAAACTTCAAAAGAAAGGAAAGGCTATATGAAAAGTAGTAAACTAAAATATTACATAACAATGATCTTAATAAGCTTATCACTAATTAGTATAGGCTTTGCTTCGTGGACCATTTCAAATGATGTAAAAATAAAAGATGATAGCATAATTATTGTTGATGATGTAATGAAATATAATGATTATTTAAGCTATACATTAACACCATTTAGTTATTATAAAACTGGTTTTGTAAGTAATACGGGAGAACTCATTAACGACGGAATTATTAGTGTTGAATTAGTTGTCAATATTGATAATTGTAAAACTAAGTTTACAAGTAGTAGTTTAGAACTTGAATTAACTTTAAGAACAATTGGAGCTGACACAGTTAACTTATTCAATAATGCTGATTTACCACTTACAGTATCAATAAATGGTACTGTACTAAATGATTCTCAAGTTACTAAGAATAATACTAGTGCAGTAACTAAATATGTTATTAATGATTTATCGCAAAGTTCACTAACACTTAGTTTTGAATACAAACTTACTAAAAACGACTCATTAAATTTTCAAGAAATAATTTATAACACTTTCTATAACAAAGAAGTATATTTTGGACTCAGTGCTAAAATAACGGAGGTGGAATAGATGAAGCAAATTAGGAAACCTTTTAATATCGTTATGACTTTGATATTACTCATTGTTGTAACAATTGCTACAATTGCTTTTTCATCTTGGCTAATAACTGATGAAATAACTGAAAAGCCAATTTACCAACCAGGTACAGTTGCTAAGTATTATTTAGATAATCAAAAAGATATTTATGATGGAACAAGTCAAGCTCCAACCTCACCATTATTTGCTGAAGGTGAATTATCTTATCAGTATAGAAAAAGTGGTGATACAGACTATATATCTGGTAAACCTACGAATGCAGGGATATACGATATTCGTGTTACAATAAAAGAAAATAATGAAAAAGTAGATGTAGGTTATCAAATAAAACCAAAACCATTTAATAATGATTTTACTGTCCAAGTTAAGGGTGATAAATTCGTTCATACAGGTACCGCAATAACTCCAAAAATAACATTAATGGATGGTACAACAACGCTCATAGAAGGAACAGATTATACTCTTGATTATGAAAACAACATTGCTTTAGGTAATGCTAAAATCATAATCACAGGCATAGGAAATTATGAAGGTACTTTAAATCAAGAATTTGCAATTGTTGGTACAAGTAAACTTGAAATTGTATGTACAAACATGCAACAGCTTACTTACAATGGTAAATCACAATTACCTGAATATACAGTTAAATGTGGCTCAGATGTTATTACAGATGCAATTGTAGAAATACAATATCAAGACCCAAATACAGGTGAGTATATTTATGGACAGCCAATGCATGCAGGAGTTTATACTATTAGACTTACTGCCAAAAAAGAAGGCTATGAAGATTCTGATATACTAGAAAGAAAAGTGACTATTAACCCTAAAGAAGTTACAGTTACCTGGGAAAATTTGAATTTTACATATAATGGACAAATACAAAAACCAACAGGCACTCTAACTGGATTAATTGATGGAGATAGTTGTGTTTTATCAATAAGCGCAGATGATAATAAAAATGCAGGAACATACACTGCTAGGGCAACAATTGGTAGTGGTGAAAATATGGCCGATTACAAAATATCAAACGCTTCTACGCAATATATAATTGGCAAAAAAGATATTAGAGTTTCTAATACTATAGTTGAAATTGATTATAAATCTGGATTGACTTGGGCTAACTTAAAGTCAGAACTTGCTGGCATGGTTAGTTATGATGGCATAATTTCTGGTGATAGCATTACGGCTACAATAAGTGGTATGCATAACGGAATATTTGGTTATGGTACAGATGAAAAAACTGCGCCTTATACAATTGTCAAATTAACTGGTGATGCTGGATACACAAATGTAATAGGTAGTACTTATTTAGTTACTATTAGCGTTTCTGATAGCGAACTAACGAACTACAACTTAAAGTCAAACACATTTATATTCAAATATAAAACTGCAATTTTAGGAACGAGTACTAGTAAATATTACACAGTTGAAGATGCTTTTTCAAAATCTGGTGATATCAATTTTGTTGGAGATTCTACAGGTAAAACAAGTTTTGTTACTACATCTTTTTGTAATCTATCAATTGGAGAAGGATATCCATATAGTGGATATACACATACTGTATCTAATAGAAAATTAGTTGTGCCATATAAGTCAACCTATCTAAGTAATTTGGATAGCCCTACAACTGCCTCTGGTTCAAGTGGTAATGTGTATGCAGCATTGATTGTAGGCGATAAAATACAAATAAATGTAGGCTCAAGTGGCAATATATTAGTTGATGCAGAAATAGGTTTTGCTCAACCAAATACAACAATAACATGCACAAGAGGAGTATTATTAAATTTAGGAACAATAAATATAAAAACAGGTTCAAAGGTATACGCATACGGATTTTTAAAAGGTTTTGATAACGGATTATTAGAACTTGAATCTGGAGCAGAAGCAAAAGATTGTTTTCATACATATGACTGGCCAGGTGGAAATACAGCAACTAATATATATTCAAAAGTTTTACCTCTTAATGCTTGGTCACTTCATAATATATCTTGCACAACAAAAATAAATTATGGTGCTAATTATAGTGCATACATGTATGCAAAAATGGGAGGATCAGCTGTGCCCGCTAGTATGTATGTGATTAGATCAGACACTAGTAAAAGTTCAATGTTTGTTATAAAAAGTGGTTATATTATTAAATCCGCTACTCATGCAACTTTAAAATCTACTGATACAACACTAAATACGATAGTTGGTAAAAATCAAGAAAATGGGCAAAAGGATATGATTGACATTTATGGAAATTGCGAAGATGCTAGTTTTCAAATTACAGTTAGTGGTAATACTATTAAAACGTCTAAAGATATAGCGTGTCCAATAGGTTATATGGATATTACCGTTAAATCTGGTTCACAATTAGTATTAGCCAATTCGGATTACTTGTTTTTACCAGGAACCACACTAACGGTTGATGAAGATGCTACGTTAACTACCAATTCTAAAATAGATTTATCTTTTGAAATAGTTAAAAATATTAATAAAGTCTCAGGCAGTTACGCATTCAGTAACAAATGTATTGACAAATTTGATGCAAAAATGGTGGTAAATGGCACATTTAATTGCAATGGTGGCATTGGTGGATTAATAACTACGTCTAATTTAAGTGGAAAGATTAAACTTTCCTCTACTGCAAATGTTTATACCACATTTTTATCGCTATATAATGGAGTAGGTTCAAGTAGCAGTGGTTATGCAGTTTATAAGGTGTCAAACTTTTATGGTAAAGCATACATAAATGACATAAGTTCGTATTCTTCTTTTGTTGTCAATAATGAATATACAGTAGCAATTACTGATAGTGGTGAATATTATTGGGTTGGTGCAAAAGGAACGGCAACTAGTTTTGATGGTACATTTGATAGTCAGGCACCTGAAGGAAAAATTGATAAAGCATGTCTAGTAGAAGGGACTTTAATTACTCTTGCTGATGGAACGAAGAAAAGAGTAGAAGACCTTGAAATTGGTGACATTTTGTTAGTATTCAATCATGAAACAGGAAGATGGGATTATATGCCGTTACTTGTTAATGTTCACGCATATCAAGAAAGAGAATTAGAAAATGTTATAAATTTAACTTTTGATGATGGTACAACTTTAAGAATTGTTGGAGAGCATGGTTTATTTGATGTCGACTTAAATGAATATGTTTATATTAATGAGGATAATTTCTTAGAATTTATTAACCATAGATTTGTGGCTACGACAATAGAAAATGGTGAAATCAAGACTAAATATGTAACATTAATTAATACTGAAATTACTTCTGAATTCATAAAAGTATATAATCCTGCATCAGTATGGCATTTAAATTTAGTAGCAAATGATGTATTGACATTATCTGCTGGTATGGTTAACTTCTTTGAATATGATGAAAATATGAAATATGTTGAAGAATCAATGCAAAGAGATATAGAAAAATATGGTTTATATACTTATGATGATTTTGCAGAATATGTATCAGAAGAAGTTTTCAACGCATTCCCATTCAAATATTTCAAGGCTGCTGTTGGCAAAGGATTGATAACATATGAAGATATTTTAGAATTGATTGAATTCTATAACAGCAGTAATTCAATTAAATAACTTAAAAGTGATAATAGACTAACAAATCTATTATCACTTTTTACTTCCATTTAAATTCTTTTAAGTATTTTTCTTTTTAAGTTATTCAAAATTTTGTATAATATATTGTGTGGGTGAAGTATGAAAAACATAGGTTATTATAACAGTGGTAAGTATTTATACGAAATCGTAGAAGAAAATGGCTATATTGTCAAAATTGGGGTTGTAGATTCAATCTGTGATGATGTTTCTTCATCTATGGCAATTGATGAATGCATTAAAGAATTAGATGAATACTTTAATAAAAAGAGAACTGTGTTTAATGTTCCAATTAAACAATTTGGAACAGAGTTTCAAATGAAGGTATTTGAAGTATTAAAGTCAATACCTTATGGGCATACTTTATCATATAAGGATGTTGCAATATTAATTGGTAAACCTAAAGCATCAAGAGCAGTAGGCAATGCATGTAATAAGAATCCAATTATGATTGTTGTGCCATGCCACAGAGTTATTGGTAAAAATGGTAAACTTGTAGGTTTTGCGTATGGTACAGATCTAAAAGAAGAATTACTAGAATTAGAGAGGTAATTTATGAATGTAATCGATTATTTAAAAAAATATGGTAATATCAGTTTTACTGATAAACCCTTTAATGAAGTAGATGCATTAGTATATAGTCAATTATCTTACTTTGATTTTTCTGATACACCATGTTGTAATGAAAATCTAGATTATAGTTTAAAATCATTTCTTGATAATGATTATAATAAGAAAAGGGTTGCCGCAATCTGGAATGCTAAAGAAAATCATAGGTTTGCAATGGAATTGAAAAAGAGTTCTAGGTTTTATAATAGTGGAGTTGGTTTTTATCGTTTTGATATATGTAATCAGACGGAAAAACAATTTTCCGCATGTGTATTCTCAATAACTGATAGTTTATATTACATAGGTTACCGGGGGACTGATGCTAGTTTTGTAGGATGGAAAGAAGATTTAAATTTAGGTTATTTAGATGTTATTCCTTCTCAAAAAGAAGCTTTAGATTATTTTGTTAATTTTGCAAGTAAATATGATGGTACATATATAATAGGTGGTCACTCTAAGGGTGGAAATCTTGCGGTATACGCCGCAACCTTTGCCCCAAGTGAACTAAAAGCAAAAATTAAAATGGTGTATAGCCATGATGGACCTGGCTTCTTACCAAACTTTTATAAGACTCAAGAATTCGAAAATATTCAAAGTAGAATATGTAAAATTATTCCTAAAGCAGCTGTAGTTGGTCTTATAATGGAACAATATAATAATTATAAAGTTGTTAATAGTAAAGCTGTTTTATTATTACAACATGATTTGTTAAAATGGCAAATTGTTGATGACCATTTAGATTATGTAAGTGATGTAAATAAATTTTCTAAACATACCAGAAAAACTATGAACTCTTGGATTAGTGATATGGATATGGAAACAAGAAAAGTTTTTGTTAATACAATATATGAATTAATAGTAGAAACAAAAGCGGAAAGAATTTCACAATTTCTAAAGAATTGGCCTAAGAATTTAGTAACAATTAACAAGAAAGTAAAAGATCTAGATCCTCAGGTAAGAAAGTGTGTATTACAAGCATTCAATGAATTCTTCAAGCTATATATTAAACGTAATTAGTTAAACGTTTTCTTGTAGCAAAAACAAAGCATAAATATATAACATTTAGTATAATAGGAAATAGAAGGATGAATAATATGCAGAAAGTAATTAAAAAAAGAAGTTATGAAATGGATATGACAGAAGGGCCATTCTTTAAAAAGATTGTCCTTTTTTGTATACCCTTAATGTTAACAGGTATATTACAATTATTATATAATGCGGCTGATTTAATTATCGTAGGAAAGTTTGGTACAACTAGTGGAGCTGTTGGAGCAGTTGGTTCAACTTCTGCTTTAATAAATCTAATAGTTAACTTATTTATGGGATTATCAGTTGGAGCTAATGTTCTTGCCGCAAGACGCTTTGCTTCAAAAGATAATGATGGATTATCTAGAGTAGTACATACATCTATAACTGTAAGTTTTATCTTTGGGATATTTCTTGGAATTATTGGCTTTATTTTCGCAAAACAATTCTTACAATTAATGAATAATGAAAGAAGTCTTGCTGTAACATATTTAAAAATATATTTTATTGGTATGCCATTTAATATGTTATATAATTTTGCCGCAAGTATTCTTCGTGGTATTGGTGATACTAAAAGACCATTATATTATCTAACAATTGCCGGAGCTATTAATGTAGTTTTAAATATTATATTTGTTGCAGTATTCCATCTTGATGTTGATGGGGTTGCTATAGCAACAGTAATTTCTCAAGTAATATCTTGTGTCTTAATAATTAATTGTTTATTAAAAACTAAAGAAGCTTATGGTTTTTCATTTAAGAAGATTCATATATATAAAGATGAATTAATTGAAATAACTAAAATTGGACTTCCTGCTGGTATCCAAGGTTCAGTATTCTCAATTTCAAATGTAATAATTCAAACATCAGTAAATCGCTTTGACCCTTATTTTGATTTCGTAATGGATGGTAACTCAATAGCTCAAAGTCTAGAAGGCTTTGTATATACATCGATGAACTCCGTATATCATGCAGCTCTTGCATTTACAGGTCAAAATGTAGGTGCTAACAAACTTAAAAATGTCACCAAAGTAACCATAAATTGTTTAGCATTAGTAACAATCATTGGGGTTGTAATGGGTGGTTCATTCTACTTACTTGGTGGACCTTTATCAAGTATCTATGCAAATAAGAATGAAGCTAACTATTTAGATCAAATAGCTGTATCATGTTTTAGATTAAATTATTTATGTTTACCATATTTCTTATGTGGTATTATGGATGTAATGGTTGGTATTCTAAGAGGTCTCGGATATTCAATTATGCCAATGATTGTTTCAATTCTTGGTGTATGTGGATTTAGAATTGGTTGGATATATTTAATTTTCTATAATGTAACTGATTTTACTCGTTGGCAAGATTTACACTATTTATATATATCATATCCAATATCATGGATTATAACTTTTGCTATTCATTTAACATGTTATGAAGTAATATATCATAAATTACTAAAAAAAGATAAAATGGCAAATGAAATAGTTTAGGTACATATATGAAAGTAATTAAATTTGAAGAGATTAATTCAACTAATGAATATGCTAAAATTGCTTATCAAGAACTTGATAATAACACCGTGATTATCGCAAAACATCAAACTGCTGGGAAAGGTAGACTTGGTAGAACTTGGTTAGATAAAGATGCCAATAGCGCTTTATTTACTATTTTAATTAAAGACCATCTTAATACTTCCAACATTAGTAATTTAACCCTATTAATGGCAACAAGTGTTTTGAAGGTATTAAATAATATAACACCAGGTTTTTCCATCAAATGGCCTAATGATATATATTATCAAGATAAAAAAGTTGTAGGAATCTTAACTGAAAGTAAGATTAATAACAATAATGTAGAATACGTTATTATCGGAGTTGGTATTAATGTTAATCAAAGTGAATTTGATGATTCACTAAATGCTATATCAGTAAGACAAATAACAAATCAAAAAACAGATATAGATACATTAATAATAGAAATTGCAACAACGTTTATTAGTGACTTAACTAATTATTTTAAAAATGATTTAACATATTTACAAATTATTGAAGATAATTTCTACTTAAAAGATAAACAAGTAACTTTTATTTATAACAACGAAGAAAGAACTGGTAAAGTTGTAGGAATAGATAAATTTGGTGGAATCTTAATTGAAGAGAATAATACAATTAAATCATATCAAACAGGAGAAATGTTGTTAAAGAAAAAATAATGAGGAAATATGAAAAAAATTTTACTAAAATTAAGTATTGTAATTATTGTTGTGCTTTGTGTATTTTTTGTTGGTTGTAATAAGAAAGAAAATAGTCAACCAGAAACTAAATTACACGATAGTAATAAATGGTTCACTGAAGAAGAACTTTCAAAAAAAGGTTTGTCAGGCCTTGGTGCACCAACTGGTTTAAGTGGTCAAATGTCTACTAGTGATAGTTGGTTTAATAATGGTTATTCTTTTTCACAAGTATGTCCAAATGAAGATGTTTTCTTCGAAAACGCTGAAAAATATTTCGAATATTTTAAAGAACATTATAGTGGCTTATTTGGTAAAATTACCATTGAAAAACTTTCAATTAGTAGTAATGAAAATTGGTATATAATTGAACAAAGTGATAGTATTGAAGATTACTATGATGATAATCCTAGTAAGTTATATAAATTCTATTATGTAACTGATAACACATTAGAAGATGGCTATTTCAAAAAAGGCACTGTATATACTTTTGAAATAAGATATGAATTTGATACTAATCGCAATGCCTACTGTTTTAAACTATTTGTTGAAAGTGCTGATGGAAGTCATAACGGTATGTATACAAATTACTATAAAACAAGATAATTTGGAAAAACTGGTAGAAATATCAGTTTTTTTATTGTTATTAATTGTCTTTTTTAATAAAAATTAATAAAAAAATTTACAAAAATAAAATAATTTGATATAATGATTGTGTGGGGCAAAATCCATACTCTAAGATGGTTACGTAATTACCTTAAAGTATAGTAGTATAATACGGGGGAAAAGATTTACTCTCTTAGATATAAGGGAGATTTTTGCTTTAAAGGCCAAGGATTAAGGGGGAAAAACATGAAAAGTTATTTAGTGTTTAAAGAATCATCAGAGAATTTTTAGTTGCATGATATGCAACAAAAGCAAAATTAAAACAAAAAGAAATGGGGAAAAATATGAAAAAAATAGCAATAGTAATTTTATTTTTATTGACACTTTGTCTTTGTGGTTGCGAGCGAAATGAAGGCGAAATTATGGAAAATGATCCTTTCTATAGTTTACAAAAGATTTATAATGATAAACTACTTACGCGAGACGAATTAAGAAAAGTAAATAGAAAATATTATGAAGAAACTGATTTTGATTTAAGTGAAGATTTAGCTAATCAAATCAAAGATGATTATCGACGTGTATACAAAGTAAAAGATGATGAAGAGATTATCATAAATCGTTGTATAGGTATTTATGAAAATTTGGTAGTCATTATGATTTCTAGTGAAAACCAGATTTTTCATAGTTGTATAATAGAAGAAATGATTGGTGGCTTTTCTTTTACATATGTTTGCGATCAAAAAATTATTGTTTGGAAAAAAACTAAATAGGAGATTAATTCTGTTTTTGATAAATGTTAAAAATTGGTCTATAATTATATAGGGCAAACAGAATTACCCATTATATAAAAAAGATTTTATATAATATTATTTACAACGAGAAACGAACTAATTAAGGGGTGAAAACATGGAATTTGAAAAATATACCAAAAAATCTTTTGTATTATTAGGAATGGAAGGAAGTGTTCACGGGGATCCAATAATTATATTAAAACTTTGGAAGTATGCCAATCTACGCCACGAAAGAATTGAACAATATATCATCAGAAATGAAGAAGGAAAGATTGATGGTGTGTGGGGAGCAAAAAGTGATTTTTCCTATTCTTTTAAACCTTGGAAAAATAATCACACCGAAGGAATTTACCTTGCGGGGGTGGAATGCGTAGAAGATGCCGAACCACCGAGAGGATGGGACAAATGGATTATGCCAGGTTATGAATATATAAAGGTAGAGTGTGTAGAAGATGACAACCTTTTCAATGAAATGACTTTTAATGAAGCAATGCAATATTTTGATGAAAATAGCATTGAAGTAATTGCTTCAGTTCAAGAATATACTGATTTAAAAACTAGGAAAAACTATCTACTTTTTCCAATAAAAGAATTAAAAGATTAAATAAAAACTAAAGTATAATTAGATTTTATACCTGAAATAGTCAAGAAAAAGTAGACACAAAAAAAGCATTAATTAAATCCCTGTTCAGTTCTATACTGAATGGGGGTTTTATATTTTAACGAATAAGCTAATCTTTGCGTGTTAAAATATTTAATATAGGCATTTATAGCTGTATTAATATCTTCTGAAGAATATATTTTGAAATCTTTATATAATTCATTTTTAAT
>OBKS01000645.1_pt1 | contig 31365 bp, 22 predicted proteins | sample 1517381 | NCBI WGS metagenome assembly OBKS01 (sample SAMN04571686, study PRJEB22368) | human gut metagenome | biome: human gut; material: stool | host: Homo sapiens | place: Luxembourg | collected 2012-08-03 | reverse complement strand
CCTATCTTTACAACAAAAACAAAAAGTCACCCGCAGGTGACTTTTTGTTTTTGGCGCAGATGTGGGGATTCGAACCCCAGAAGCCTCGTTAAAGACTTACACGATTTCCAATCGTGCTCCTTCGGCCAGCTCGGACACATCTGCAAATATTGCTTTGATATTATAACCTACCAAAGCAAAAAAAGCAACAATTATTTAGCATTATTTTTAACTTCAAGTTCATTTGCAAAATATACGGAACGGGAAGTAAAGGCAAAATCAATATTCATATCATCCGCAATAGTTTTAACATCACAATTAAATTTTGATTTAAAGGTAAGGTAATCCTGAAGCGAAGGAATATCAACATAAAAGAAAACTTCAATATCAAGCGAAGAATCGGAATAGTCAGTAAAATTCACACGAACATCAGATTTATCACTTTCATCATAAGAAAGAATAAGTTCTTTAAGTTTTGAGCAAAAAGCGTTAATTTCTTTTGAAGAATGTTTATATTCGATGCCCAAGTTTTCATTTATAAGGCGATGTGACATACGGGAAAGATTGATTATAGCAGAATTTGCCACAGTGGTATTAGGATAAATTTTTTGGCTGCCGTCAGTCATTCTAAGCCTGGTTGTACGAATTTTAATTTCTTCAACCTGCCCTACTTCATTATCAATTTTAATAAAATCATCAACTTCAAAAGGTTTATCATAAATAATAATAAATCCGGACAAAAGATTTTCAACTGCATCTTTACAAGCAAACGCAACTGCAACACCGCCGATACCGAGTGCGGCAAAAACCCTTGTAGCACTTATGCCAAATTGTTCAAGCATAAGAAGCGATGATAAAACAACAATAAATATCTTAATCAAATTAGAAATGAAATTAACCGCTGTTTTTTTAGTTTTAGAATCATCATCGCTGAGTACAAATGAAAAATCGCTGTTTATGAAATTTATTAAAAACCAAGATATAGAAAAAATCACACCGAGTTTAAAGATAAGCAAAACGGGATTGCGAATTTCACCGCTCGGCGCAATAATTTCGGTAGAAATATAAATACCGAATACAAAAATAAAAAACGAAAGCGGAACAGAGAGTGCATCAACAAGTGCCCTTTGTGCAATATCACTTTTTCTTGCAATAGTTTTTGTGCAAAGCCAAACAATAGCTTTTGAAATCTGTTTTCTAAACAAAGCAAGTAACAAAAATACTGCCAAGCCTATTATAAGTCTCAGCAGCATTTCCTTTTCATCTTTAACGCCCTCAATAGATGTTACAAGCTTTGACAGAATTGAATTTAATCTGTCACTCTCCAAGATTAGTCAAGAACCTGATAATATGCTGAAAATTTATTCAGCTTTTCTTCAAACTTATCCTTTGGCTGTTCCTTTGGAACTTCAATAGGATATTTACCGGTAAAGCAACCGTCACAATAATCAAAATCTGTATTTTCAGCAAGCTTATGCGTAGCTTCAACTGAAAGATAGCCCAATGAATCAACACCGATTTCTTTAGCAATTTCTTCAACAGTGTCAAACTGGCAGGCAATAAGATTTTCTTGGCTGTCAACATCAGTACCAAAGAAGCAAGGATATTTAAACGGAGGTGATGATATTCTCATATGTACCTCTTTAGCACCTGCTTCACGCAAAAGGCCTACAATTCGCGCACAGGTTGTACCACGCACTATTGAGTCATCAATCATAATAACTCTTTTACCTTTAATATTTTCTTTGACAACATTAAGCTTAATTCTTACTGCATCACGGCGCTGACCTTGAGTTGGCTGAATAAAGCTTCTGCCGATATATCTGTTTTTAATAAATCCGATACCGTAAGGTATACCGCTGGCATTTGCATAGCCCAAAGCAGCGTCAAGCCCCGAATCAGGAACGCCAATAACTATATCGGCATCAACCGGATGCTCCTCTGCCAAAAACTTACCTGCCCTCATTCTTGCCTGCTGAACAGATGAACCCTCAATAACAGAATCCGGGCGAGCGAAATATATATATTCAAATACGCAAATATGGCCTTTTTTGGTACAATGGGTATCAATTGATTTAACACCTTCTGTGCTGATTACAACAATTTCACCCGGCCTAATATCACGAACGAACTCTGCACCCAAAGTATCGAGCGCACAGCTTTCGGATGAAACAATCCATCCGCCGCCTTCTGTTTTACCAAGGCAAAGAGGACGAAAGCCGTTAGGGTCACGAAAAGCAATAAGCTTTGTTGCAGTCATTACAACACAAGAATATGCACCTTTAAGCGTAGGCATTATCTTTTCAATAGCTTCTTCCGTACTTTTACTTGTAAGGCGAGCCGAAACAATTGAATAAGCAATAGATTCGGTATCTGAAGTACCGTGAAAAATACCGCCCTTAAGTTCAAAAGTTTTTCTTATATCATGTGCATTTACAAGGTTACCGTTATGCGCAAGGGCAAGATTACCTTTAATATGGCGAATAACAAGCGGCTGAATATTATTAACACTTTTACCACCGGTGGTAGAATATCTTACATGACCTATTGCCATATTACCTGTACCGAGTGTATCAAGCTTTTCACTTGTAAACACATCGGGAACAAGACCGTCACCGCGATGATGCCTAAACACACCGTCATCATTTACAGCAATACCGCAGCTTTCCTGACCCCTGTGCTGAAGCGCATAAAGTGCAAGATAAGCTGAATGAGCCACATAAGTTGTTTTGTTTTCAAAAATGCCGAATACACCACATTCTTCGTGAAGACTGTTAAACATTAACCCTACTCCCAAAATTATAAAATTTTTTCTGTTTTGCGTATTATATCACAATAAAATACTACTTGCAATAATATAAACAAATAATTTACATAACAAAAACGGAGAACAATGGTAAAATATTGTCCTCCGTTTATCTTTATTTAGTTTTAACACTCTTAACCTTTGACCAAGAAGAATATACCTTTTTACCGTTTACTATTATATATGTACGAATTCTTACATAATACTTTTTCTTTGCCTTAAGCTTTTTAACGGTAGTCTTTGTAGTTTTCTGTTTTTTAACAGTTACGGTTTTCTTGTTCTTCTTAAATTTCTTGTCAGTTGCAACTTGAATTTGATAACACTTTACACCGATTACCTTTTTCCATTCAACCGATATAGCCTTTTTAGCCGATTTTACCTTTTTGAATTTAGCTGATTTCGGTTTAGCTACAGCTTTAGCCGATGTAGTCGGAGTGGTTGTGGTAGGTTGAGTAGGTGCCGGACTTTGTGTCGGTTGACTTGGTGCAACATAATTAGGATTAACAGTACCGCAACCGTTCAAACAAAATTGTGCATTATTTGAAAAATTGTGACCAAGAGCAGAAATAACAACAGTTTCAAGATAACCGTCAAGTTTACAAGTCCTTTGTTTTAAACCTGTCTTTGTGCAAGTCGGTTCTTCAATGATTTGCCATTCACCGTAATAATTATGCTGATTTTCTGTGCAAAGTACAGAACTGTAATGAATATTTGCATTTATTAGATTTTCATTGCCATCACCAATTGTTACATTATTCCATTTATCTTCAGAACCAGCATAATAAATATCTCTTAAATTTTCGCAACCATCAAATGCGTTACTACCAATACATTTTACACTAATCGGCATTGTTATGCTTGATAAACTTGAGCAGTATAAAAATGCCAATTCGCCGATACTTGTTACACTGCTTGGTATTGTTATACTTATTAAATTTTCGCAAAACGCAAATGTACTATCACCAACACCTGTTACACTGTTAGATATTGTTGCGATTTTTAAACTTGTACACCACGAAAATGCATCATCACCAATATTCGTTACACTGTTTGGTATTGTTATACTCGCTAATTTCCTGCAATTTTTAAATGCACAATTACCAATACTTGTCACACTGTTTGGTATTGCTACGCTTGTTAAACTTGTGCAATATTCAAATGCACTATAAACAATACTTGTTACACTATTAGGTATCGTTACGCTTGCTAAATTTGTACAATGTTTAAATGTAGAATCACCAATACTTGTTATACTATTTGGTATTGTTACGCTTTTTAAACTTGTACAATCTTCAAATGCACGATTGCCAATACTTGTTACACTATTAGGTATTGTTACACTTGTTAAACTTGTGCAATCTTCAAATGCACAATCACCGATACTTGTTACAGTGTTTGGTATTGTTATACTTGTTAAACCTTCGCAAAATAAAAATGCAGATTCACCAATACTTATTACATTGTTTGGTATTGTTATGTTTTTTAAACTTTTGCAATTATATAATGCATAATCACCAATACTTGTTACACTATTTGGTAATGTTATACTTGTTAAACTTGTGCAATATCCAAATGTATAATTGCCAATATTTGTCACACTACTAGGTATTGTTACACTTGTTAAATTTTCACAATAATAAAATGCTTCATTGCCAAGACTTGTTACTCCGTAATTTATAACAACTGATCTAATTTTTTTCATGTTATAAAACGGACTCTTATAATTGTAATAATTATTATAATTTTTCATATTTCCGCTACCGCTGATTGTAAGCACACCTGTTTCTGTATCAAGCAAATATGTTACATTATCACCGCAACTGCCTGTTTGAACAGAAGCATAAGCTGAAAAATCGACAACCGATACAATACTCAAGAGCATTATAAGGGATAAAAATAAACTAATAACTTTTTTCATAATTAGCCTCCTGTAAAAACAAAATCTTTACTTTTATATTGTATCATTTAAAGTCAAAATTTGCAACATTGCAAAAAGCACCGAGTTTGCAATTATGAATCTCGGTGCTTTTGATTATTTTTATTTAGTTTGGTGTATAAAGATTTGCATACGGGCGAGATGATGCCGGAACAAGCTTTTTAAAAGGCTTTGCCATAATAGTGTCATAATCGGCATTAAAGAATTTGCAATACTTTTTAATATACATATCAAGTTCTTTTTTATCAGTTTCATCAAGATTTTGAACCTTAATATTATCGCTGATATTTTCCTTTGGAAAAGAGCCGCGAACAAAAATTTTGCCGCCGTGCATACCCGAAGCACAGTGAGTGCCGAAAAGCTTTTCTCCCCTTTTCATATCAAGGCCGAGAAGAACAATAGTACCGCCCGCCATATATTCGCCGAGGAATGAGCCTGCATTTTTGCCGATAACAAGAACCGGACGCATTTGCCTAAATTCTTTCATATGAATACCTCCACGGCAAGCCACATTATCACGAATGTAAATTTGACCGTCACGCATACCATAGCCCATAGCGTCACCCGAATGGCCGTGAACTACGATTTCGCCGCCGCCCATTGTATTGCCGACTGCATCTTGGCAATTACCGTAAACAACAACTCTGCCGCCATTTAAATAGCAAGCCATATCATTGCCCGGCGTACCGTAAACTTCAACGGTTTTACCCTCATCAAGAGCGCAACCGATATATCGCTGGCCGTTAACATCTTTAACAGTAACTTTGTTTTGCTTTTTAAGTTGCTTTTCAATTTCTTCATTTACTGCTTCGTATCGAGTAAGCCCTGCTTCGATAATCATAACAAAATGCCCCCTCTCAATTTTTGAATTCTTGTTTCTTTATCAAACATAAATATTGACGGTGTATCCATAATATCACCCTCAAGTGAATTAAGGTCAACTTTATTTGAAATAAGATTTGTATAAATACCGGCATTTTCGCTTGAATTGATAAGCACAAAGCCTACGAGTTTATCACCTTCAAAAACAAGCCTTTTATAAACATCACCGTCAGATTTGATTTTATCACTATACTGCTCGCCCTGTGCATTTATAAGACCGCAGGTGCAAATGCGAAGTCCGAAAAAGTCAATTGCATTGACTGAATAAGTACCGTTTACAACTTCGCTTTCGCAAGCCATTTGATTGCCGGCAACTCTACCCTGCTGCACAGCATTAGGCCAAAGAGCAATAATTCTCTTTGAACCGTCAAGCATATCAACCGAAACGGTGCAATCTCCTGCCGCATAAATATCTTTATCACTTGTTTGCATTGTATGAATATCTGTAATAATACCTCTGTTTACTTCAAGTCCGGCTTTTTCGGCAAGTTCGGTTTGAGGTCTTACACCGACTGCAAGTACAAGCAAATCGCATTTTAACACTTTTCCGTCTTTAAGAGTCACGCTCGTAATGTGCTTACCCTTTGACTGCGCTTTAACAACGGTATTTTCAAGATGAAATTTAATTGCGTTATTTTCTAAATGTTTTTTTACCTGGCGGGCAGATGTTTTATCAAGAATTGACGGAAGAACTCTTGGCGCAAGTTCAACAACATCAACACTCTTGCATATTTTTACAAGTCCTTCGGCAGCTTTCATACCGATAAGACCCGCACCGATAACTACCGCCTTTGTATTTTCATTTGCAAGCTTTTTCAGCTCTTTTGCAGATGCTAAATCAAGGAAAGTTACTGCATTATCCTTACCGTCAACATTTTCCATTGGCGGAACAAAAGGCTTTGAACCTGTTGCAAGGCAAAGTTTATCATAAGGGTATGATTTTTTGCCGACTTTAACGGTTTTATTTTTTCTGTCAACAGAAGTTACTTTGGCATCTGTAACAACATTTATATTATTAGCTTTATAAAATGCAGGCTTGCGCAGTGCCATATCACTTTCTTTAACTTTACCTTTAAGAAAATAGCTGATTGACGGGCGTGAATAAGGAAGATACGCTTCCTCTGTAAGCATTGTAATATTGCCTTTAGCGTCAGCTTTTCTGATAGCTTCCGCTGTTGAAAGGCCTGCTGCACAAGCACCGATAATAACATAATTCATTATTTAGCACCTCCCACTTCAAGCCATAACAAAGCGTGGTTAGGGCAATTTTTAACACAGGCAGGTTCTTCACCTTGGCAAAGGTCACATTTATATGCAATGTTTCCCTGCTTAATACAACCTATCGGGCAAACAGCAAGGCAGGTCATACAGCCAATGCATTTATCCTCATTAACAGAAACTATGCCTGTTTTTTTATCTTTAGTCATTGCACCTGTAATGCAGGCTTTTACACAAGCCGGGTCATCACAATGGCGGCAATTAACTGCTACCGAAGCAACCTTATCACCAAAAACAGAAATTCTGCTTACCGGTTCAGGCTTCTCCGACTTATAAGCTTTAACTATATCTTTTGATTTTGAATGAGCTGTTTTGCAATAAACCTCACAAAGACGGCAGTTTATGCAAAGCTCTTCTCTTGCGAAAACTTTTTTCATATTTGCATATCCCCCTTATTCACCTGCGTGTTTAATGCCGAGTATTTCAAGTTCTTTATCGCTCAAGCCTATACCGCGAAGCATAAGTCTATTACCGCGAAGCGAGTCAATAGAGTTAATACCCATACCACCCATTATTTCTTTAATTTCGTGGTTCCAAGCACTGATTAAGTTAATTACTCTTTGATGTGCAATTTCAGGGTTAAGGCGGCGTGTTAACTCAGGCCTTTGAGTAGCAATACCCCAATTGCATTTACCTGTATTACAAGTTTGGCACATATGGCAGCCCATAGCAATAAGAGGAGCAGAAGCAACATAGCAGGCATCTGCGCCGAGAGCTATTGCCTTAACAATATCTGACGAACAGCGAAATGAACCTGCGGCAACAAGTGATACTGTTGAGCGGATACCCTCATCACGAAGTCTTTGGTCGGCAGAAGCAAGTGCAAGTTCAATAGGAATACCTACATTATCACGAATTCTTGTAGGTGCGGCACCTGTACCGCCTCTAAATCCGTCAATAACCACAATATCGGCACCGGCTCTTGCAACACCGGAAGCAATAGCTGCAATATTATGTACAGCCGCGATTTTAACAGAAACAGGCTTTTTATTATGTGTAGCCTGCTTAAGTGACCAAATAAGCTGGCGCAAATCTTCAATAGAATAAATATCATGGTGCGGTGCAGGTGAAATAGCATCTGAACCCTCCGGAATCATACGGGCATTTGATACTTCAACATTTACTTTTTCACCCGGAAGGTGACCGCCGATACCCGGCTTTGCACCCTGACCTATTTTAATTTCAACGAACTTTGAATTATTAAGATAATCTTTATGCACACCAAAACGGCCTGACGCTACCTGAACAACAGCATAATCGCCGAAAGAACGCAAGTCGGGATGAAGACCGCCCTCACCTGTATTAAACAATGTTCCGAGTTCAACGGCTGCCATAGCAAGTGACTTTTGAGCATTAAGTGAAATAGAACCAAAGCTCATAGCCGAAAACATAATAGGTGTTTCAAGCATAACCTGCGGCGGCATTTCAGTGATAGACTTACCTTTCTTTTCAACCTCAATTTTATCAGGCTTGCGACCTAATATAGTACGAATTTCCATCGGTTCACGAAGAGGGTCGATAGACGGATTGGTAACCTGCGATGCATTAAGCAAGATTTTATCCCAATAAATAGGATAAGGCTTTGGATTACCCATAGCGGAAAGAAGAACCGAACCCGTTTCTGCCTGACGGCAGATTTCCTGCTGATAAGAAGGTGTCCAATTCGCATTATCACGATAATCACAAACATATTTTTCTATACGCAATGCTCCTGTCGGGCAGAGGTCAACACATCTGTGGCAGGCAACACAATTTTTTGAATTTACTAATACTGTTTTTCCGTCTTCATCAAAAAAGTGGCATTCATTTGAACACTGACGAACACAGCATCCACAATTTATGCAAAGTTCTTTATCACGAATAACAGTAAATCTGCGTGGAATATAATTTATCATCAGTTCTCATCCTCCTCTTCATCAATTTCAAGCGGAATAAATACAGGCTCTGCACCTGAAACAGACCATACTTCATCAGGATCAGGGCAAATAATTCTGATTGCCGATTCTTCAGAAGCAAAATAAGCACGGTTTCCTTTAGTTGCGGCAGTAAGTGAACGAAGTTTCAGCCTATCGTTAATAGCAAGAAGTCCCTTATTAGAACCGAGAATTACAGAAAACGGGCCATTAACAAGCGCACCGTTATAAATAGAACGAAGATCGGTAAAATATTTCTTTTTATCATCGTCCATTCTGTCAATTTCATCCCATTCAGGTGCTGTAAGTACATCTGCGGCAACTTCAATAGGAAGATTATGATGGCGCAAAAGATGGTCAAAAAGATAAGTGATAACTTCTGTATCTGTTTGCATCGTGCAAATATATCCAAACTGCTCAATATATCTGCGGTTGGCATCATATGATGATATTTCACCGTTATGCACAATTGACCAATCAAGAATATTAAAAGGATGAGCACCTCCCCACCAGCCGGGTGTGTTAGTCGGGAATCTGCCGTGCGCTGTCCAAATATAAGCTTCATATTGGTCAAGCATATAAAATTCGCCTACATCTTCAGGATAGCCTACTGCTTTAAAGCAACCCATATTTTTACCGCTCGAAAAGATATAAGCACCCTCAATTGCATTATTAACTTTAGTTACACACTGTGCAACATATTCAAGTTCATCAAGCCTTGCGTCTTTCATTCGCACACGGTTTGCCTTACCGAAATAACGCCAAATATCAGGGCCTTTTTCGATGCTTGGAACTTGGCGGGTTGGTATTCTCTCCGCAACATCAATATTAAAATGCCTAAAAAGAAAATCTTCGCACTGCTTTCTTGCCTCGTTTGAATCATAGAAAACATGAATAGCGTATTCATCCTTATGTTCAGGATAAATACCATAAGCAGCAAAACCACCGCCAAGACCATTTGACCTATCGTGCATAAGTGCAATAGATTTAATGATTTGAGAACCGTTTATGCGGTTGCCTTTTCTGTCAATAATAGCGGCAATGGCACAGCCTGACGGAATTCTGATTTCTCCCTCTTTCAACATAGTATCCTCTCCTTAAGTTATGTGTAAATAACAATATATTTTATGAACATAATGTTCAATAAATATTGTGTTTTCTTAATTTTACAATAAATAACACTTATTAGTCAATTATACAAATTACAAAATTAGTGCGATTTTTAAGTTATTTTATGTATAATATCACAGTATCCATACAACTTTTAGTATAGTTATTCAGTTTTCAATGTATACGGTTGTATTTTTATTCATATCGCATAAAAGAAAAAGGACTGAATTAACAGTCCCTTTTCTTTGGTAGAAAATAGCAAAAACAATTATATAAAAGAGATTTTACAAATCTGTTTTACACATCATCCTCACCCTGCAAAGCATCATATCCTCTTTCGCCGGTACGAACTTTAACCGCATCTTCAACATCATAGATGAAGATTTTGCCGTCGCCGATATTACCGGTATAAAGCACATTCCTTGCAGTTTCAACAACTGTTTCAACCGGAACAGCAGAAACAACCATTTCAAGTTTCATTTTAGGGTTAAGATTCATTTCTTCGATTTCAACACCACGGTATTTTCTGATGTGGCCTTTTTGTGTGCCGCATCCCATTACATTTGTAACAGTCATACCGGTAATGCCGATTTCGTTCATAGCAGATTTAATTTCTTCAAACTTAGCAGGATTAAATATCATAACAACTTTTGATAAAGCCGGTGATTTTTTAGTCGTATAAGTTTCAACTTCAACTGCCTTTTCAACCGGAGCAAGCGGAGTTGCAGGTACACTTGCTTTTGGAGCTGAAGCTTTGATAGAAGAAGATGTTGCAAAAGCCATAGCAGGCATAAAATCTGCGTAAGCAGACGGAAGATTATGTTCGGTAGCATCAAGACCTTTGATTTCTTCCTCTTCAGATACGCGAAGTCCGTTAGTTTTCTTAATAATGAAAAATACTATTGTCATAGTAACAATTGTCCAAGCGGCAACACAAACAAGACCTAATAACTGCTTGCCGAGAAGTGAGAAGCCGCCGCCGTAGAAAAGGCCTTGGAATGAATCATTACCCGGTACGGTTGTAGTGGCGAAAAGGCCGACAGCAACAGTACCCCACATACCGTTTACGCAGTGAACTGCAACAGCACCGACAGGGTCGTCAACTTTAAGCTTAATATCAATAAATTCTACTGCAACAACTACAAGAATACCTGATACAACGCCTATAATACAAGAGCCAAGTGCATCAACAACATCACAACCGGCAGTTACTGCAACAAGACCTGCAAGTGAAGCGTTAAGTGACATTGAAACATCAGGCTTACCGTTTTTAATCCAAGTGAAAATCATAGTTACACAAGTAGCAATAGCAGGAGCACAAGTTGTGGTTACAAATATTGAAGCAAGCTGTGGTCCGCTTTTTGCAGCAGCACCGTTGAAGCCATACCAACCAAACCAGAGAATGAACACACCGAGTGCGCCGAGAGTTAAAGAGTGTCCCGGAATAGCTTTAGCAACTTTTTTGCCTGTTTTCTTGTCTTCAACATACTTGCCGATACGAGGGCCAACCATAATTGCGCCGATAAATGCTGTGATACCGCCAACCATATGAATAGCACAAGAACCCGCAAAATCATGGAAGCCGAGATTTGCAAGCCAACCGTTTGGATTCCAAATCCAACCTGCTTCAATAGGATAAACAACAGCAGAAATTACAGCTGAATAAATACAATAGCTTGAAAACTTTGTACGCTCAGCCATTGAACCTGAAACGATAGTTGCCGCTGTTGCGCAAAATACAAGGTTAAATACAAAATTAGACCAATCAAAATTTTGATAATTTGTGAAAACGCCCAAGGTTGGCATACCGCAAAAGCCACCTAAAACTTCTTCACCCATCATAAGACCGAAACCAAGCAATATAAACATCGGAGTACCGATACAAAAATCCATAAGATTTTTCATAATAATATTGCCGGCATTTTTAGCCCTGGTAAAACCTGTTTCCACCATAGCAAAACCGCATTGCATAAAGAAAACAAGAGCCGCACCGATTAAAAACCAAATACCGAACACTTCACTGTCGACTTTTTCAAGAATAGATGTTATATCCATATATTCTTCCTCCTAAAATTAAATAGTTTGTAATGATAAAAAGAAAATAAAAAAAGAGGCACGACAACACATAACATTGTCGCACCTCATTGTGCTAAAAATATATGTCAAGCCGACACCGGAAAGCGATGCCGGCCTAACAACTGGCATAATTGCCATAAGAGAGGGTTAAGTAAAAGATACAGATTAGTAATTAACCATATATCTGTCGATTTCCCACTGTGAAACCTTTGTTCTGTATTCATCCCATTCAGCTTTCTTGCCTTCGGTATAAGCATTGAATACATGGTCGCCTACTGTTTCTTTAACAAATGGGTCAGCTTCTGAAGCTTCAATTGCTTCTTCAAGTGAACCAGGAAGGCAATCAATACCTTTTGCTGCAAGTTCTTCATCTGAAAGGTCAAATACATTATAATCAACTGCAGGAGCAGGAGAGATTTTATTCTTAATTCCGTCAAGACCTGCTGCAAGGCAAAGTGCCATTTCAAGATATGGGTTACAAGTTGGGTCAGGGCAACGAAGCTCTACACGAGTACCCATTCCTCTTGCTGCAGGAATACGAACAAGACATGAACGGTTAGATGCTGACCAAACAATATAGGTAGGAGCTTCATAACCAGGTACAAGTCTTTTATATGAGTTTACGGTTGGGTTTGAATATACTGCAATACTCTTAACATGCTTTAAAAGACCGCCGATGAAATAATGAGCAACTTCGCTCAAGCCGTCTTCGCTTTCAGGGTCATAGAAAGCATTAACTACTTTACCGTTAGCATCTTTAGTCATAAGTGACATATTTGTGTGCATACCTGAACCGTTGATACCATAAATCGGCTTTGGCATAAATGTTGCATGAAGACCATGCTTTGTAGCATAAGTTTTAACAACATGCTTGAAAGTCATTACACGGTCTGCTGTTGTCATTACTTCATCAAACTTAAAGTCGATTTCGTGCTGGCCTTCAGCTACTTCGTGGTGTGATGCTTCAATTGTATATCCCATTTCCTCAAGAGCGAGGCAAATATCACGGCGGCAGTTTTCACCATGGTCAATAGGGTTAAGGTCAAAGTAACCACCTTCGTCGCCTGTTGTTGTAGTTGGGTTGCCGTCTTCATCAAGTTTGAAAAGGAAGAATTCACATTCAGGGCCTACATTAAAGCTGTAACCCATTTCAGCAGCTTCATCCATAACCTTTTGAAGAACATTTCTTGGGTCACCAAGGAACGGTGTTTTATTATCGGCACAATATACCGAGCAGATAAGACGAGCTGTCTGTGCGTTCTGGTGCTTTCTCCAAGGGAAAATAGTCCATGTATCATAATCAGGATGAAGATACATATCACTTTCGTTAATTCTTACAAATCCATCAATTGATGAACCGTCAAACATACATTCATTGTCAAGTGCTTTTTCAAGCTGTGAGCTTGTGATAGCGACATTTTTCATAATGCCGAAAACATCTGTAAACTGAAGTCTGATAAATTCAACTCCGTTTTCCTGTGCACTTTTAAGGATGTCTTCTTTTGTGTACTTACTCATAGTAAATACTCCTCTCTTGAGTAATTTTGTAAATTAAAGCAAAAAAATAGGCGCTCCGAATCAACTCGGAACGCCTTTGTTCTTACTACACTTTCATTATAGCCAGCAGGTATAAATTTGTCAACGATTTTATTCAATTTTGTTAATTTACTGCGTGAGCATCAATTCATGTTAAAACTTTTTGTATGATATGCCAAAAATAAGATACTATGATAAATCAAGATACTTTTCATCAATTACTTTTTTCACGAGTTTATTATAGTATTCAGGTGTTCCACCATTTTGTGAATGTGACTTTGCAAGTTCATCTGTATAATCGGAAAGTTTATAAACATCAAATCTAAATTTATCACCGTCTGTTCTGTTATAATGAGTAACAATCGGAATAAACTTACCGTTAACAGTTATTTTTCCGTTTTTCTTTTCAATATCAACACTTGCAATACCGCCGCAAAGCTGGTCAATTTCAATTTGATGTGAAATAAAATTACCAAGCGAATAGTAAACAAGCATTTTGTGGCCGCTTTTATTAGTAACTTCCTTAACCGGTTCAATTACATGCGGGTGACAACCGATAACAATGTCAACACCCAATTTACTAAACAAATCGGTGTATTCCTTTTGATAATCTGAAATACCGAAGCTGTTTTCCGTCCCCCAATGCGGAAATACAATTACCACATCGGCATTTGCCCTTGCTTCCTTAATATCTTTAGTTACTTTATCCTTGTCCATCATATTAACAATCCAAGGTTTATCACTCGGAAGGTCAATACCGTTAGTGCCATAAGTGTAATTAAGCAATGCAAATGTAATATTATTTTTTACATAATACTTTATAGTGTTATAACTCTTTTCATCTTCGTTAATACCGAGATAAACAACATCCTTATGCTTTTTAAAATATTCAATTTCATTCATAATGCCTTGTGAGCCTTTATCCATTATATGATTATTGGCACAGTTAAATACATCGAATCCGGCATTTCTTGCGGCATCGCCGATTTCCTGAGGAGAATTAAACACAGGATAGCCCGTATATTCAAAATCAGAACCGCCAAGTACAGTTTCCTGGTCGATTACGGAAACATCATATTTTTGAATTACAGGTGCAATGTTTTGGTAAAGCGAAGTATAATCATAACTTCCGTCTTCCTGCTTGCCTGCATCAATCAATGTATTATGAATAAGATTATCGCCGACAGCGCAAAGCGTAACCTTTCCATCTGAATTTTCGCTTACAGGTTCACTGTTTTGCTCATTAACTGCAGAAACGGAAGTTTCGGCAGTTGGTTCTTTTATATCTTCTGTTCTTGTTAAATGCCCACTCACTGCAAGAACAATCAAAACGAATATTGCAACAAAAATAGGAATAAGTATTATAGGACTGAATTTTTTATTTTTAGACATAATGTCACCTCATATCAGTATTAGCTTAAATATTATATCATATATCAATTTGCAAAACAACAAATTTTAAGGTGAGAAAATGGCAACAGCATTAACTTACGTGTTTTTTATTATCGGCTTAATTTTAATAATTAAGGGCGGTGATATTTTCGTTGACAGTGCAACAAAACTTGCAAATATGCTTGGCGTTCCTAAATTTATCATAGGCGCTACAATAGTATCAATCGCAACCACACTGCCTGAAATTATAGTAAGTATTCAGGCAACATTAAGCAAAAATGTTGATATGGCGGTCGGCAATGCGATTGGTTCCGTCACGGCAAATACAGCTTTGATTTTAGGACTTTTTATTACATTTATGCCATTTGAAATAAAAAGAAAAGATATTTCATTTAAAAGTATCGCTATGATATTTGCTGTTGTTTTTATAATAATAGGCTGCATAGTAACGCAAAAGAAAGAGCTCAGCTTTAAAGGTGAAGTCGGAGAATATTATTTTCTTTCGGCTTTGGGTGTAACTCTCTTATTTACAGTATTTGCAATATTTATTTTTGAAAACATAAAATGCATAAAAAGCGAAACAAAAAGTGATGAAAGCAAAATATCATACTGCACAAAAGAAAAAGTGAGTTGCATAATTCTTTTTATTTTAGGTGCTGTGGGCATAATATTCGGTGCAAGACTTCTTGTTAAATATGCCACACAAATTGCCATAAGCCTAAATATTTCGCAAAGAGTGATAAGCGTTATCGCAGTTGCTATTGGCACTTCCCTGCCGGAGCTTGTAACAGCTCTTACAGCACTAAAGAAAAAATCCGGCTCACTTTCAGCCGGAAATATACTTGGTGCAAATATAATTGATTTAACTTTAATTCTTCCGATTTGCTCACTGATATCAATTACAAAAGGAAGCGGCGAACTTGCAGTTTCACTTTCCTGCGTTAATTTTGATTGTGTAATGTGCTTAGGCGTAATTTTAATAGCTGTTTTGCCTACTATCATCAGCCAAAAATTTCAAAGGTGGCAAGGTATATTACTGCTTATAATTTACGGAATATACATATACTTTGTGGTTAGATAGAACAAAGGGAATGGCAAAAGCCATTCCCTTTAAATATTATTATTTTACTTTAATGTTAACTGTTTTATAAACACCGTTTTGAGCGTAAACATAAATTGTGCATTTACCTTTTTTAACGCCCTTAACTTTGCCTTTTGAATTTACTGTGGCAATCTTAGTATTTGAAGATTCATAGCAAATAGCTCTGTGTCTTCTAATTTTTTTATCCTTCTTGATTTCAGAAGCTTTGATTTTGAAAGTCTTACCTTTCTTAATTGTAGCCTTTGTTTTATTTACCTTAACAGCCTTTGCTACACCGTATTTTCCGCCAAGAGTAGTTGCGTGAATTTTCTTTGACACAGCGGTAGTAACTTTAGCACCGTTAATATTTTTAAATGCTACGATATTGTACTTGTAATAAGTACCTTTCTTAAGCTTCTTTTGAGTATAAGATGTTGTTTTACCTGAAACAACTTTAAGCACTTTGTACTTGCTCTTAGCACCGCACTTTGCGCCGTAAACAATGTAACCGTCTGCATTCTTAACCTTATTCCACTTTACAGTCACGCTTTTTTTAGTAATCTTAGTGGTTTTTGCTTTTAAAAGACCGAAGTTTGAACCTTTATAATCACCGTCACCCTTAACAGGTGTACCTGTCATTACCTTTTCGGTTAATGATGAAGTCTCACTTGAAATATTATTTTGGGTAAGATAAATATAAATTAACTTGGCTGTTGCAGAATCTACACCGTAATTATTGGCAATTGTGCTTTCACCCGGTGTAAGCGGAGGTGCTGACGGTGCCGGATTTGCCGGAATTGAAGGTGTTGCCGGAGTTGAAGGTGTTGAAGGTGTTGATGGTGTCGGATTTGGTGCCGGTTGACTTGGTGCAACATAATTAGGATTAGCAGTACCGCAACCGTTCAAACAAAATTGTGCGTTGTTTGAAAAATCGTGACCTTTTGCATCAATTTTTTCTTGCTTAACAAGAACAGCATTGCAAACCGAGCAATGTTTACCCTCTGTTAAACCTGATTGAGTGCAAGTCGGTGCTACCGCTTTATCAATTACTTCTGTATGACCTAATGCTTTTACATAATCATCTTTATATGTGTCACCGCAATTTTTACATTTATAAATTGTATATCCCTGTTCGGTACAGGTCGGTGCTACAACATTTTTAACATATGAATGTCCAAGCTTTGCAATTTCTTTTTGAGCTTCTAAAACTTCACCGCACACAGAACAGTGCTTACCCTCTGTTAAACCTGATTGAGTACAAGTCGGTGCTACCGCTTCATCAATTACTTCTGTATGACCTAATGCTTTTACATAATCATCTTTATATGTGTCACCGCAATTTTTACATTTATAAATTGTATATCCCTGTTCGGTACAGGTCGGTGCTACAACTGTCGTCTTTCCGTATTGGTGACCTGTTGGAGATTTAATATCGTTATAAAATTCTTTACCTTCACTATTTTTGTAAAGTGTATAACCAATTTCAGTACATTTAGGTGGAACTGTTTCAACTAAAGTATATCCTTCAGGTACTATATATGATGTGCCTACTTTTTTTTCATCGCCGCATTTGCTGCAAACGATTTTATTTTCAGCTTCAAAATACTGATAGTTATGGCCTGTTGCCTTAATTACTTCACCGCCGGTATGATTTCCACACTTTGAGCATTCATATTCAGCTTCTTTACCATCTGTTGTACAGGTAGCTTCTTGTTTTTTCGATACTAAAATTGAATAATCGTGCTTAAGAGCAGGAATTACATCGCCGCCTATTGTATCACCGCAGTTTTTACATCTCTTTTCTTCAGTTTTACCTGGAGTTTCGCAAGTGGCATCAACCTTTGGCGAAACAACTTCATAATCATGGCCTTTTTTCTTTTCGCCTACTTCAGTTTTTATTCTGTGGCAAACCGAACATTCGTATACAATCTGTTCGTCCTGTGTACATGTTGCAGGTGTCGAAGATTTCTTTACATAATGGTCATCACACAAAGCCCAGTCTTTATATCCGCATTCTGAACAGGTGCGGATATGACCATTTTTACCATCTTGTGTAATTTGTGAGTATGCGCCATAAGTATGCGGTGTTTTTGCCGGTACTATTTTCGTTTCAGCATAGTTAACATTTGCACTTGCAGTTTTTTCAACAGCAGGCTGCCATTCAAATGTTACAGTGCAATGGCCTGTTTTATCACAATCTTCATAACTATCACTGAGAACAGGTACAACTATTGTATCTCCTGCTTTATAATAGTTATCTGAAAGAAGTTCTGTATTTGAATTTGTAAACTTAATGCGATATTGCTTACTGCTTTCAAGCTTAAGTTTTGCTTTTTCATAAGCACTAATGCGATTTTTAATATCGTTTGCACAATTTGCAACTTTAGCTGCAGTGTCTGATATATCGGTTTCATCCTTACCGTCTTTTTGGTTAAAAGATGAATTCGGGTCACAATCATACAAATCCTGTATTGCTTTGTAATACTCATTAACTGCATCAGGAGTATACAATGTCTGGTCAAAACTTTCCAAATCTTTTGCAGCTTCATTTGCAGCTGTAACAATCGGCTTATAGTTTACAACATAAATTGTTGAACTTGACTCTTTTGAATTATTATCATAAGCAGTTGTAAAATCTACATTACTTGAATTTGTTGTCCAATAAAGTTTTTTAGCCAAAAAACCGTTTGAGATAAAAGAAGTGTCATTATCAATATTTGAATCAATATGAAGAAAACTTGCCAAATCTCTGCTGCCAATATCCGTACCGAATGAATAACATTTATTTGCATTTTCCCCTGTACTGATAAATTCAGTTAAAACCTTTGCTTCAAAACCAAATGGTGTATTATTACCGTACATATTACCGTTGAAATTTTCATTTTGTTCAACTTTAGTTCCGCGCCAAGTATCAGCATAGAAATTTGCGCTGTGAGCCGGCGAAGTGGCATTAGATATACGCTCACTGTCATAAGGTGCAGCATAATAAATAACTCTTCTTCCGTCAATCTTATTTGTATTTTGTGCTATACACATAATCGGCATATAAGCATCAGTCGTGCCATCCCACATAAGTACAGCTGACGGATAATATGCTCTGAAATCTAAATGATTCTTTTGAAATTGCAAGCAATCAGTTGTACCGACATAAGCGCTCGGCCAATAAAGTACATTTGAAGACGGAGCATATGACTGCTTATGAAATTTACCGTCTGATGAGCTTACTTCATTAACCTCGGCACTGTTAAGCCAAGAAACTTCACTCATACCCGTCTTTGGTGTAAAGGTTTTTGACGGAGCTGCATGGTACTTTTTGTTTGTTTCGTCAATGTTTGAGCTTACGCTCTTTGCCGTAGCCGCAGATGCAGTAACAGCTGTAAACGGAGTTACAGTCATTATCATTATAAGCGACATAAGGCATGCAATGGTTTTTTTGAATGTAAGCATAGATTATTCCTCCCACATATATAATATAGTTTTAGTATTGTTTTTATATTAACATAAGAAATCATTTTTTGCAATATTTTGTACACATTTTTTTAATATCATACTGTATTTTTATGCAATATTTTATACATTACTTTTTCAATGTACAAAAACGGCGGAATATAAACAAAAAGTGCCACAAAAGTGGCACTTTTTATAAGTTTGTTAATTAAACAGGATGAACTTTTGATTCAAAGTCTTCATGCTTACCGTCAAGATTGTATTTTTTATCTCTTCTCTTTTGGAAGAACTTAACTGCAACCTGACCGAACTGGGCATATGAAAGAACATCTTCTTCCTGCTCATAATATTCTTTAATTTCATCCTTGAAATCATCAATTTTATCATGAATAAGGTCAGCAGGGCGGCAGGTGATAATTTCATCATCGCCTACAATCTTCTTCTGGAATTCAGGGTCAATATCACAAGGTGTTTTACCGTACTTACCGGCAACCATATCCTTAAATTCCTTGGTTACCATCTTATATCTTTCACCCATAATAACATTGAAAACAGCCTGTGTACCAACGATTTGAGATGTAGGAGTAACAAGCGGTGGGTAACCTGAATCTTCCCTTACTCTCGGAACTTCGGCAAGAACTTCATCAAGCTTATCTGCCTTGCCTGCCTGCTTAAGCTGTGACACAAGGTTAGAAAGCATACCACCCGGAACCTGATAAAGAAGAGTATTAGCGTCAACACCAAGCATTTTAGGGTCAAGAAGACCTGATTTAAGATACTTTTCACGAAGCGGTGTGAAGAAATCTCTGATTTCTGAAAGAGCCTTAATATCAAGACCTGTATCATACTCTGTACCTTTAAGTGCGGCAACCATTGATTCGGTAGCCGGGTGAGAAGTACCCATAGCAAGCGGACTCATAGCAGTATCAATTACATCAACACCTGCTTCAATACCCTTAAGGTGAACCATAGAAGCAAGGCCTGAAGTATAGTGAGAGTGAAGCTGAACAGGAATATCAACTGTACTTTTAAGTGCTTTAACAAGGTCATAAGTTCCGTAAGGAGTTAAAAGACCTGCCATATCTTTAATACAGATTGAATCTGCACCGGCGTTTTCAAGTTGCTTTGCATAATTGCAATAATAATCAATATCAAAAACAGGGCCGGTGGTATATGAAATAGCAGCCTGAACATGACCGCCGTATTTCTTGGCTGCATCAATAGCTGTTTGAAGGTTACGAACATCGTTAAGAGCATCAAATATTCTTAAAATATCAATACCGTTATCAATACTCTTTTTTACAAAATAATCAACGAGTTCATCAGAATAATGGCGGTAGCCGAGCATATTCTGACCTCTGAAAAGCATTTGAAGCTTTGTGTTAGGACATTTTTTACGAATAAGACGAAGCCTATCCCAAGGGTCTTCATCAAGGAATCGAAGACAACTGTCGAAAGTTGCACCACCCCAACATTCAAGTGAGTGGTAGCCGATTTTATCCATTTTTTCGAGGATGTCTTCAAATTCGTCAGTTCTCATACGAGTTGCAATCAAAGACTGATGAGCATCACGGAGAACTGTTTCAGTAATACCGATTTTAGCCATTTATGACACCTCTTAGTTTAATGTAATGATAACCTGGCCTGCTTCAACGCTGTCACTCTTTGAAACATTGATTGATGCAACAGTACCATCCTGTGGAGCAACGATTTCATTTTCCATTTTCATAGCTTCAAGAATGCAAAGAACTGAACCGCTTGAAACTGAATCGCCTACTGAAACCTTAACATCAAGGATAGTACCAGGCATAGGAGCTTCAACCTTAACTGAACCTTCTGAACCCTGAGCTGCCGGTGCAGGAGCTGCGGCAGGAGCAGGTGCAGGAGCTGCGGCAGGAGCAGGTGCAGGTGCAGCAGCAGGAGCCGGTGCTGATACAGGAGCCGGAGCATTTGCACCTTCCTGAACTGTAACATTATAAGCTGTACCGTTTACGGTAATTGTATAGTTTTTCATATTTTAATCCTCCATTATTTAACAGAATGTTTTCTTGGTAAAGTATTTTCCCTTTTACCTGCAAGAATATCAAGTGCAGAAATAACTTTTGCACGGGTATCGGCAGGAGCAAAAATATCATCAACTGCGCCACAAGCTGCGGCAGTAAATGGTGAAGCAACCTTTTCAATATATTCTTTTTCAAGGTCTTGCTTGCTTTCGCCGTTTGCAAGTCTGTCATTAAATAAAAATTGAACAGCAGACTCGGTAGGAAGCGGAGAAGCAACACTCTTATCCCAAGCGAAAGTAAAGTCTGCATTTGAGCCTTTACCTGCAAGAACAATATATGCAAGGCCAACTGCATTACCTGTAATTACAGAAATTTTAGGTGTAGTTGCAGTTGCATAAGCACTTGTAAGTTTAGTAAATGCTGTAAGGCTTTGATTTTCCTTGCCCGGCTTATTAACAGTACCGTTTGCATTAACCAAAGTTACAACCGGAATTGAATAAGCATCGCAAAGCTTAACCATAGCTTCAGCCTTATAAGAACAGCAAGGGCAAATAGGTTCACCTTCAAATGCAACAAAGCCTACTGTTGTGCCCATAACTGTTGCAAGAGCTGTTTTACATTTCTTTTCTGAATATCCGCCCTTAAGTTCAACTACTGAATTTGCATCTGCAATACTGTTAATAACAGCCATTGCATCATCACCGTCATTTGCAAAAGTGCTTGGTGCTTCAAATTCAAAAAGAGGAGAAGGGGCAAGGTTATTTGACGGAAGAAGCGAAGCAAGATTTTTAACCTGTGCCACTGCATCTTCAAAAGTATCGCAAAGAATATCAACAGTTCCTGCTTCATAGCTTTCTTCGGCAGTAACTTCACTTGGAGCTGTTACATAAAAATCAGCATCCTTAACCGCTACTACAACATCAGCCATATTTGCAATAAGAGCAGATGTGCCGAGGCAAGAACCTGCAACAATTGAAATTTGAGGGCATACGCCGCTCATTGATGTTGATGCTTTAACAAGATCACCGTAAGCATTCATAACTTCAAAACCTTCGGTAAGCTTAACACCATTTGAATCATACACGCCGATGACCGGGCAACCGGTTTTTAAAGCGAGTTCATAAATCTTTTTAATTTTAGCACACTGTGCAACACTTACAGCACCGCTGTCAACAGTTACATCCTGTGAAAATGCATAAACTGCACACTCATTAACTGTTCCGAAGCCGGCAACAACTTCAACTGAGCCGTCAGCTGATTTAGCATAAGCATCAATTTCAGTAAATGAACCGTCATCAAAAAGTGCTTCAAGTCTTTTAAGTGCTTTTGAGTCGTTCACTGTTTTGTCCTCCTTAAATTGTGACAGAGCATTTATGAAAAATTTAAAATATTCCAAATTTGCCTATTATAGATTTTAGCACTTTGGGATAGTAATATCAATATTTTTTATAAATTTTATTATATTTTGCCTATTTTGTTAAAAAATTATTTAATATATTAGTGGCATTTGAGCATAAAATAAAAAAATCAAGACTTGGACCGTGAAGCCCAAGCCTTGATTTAATGATATAAGGGAAATATTATATCTGTCTTTATTACTCGCTGAAAAGCGGAGTTGAAAGGTATCTGTCACCTGTATCAGGTAAGAGAGCAACAATTGTTTTGCCCTTATTTTCAGGCCTTTTAGCAAGTTCCTTTGCTGCCCAGAGTGCTGCGCCGCTTGAAATGCCGACAAGTACACCCTCTTGCTTAGGAAATGCTTTACCTGTTGCAAATGCATCTTCGTTTTCAACTGCGATGATTTCATCGTAAATATCTGTATTAAGAGTATCAGGAACAAAGCCTGCGCCGATACCTTGAATTTTATGAGGGCCTGCTGTACCCTTTGAAAGAACAGGTGATGTAGCCGGTTCTACTGCGACTACCTTTACATTAGGATTTTGGCTCTTAAGGTATTCGCCGACACCTGAAAGTGTACCGCCTGTGCCTACACCTGCTACGAAAATATCGACTTTGCCTTCGGTATCGTTCCAAATTTCAGGGCCTGTTGTTGCCTTATGAGTTGCAGGGTTTACAGGATTGGTAAACTGGCCTGCAATAAAGCTGTTTGGAAGTTCGCTTGCAAGTTCTTCTGCCTTTGCGATAGCACCCTTCATACCCTTTGCACCGTCTGTCAAAACAAGTTCGGCACCGTATGCTTTCATAAGGTTTCTTCTTTCAACGCTCATAGTTTCAGGCATTGTGATAATGAGTTTATATCCCTTTGCAGCAGCTACACTTGCAAGGCCGATACCTGTGTTACCGCTTGTAGGTTCAATAATAACTGAATCTGCTTTAAGCTTTCCTGTTTTTTCTGCGTCTTCAATAATTGCCTTTGCAATTCTGTCTTTAACAGAACCTGCCGGATTGAAATATTCAAGCTTTACAAGAACTGTTGCTTCAAGATTGTTTTCTTTTTCAAAATTCTGTACCTCAAGAAGTGGTGTTTTACCAACGAGGTCAAGTGCTGATTTATAAATAGCCATAATAAATAATCTCCTTAAATTTAATCAAATAATTTAGAATTTAAAATTAGTCGATTGCGGCGAAAGCTTCGTCGAGATCGTGAATAATATCGTCAATATGCTCTGTACCGATAGAAAGTCTGATTGTATTAGGCTTAATATCCTGTTCTGCAAGTTCTTCAGGGCTAAGCTGACTGTGTGTTGTGGTTGCCGGATGAATAACAAGTGATTTAACATCTGCTACATTTGCAAGGATTGAGAAAATCTTTAAGCTGTCAATAAACTTCTTGGCTTCAGCTTCTCCGCCCTTAATTTCAAATGTGAAGATAGAACCTGCACCGTTTGGAAAATACTTGTTATAAAGTTCTTTGTATCTTGGGTCGATGCTTGGATGATTAACCTTTTCAACTTTAGGGTTATTAACAAGATATTCAATAACTTTCTTTGTGTTTTCAACATGGCGTTCAACACGAAGTGAAAGTGTTTCAAGACCCTGAAGAAGAAGGAATGCATTGAACGGTGAAATTGTAGCACCGGTATCACGAAGAATGATTGCACGAATGTATGTTACAAATGCTGCCGGTCCAACTGCTTCTTGGAATGAAATACCGTGATAGCTTGGGTTAGGGTCGGAAATCTGTGGGTATTTGCCACTTGCTTTCCAATCAAAATTACCGCTGTCGACGATTACACCGCCCAAAGTAGTACCGTGACCGCCGATAAACTTAGTAGCACTGTGAACTACAATATCTGCACCGTATTCAATAGGTCTTAAAAGATAAGGCGTTGCAAATGTTGAGTCAATAACAAGAGGAATGTTATGTGAATGTGCAATATCTGCAAGCTTTTGAATATCAATAAGATTTGAATTTGGATTGCCGAGTGTTTCAATAAAGATTGCTTTTGTGTTATCCTGAATTGCATTTTCAAAATTAGCAAGGTTATCAGGGTCAACAAAAGTTGTTGTTACACCAAACTGTGAAAATGTATGTTCAAGATAGTTATAAGTACCGCCGTAAATTGTTTTTGCTGATACAATGTGGTCGCCTGCCTGTGCAAGAGCTTGGAAAGTATACGCAAGTGCTGCTGCACCTGAAGCTGTTGCAAGAGCAGCCACACCGCCTTCAAGAGCTGCAACTCTCTGTTCAAAAACATCTTGTGTTGAATTGGTAAGTCTGCCATAGATATTGCCTGCATCTGCAAGGCCGAATCTTGCCTGTGCGTGATCGCTGTTTTTAAATACATATGAAGTTGTTTGATAAATAGGAACTGCTCTTGAATCTGTTGCCGGGTCCGGTTCTTCCTGACCTACATGAAGTTGAAGTGTTTCAAAATGATATTTATATTCTGACATAATGTTAATTTCCTTTCGATGTTAAAATTAGTTTTTAAATTTGTAATAAGTATTAAAGCTAAAATAATTTATGGTTTTACATATAACATCGAAAGCACATTCGTTGATTTTTAACATTAGCGACTGTTAATTTGCTGTAAATTTTAGTCATAACAATCTCTCCTTAAATATTCCCCTTATTACCTACGAGGTTTGTAGGTTATCTCTGTGATGTCTACACTATACAACACATTACCTATTTTGTCAATAGGTTTTTAGTATTTTTTTAAATATTTTTTCAGAAGACAGAAAAATGCCCGAAAACACAAGGTTTTTCGGGCATTTAGTTTTTTGATATTTTCAATTATTTAAGTACAAAGCCTACTTTTTTCATAACTTTATCAAGTGTGCGCTGGGATACACGCTGTGCCAAATCAGCACCTTGAGTCCATTTTTCCTGAAGATAAGCTTTATCTTTCATAAGTTCATTATAACGCTTTTGAACAGGTTCAAGCTCGGCAACAACTGCTTCACCTACTGCGGTTTTAAAATCACCGTAGCCTTTGCCGGCAAATTCACTTTCAATAGCATCAAATGTTTTGCCGGTAACTGCTGAATAAATTGACATAAGGTTATTTATTCCGTCTTTACCCTCGGCATAGCGAACACTCATTTCACTGTCGGTTACAGCACTCTTAAACTTTTTCATAATAACATTAGGTTCATCTGTAAGATAAACTGTACCTTTAGGGTTAGGGTCTGACTTACTCATCTTTCTTGTAGGGTCAGCAAGGCTCATAACCTTTGCCGCAGTTTTGGTAATATACGCTTCAGGAACAGTGAATACATTACCATATATACCGTTAAAACGCTCGGCAATATCCCTCGTGATTTCAAGATGTTGCTTTTGGTCAACACCAACAGGAACAACATCTGCCTGATAAAGAAGAATATCTGCCGCCATAAGTGAAGGGTAAGTAAAAAGACCTGCATTTACATTATCTGAGTGTTGCTGTGACTTATCCTTAAACTGTGTCATTCTGCTAAGCTCACCAAATTGAGTATAGCAATTAAGTATCCAAGCAAGCTGTGAATGTTGCGGCACATGTGACTGAATAAAGAGAATGCTCTTATCAGGGTCAAGTCCGGTAGCCATAAGTAAGGCATAAAGCTGGGTAGTTTGGGTTCTGAGCTTTTGCGGGTCTTGCCTTACGGTAATTGAGTGCAAATCAGCAATGCCGAACACTGTATCAAAATCATCTTGGAAATCTTTCCAGCCACGCATTGCCCCGAGATAATTGCCCAAAGTAGGCACAGAGGTAGGTTGGATAAGTGAAAGACTTCTTTTTTTGCGTTCTTTTTTAATTTCTTCTGCCATTGTTTTTCTCCGATTATCTATATAATTTAGCTACTTCGCCCAAAGCCTTAACACCGTTTATAATACCGTCATCGGTAGGGGTTGAGAAATTAAGGCGAATGTAGTGTGATTCCTGTGTATCATCCATTAAAAATGCATTACCCGGAACGACTGCAACATTCTTCTCAACTGCTTTTTTAACAAATTCAAGCATATTTACATCATCAGGCAATTTGCACCAAACAAAAAGTCCGCCTTCCGGCTTAACATATTCTACAAAATCGCCAAGATGTTCATCAATACATTCACACATAAGATTAAGCTTATTTCTGTAAATGCCCTGAATATGCTTAATATGAGCATCAACATCATAGTTTTTAAACCATTCATCAACAATCATTTGATTAAGGCAAGGCGTATGCACATCGGAAGCCTGCTTGCCTACCGTCATTTTAGCCATAACCGTTTTAGGCGAAATGCAATAAGCAACACGAAGGCCCGGTGAAAGAATTTTTGAAAATGAACCGGCATAAATAACTATTCCGTCCTCATCCATTGATTTAATAGTAGGAAGCGGAGTACCGCTGACTCTTAAATCACCGTAAGGGTTATCCTCCAAAACCATAACACCGTACTGTTTAGCAAGTGCATAAAGCTTCTTTCTCTTTTCCAAAGACATTGTAACACCCGAAGGGTTTTGGAAATTTGGAATTGTATATATAAACTTTGCATTTTTTGTAGATTTGAGTGCTTCTTCAAGCATAGCAATATTTATTCCGTCTGCTTCAACAGGCACACCTTTAAGCTTACAACCGTAAGAACGGAAGCAATTAAGCGAACCGATAAATGACGGTTCTTCACAAATAACGGTATCCCCTTCGTTACAAAGAACTTTGGTAGTTAAATCCATAACCTGCGTTGCACCTGAAACAATAAGCACATCGTCAAAGTCCTTGCCGATATTTTCGTGATTTTTCATCCACTTTTTAACTGTATCACGCAACGGCTGATAGCCCTCGGATACGCCGTACTGAAGTGCATCAATAGGGCGGGAATCAAGTATTTCTGCCGCAATTGCCCTTACCTCTTCAACGGGGAAAGCATCCGGTGCCGGATTGCCTGCTGCAAGTGGAATAATTTTAGGGTCTGCTGTTGCTTTAAGTATTTCTCTGATAGCACTTGGCTGGAGAGAAGAAATTTTGTCGGAAAATGTATAGTCCATTGTTTTGCCTTCTTTTTATATTTAAGCAATCAACATAGAAATAAATTTTGCAAGAATTTCTGCATTGTTTGCTTTTGAATTTTCAACATATTCGCTTTTAAATTTATACAACATATCAAAATCATAGCTGTTTGATTTAATTGCATTTACAAGAGCTTCTGCATCTTCAAAAGTCGCGCTTGGCATTTCCTCTTTAAGATTAACATTTATTCCCCGTTCTTTTGAATATTCTTCATAATCGGGTACAAAGAAATAAAGCGGTTTCATCAAAACGCTAGCTTCAAAAGCACAAGCCGAATAATCGGTTATTATAACATCGGCAATTTTCATCAAATCATATGTTGAAAAATCACCGCTGTAAGAAAATTTATCCTCAATCTTAATTTTAGAAAACAGAGGATGCGCGCTAATTATCAAATGATAATCAGCAAGTTCGTCAAATTCAACCTTAAGCTTTTCTGCTACATAAGCATCTCTTTCACGAAAAGTAGGAAGATAAAGAACAATTTTTTTATCACTTAAAGCCGGATTTTCTGTAAAAAAGCGGGAAGCACAGCCGTTATCAGTTAATATATCGTCAACCCTTGGCAGTGAGCAAATCTTAATTTTAGAATTATCACAGCCAAACGCTTCCATATAAAACTTCGCTGTTTTTTTACTCGGTGCAAGAACATAATCATAATTTTTATGCATACACATAGCACGGCTGATTTTTTCATCCCTGCCCTCTTTTGTACCGACACTTTGAAGCCCAAACTTTTTGAGTGCGCCCAAAGCGTGCCACATTTGAATAACTTTAAGGCTCTTTTTATGCTTCAAGCAAGAAACAGTAATTGAATAAGTATCAATTATTGCTACCTTTGATGTTGCAAGATAATACATATCACCTATTATTGAAAAGCAATATGCAATTTTTCCCGGCAAGCTTTCAGGTATCATTTTAAGCCTGAAAACCTGCTCGGTATTTGGACATTCATTATTTATTGCTTCTTCAAGAAGCTTCATATCAAGGCTTTTATCATTGCTTTGCCTTGAAAGATAAACTATTCTGTTTTTAGTTTTAAAAAGCTTAATGGGAGCATAAATAATTTTAAGTAATATTTTTAATATTTCAATCAATAAGACTTTCATATTATCACTTCTTTAATTATTCATAAAGAGGATATTTTGCACAAATTTCGGCAACACCGTTTGTGATATATTCCTTTTGATTATCAAAATCTGTAACAGCAAGAGTAATGTACTCTGCAATTTTATCCATATCATCAGTATTAAGACCCCTTGTGGTAGCGGCAGGAGTACCGATACGAACACCGGATGTAACAAACGGTGAAAGAGGTTCATTAGGAACAGTATTTTTATTAAGAGTAATATGAACATCATCAAGTCTGTTTTCAAGTTCCTTACCTGTTACACCTGTACCCCTAAGGTCAAGAAGGCAAAGGTGATTATCAGTACCGCCCGAAACAAGCTTCATTCCTCTGTTCATAAGTCCGTTTGCAAGAGCCTTTGCGTTTTCAACAACTCTCTTTTGATAATCAGCAAATTCAGGCTTAAGAGCTTCGCCAAAGCAAACTGCCTTACCTGCAATAACATGCATAAGAGGGCCGCCCTGTGTACCCGGAAATACTGCTGAATTAAGCTTTTTAATAAGATATTCATTATTGCAGAGAATAAGACCGCCGCGTGGACCTCTTAATGTTTTATGAGTTGTAGTTGTAACAACATCGGCATATGGAACAGGTGACTGATGAAGCCCTGCGGCAACAAGGCCTGCAATATGCGCCATATCTACCATAAACATTGCACCGTTTGCGTGTGCAATATCAGCCATTGTTTTAAAATCAATTTCTCTTGGATAAGCGGAAGCACCTGCAACCACAAGTTTAGGTTTAACTTTATTAACTTGCTTTGCAAATTCCTTGTAATCAATAAATCCGTTTTCATCAACGCCGTAAGGTACAAAGTTGAAATACTTACCGCTGATATTAGCAGGTGAACCGTGAGTAAGGTGACCGCCGTTATCAAGGCTCATACCCATAACTGTATCACCCGGCTTAAGAAGTGCAAGGTAAACAGCAGTATTAGCCTGCGCACCTGAATGAGGCTGAACATTAGCAAAATTGCATTTAAAAAGCTCACACGCTCTTTTAATAGCAATGTTTTCAACAATATCCACATATTGGCAACCGCCGTAATAACGCTTTGCCGGTAAACCCTCGGCATACTTATTTGTAAGAACACTGCCCATAGCAGCCATTACCTGAGGGGAAACAAGGTTTTCCGAAGCAATAAGTTCAATATTATCACGCTGGCGTTTTAATTCAAGTGCCATTGCGTCTGCAACTTCCTTATCCGTTTCGGCAACTTTGCCGATTGAATCATAATAATCCGAATACATAATAAAATCCTCCTGAATATTTATACAAATTTATATAATTATACACATCTATAATATCATATAATAAGTAAATATACAACATCAAATTAAAAAATAAGCATACAAATATAAATTGTAAGTGCATGTAATATTGTGCAAACTTAACTCTTGATATATAATAAATAATATGTTAGAATATTTAAGTTAAAAATTCACATACGGGAGTTGAGAAAATGAGTGGTCATAACAAATGGAGCACCATTAAAAGAAAAAAGGGTGCTAATGACGCAGCAAGAGCAAAAGTTTTCACAAAAATAGGAAGAGAACTTGCAGTAGCAGTTAAAAACGGGGGCCCTGACCCTAATAATAATGCCAAACTTCGTGATGTTATTGCAAAAGCAAAGCAAAACAATGTACCAAACGATAACATTGACAGAATGCTTAAAAAAGCAGCCGGCGAAGGCGACAGCACTAATTTTGAAGAAATCGTTTACGAAGGCTATGGCCCAAGCGGTATCGCAGTAGTAGTTGAAACGCTTACAGATAACAGAAACAGAACTGCATCTGAAGTAAGGCATTACTTTGATAAAGCAGGCGGAAATATGGGCACACCGGGTTCTGTAACCTTTATGTTTGACAGACAGGGTGTAATCATAATTGAAAAAGAAGATGTTGACGAAGACCAGCTTATGGAAGACGCACTTGAAGCAGGTGCTTCCGACTTTCTTACCGATGAAGAAGATATTTTTGAAATCAGAACAGAGCCTAACGATGTAGGCGCAATTCGTGATGAACTTGAAGGCAAAGGCTATCACATCATTTCAAGCGAACCTGCTTATGTGCCGCAAACATACACAAGGCTTGAATCTGAAGAAGATATGAAAAATATGGCAAGAATGATTGAAATGTTTGAAGAAAACGATGATGTTCAAAACATTTGGCACAACTGGGAAAATGAAGACGAATACGAAGGCTGATTTTTAAACTTCGATAAATATTTAAGGAGAACTGGTAATTCAGTTCTCCTTTCAGCGTGTAGAAAACATTAAATTATAAATTTCTACACGCTGGTAGATTTCGAAAAAGTGAGATAAATTTTGTATTTTGTGAGCGGGAGCTGTACGACGGTA
>OBKS01000639.1_pt1 | contig 31587 bp, 34 predicted proteins | sample 1517381 | NCBI WGS metagenome assembly OBKS01 (sample SAMN04571686, study PRJEB22368) | human gut metagenome | biome: human gut; material: stool | host: Homo sapiens | place: Luxembourg | collected 2012-08-03 | reverse complement strand
ATCTACACGGCGGTCGGTCTGCCGGGTGAAGTCCCGCAGCTTCGCTTCCTGCCGCTTGAGTTTTACGGAGCTCTGCGCAAAATCGCTTTGCAGGTCGGCTTTCTGCTTTCCCGTTGAAAACTTTGCCGCTTCGTCCAGTCCCGCAAGCTCGCGGCGTGTGGCGCGGATCTCGCGTTCCATGCGCCGCTGCATCTGGCTGATCTCGTATTCCGTGTACATGCCGCCGTTATACGGCACGTCTTTGGCGTTCAGCGCTTCGATGTCTTCTTTTGTGTAGGAGCGCTTCGAGATGCCCTCAAAAAACGGATTCCAACTATGACGGCAGTTCCACCCTTGAAAGCCCGCGCCCGTGCCGTAGCCGATGTCCGAAAGCGACAAATACCCGCGCCGCCCGGAACGGGAGACAATCTGTCCCTGCCAAACGGCATGCGAAGGTCTTGCGCCTGCGTGCGCAGTGATCTCCATGAGGTCACATTCAAATTCATCGGCAAGCGATTTGGTAATCTTCCCGCACGTCTGATTGACGCCGGTCACGACGGCACGCCGTACGGCAACGTCGAGCTTATCGACATGCCCGGAGGGATAAAGTACGGAAGTTCCTTCCCCCGCTGCATCGCGTACTGCCCGCCGTACAGCCTCTTGGTAACTCAAAAAGCCGCCCGCAACCTGCATTTCGGCGAGCGTACATGCAGAAATGAACCGCTGCTGCGTTTCAAGCGCCGTTGTCATCGTAAGGTTCAAAAGCTCGCCGCCTGTCTTCTTGAGCGCGGCCTGCAAGATGTTCCAGGCACGCTCGTTCTGACGTATCGGCGGCACGTTTATGCCCGCCTGCAAATACTGCTCGATCTCCGCGTCCATGCTTTTCACACCGGCATCCTCAAACGCCTTGCGCACGGCTTCTTGTGTCATGCCGCTGTACCGCGCGACTTCGGCAATCACCTCGTCATAGAGGCGCCCTGCGTGCTGTAACTGCTCCGCCTGCCAGCGTGCCGTGTCCGTGACTTCGCCCATTTTCATGAGCCTGCGGGCAATGTCCCGCGCTATGGCTTCGTCGAGCCTCTGATACAGCAGAATCACCGCATCGGCGCAGTGTTCGAGATAATCAGGCGTCAGCATACGGATCACCGAGCGCACGTGCGCTCTCGTTCGCAATCGCCTTCGCTTCGCCCTCCTCCATGTCCTCAAAGCGCGTGAGGTAATACCACAGCGGCACTTTGCCGGCGATTACAAACTGCCGGAACTGCTCCTTTTGCGTCTCTTTATCCACAATGTAGCTGTCGTCAAAATCGACTGTCACCGGCGCTTCCGGGTCTACGTCTGCGCCCAGCACATATTTGCCCGCCCACAAGAGCGCCCGCACAAGCGTCTGCACGTGCTGCCCTACGGCGATACTGTGCTTTGCGGCGTTCTGCACAAGGTCCTGCTTGTCGCCGTTGTACTGCGTCGCCGTCACAATAGATGAGCTGTTGAACTGATAGTGCTTCGTGCCGAAGCCGACGCGAAGCGAAAGATAATCGAGCGCCGCCTGTATGCCCGCGATGTTTTCTTCCACGCGCAAAGACGGGTTGTATTCTGTAATCGGGTGATTATCCCCGAGGTCGCAGCCGTCGCCGAGTTGAAAGAACAACGACTGCATGATGTCGTCCGGCGTGATCGGGTGCCCGTTCTCGTCCATCTGCACGAGCGACTGATCGTAAAACACCTTTTTGCCGCCGAGCTTAAAATCCCGGCAGAAATTGTTATAGGCCAGGTCAACGCCCTTGAGCTGATCCAGCGCGTTCGCGAGCACCGATACACCAAGCCCCGCGCCTCCGTAAAAATTCTTCACGATATTCGGCGAGATGAGCGAAAACAACGGCGTACGGCTGCCGGTATGGTATTCCTGTGCGATGCCTTCCGGCAGTTCTGCCGGCTTCAGCTCGTCCGCTTCCTCCGAAAAGTACGCGTTGCGGATTACATATTCGCCGCCGATCAATCGGTGCGTAGAAACATACGTGTACGTTTTGCCGTTGTAGACCGTATCGGTCGCGAAAGCCACGTCCTGCACACCGTGCGCTGTAACGGTCAGCGGCACGATGCTTTCCGCCGTCAGATAATCCACACAAATGCGGCAGCTCTCGTCCGGCTGTACTGCGCCGCCCTGCACCAGCATGTTTTCAAATCGCAGCACCGCCGCGCCCGTGCCGGTCGCAAAAGCGCGTTCAATAAGTTCATTTTCCCGCAGCCAAAATGCAAGCTCATCAAAAAGCCCGCGTTCCGTACCGTTGCCGAGCAAAAACACCTGGTTCTGTTCACCGGCGTCGATGCGCGTCTTGTCGTTCATCAGCAAGCTTGCCCAGTCCTCGCACACCTTCTTGCCCATGTGCAGCGTGAAAAGCTCGCGGTGAATCGGCTTATTCTGCCGCATCTCCACAAACTCATGAAACGGCCTGTGAAAGCCTGTCCACCAGTCGCGCCACTCGGCAATGTATGTATAATAACTGCTGTTGAGATCGTACCCGTATGTTTTGTTCAGGTATTCGATCACTGCTCCGATGTTCATGTGTGTCCCCTCGCTTTCAAAAAGCGCTTATAGTCTCGCTCAATGCTGTATTCGAGCGCATCCAGCGTATCGATGTCCGTGCTGCCGTCATCAAGCCGCTCGTCTTTCGTCGGGTCCTTTGTGCTCCACAGCGCTGCCGCCAGAGCGTCTCTCGCCGAACCTGCCTCCGGCAAATACCAGAAGCGCCCTGCGCCCATCAAAACGGACACAAGGCGAATACGATCGTTGATTTCTGTCTTTGCGGCATTCGACACTCTGGAAGCGGCAAACGAAAGCTCCGACCGCTGCAAAGCGATTTGCATACCGCGAATGAGCACTTGCTCGGCGCTGTCGCAGTAGATATGGTCGATGCGTCTGTACGCAAGGTGCACCGCCGCGCAGAAATCGACGAACGCCTTTTCAAGTGCCTGCGGCGTGCTCGGCTCCACGCGGCGCGATGCCAACAGCACAACGCCGGAATAGCCCGATAAAATGCCAGTCGCAACAAACGCGTGCTTTGACCCATTGCCGCCGAAGTCCACGCCGATATTCACCGCCATCAACGGCAGCTCCTTGCCTTTCCATACGAACCGCTCGTCACGGCTTGCCACGCTGTTTGCGAAGTCCTGATAAATCACGCCCTCGGCGGCTGCCCACTCGCCCAGAATAAAGCGGTTATAATACACCGTGCCGGCATATTCGCGCTTGAGGTTCTCGACGAACTCCGGCGCCAAAAACGGGTTGTCGTCGATTGTGTACGCCTGCCGGTAAATGTCTGCATCGGAATCCAAGAATTTTTTGAACCAGTGCTGCGGGTTTCCGGGGTTGCATGTCCCGTCAAAATGGCTGTTCGGGCACGATAAGCGCGACTTGAGCATCTGGAAAACGTCCTCGTGCCAGGTTGTAATCTCGTCACCGTAGCAGTATTCAAACGCCGCGCCCTGTAATTTTGACACCTGCGAAATTTTATCTGCGCCGAGCGCATGGCATTTCTTGCCGAAGATCTGCACGGTGTTGTTGCTGCCGATCTGCCCGACGAGCGCAGGCGACCAGATCGCACGCATCGGCTCCAGAATATTGCGCTCAAGCGTGCCTTTGGTGTTGCCGAGCAGCACAATGAGCCCCTCGCCGCGGCATTTTAAAATCCGCTTCGGGATCACGGTGTAATCCAAAAACGTCTTGCCGGAACGCGTCGCGCCGGTCTTGATGTTCCAACGGTGATTACAGTTCTGCAAAAACTCCTGCTGCTTCGGACTAAATGACACTGTCCACACCTCCCAGCAATTCCGCCGCCTTTTGGAGCAGTTCGGCGTCGCTTTCACTCTCCGGCTTCTCGCTCCACCCTTTAAAGTTGTTGATGAGCGAGAACTTCGCGCCCTGCACGCCCTCTCGGTCAAAGAGCCGTTCTTCGGCGTACTGCTCCACGTAAGTTTTCGCCCGCGTTATCGTGTCATTAAATTGCTTTCGGCCTTGATAATTCAGCAATGCCTGACGACTGGCAAAGCCCAGCGCAAGCGCCAAGCCCGTTACGGTCGGCGGTCTTTTGCCGACGATGATCGGCGCGCCGTATTTGTCTGTCAGCACCGTGCCGTCCCTATCTTTCAGCGGTTCGCCCTCACATGATTTGAAGTACGTCTCAATCTTCTGCTCGATCTCCTCCACGCTCTTGTATTTTGGCGGTCTGCCTACAGGTCTGCTCATCGCATCACCCGCTCTCCAAGCTGTCTACGCGGCTCTCTGCTGCGTTTTCACTCTCAGCAGGTGAAACTACCCTCGCACCGTCCGAAATCACCGTGTAGGGGCACACAGAGAACATACAAAAGCGTGCGTCGTCCGATTGTTCCGCCCAAACGCATTTGCAGCCCCTCGGGCACACCCGGTATTCTCTTTGCACGTGCACCCCTCCTTCGGTTTCGGGCATAAGAAAAGCACCCACGCAACAGCGCAGGTGCTCTGTAGACTTCCTCAATTATCATTATAGGCGGACAAAACGGACAAAGCGGACAAATCTCAAATTTTTTTGAAAATTCTCGAAAATTCTTTTCGCAGCGCTTCTGGCGACTTGTAACCGCCCATCTCACGCATAATGACCTTCCACCTCGTCCCGTGCTTCATGACACATCGGGCGAGCTTCTGCGGGCGGTAGGCAAGCCTGCCCACAAACGCTTCGACCTCCGCCTTTTGCACTTCAAGTTCCCGAATGCGTTCTGCGTGTTTCGGGTTCGGCAAGCCCCGCACCGTGACGCTGTGCAGGTTGAACGGGAACTCGTCCGCGCTTGCCCGCACCACGTCGCTGACCGCCGCGCTGTCCTTCGCTTTCAGCTCTTCGATTTCCGCGCAGATGTCGGGGTATTGCTCCAAAAGATCTTTCGTCATCGCATCTCCTCAAAAATCACACCGCCACAAACGCCACCGCCGCGGCGATGCCCACTAAGCCAAGCACCACCATAACTTTCACGCAGCGCTCTAAGCCGGCGATATTGTCCGCTGCGTTGTACTCCCGCGACTTGCGCATCACGATGCACTCCGTGAGCGTCGCCGCGATTACGAGCACGACCAAGATGATTTTAATCATTGTCCTCACTCCTCTCTGCCGGATAATCGGGTATCGGCATCCAGTGCGTTACCTCCGCCGTGCCGCGATGCACAAATCGCTGCTGATCAAGTGACCAATAGCCCTTGTCCACATTGCGCGATCCGTTTTTGTTGCGCGTTAGCACGAATATCTCCCGGTCGTCCGGCGGTAACTCAAGCGTTGCCGGTATCCACTCGGCGATGCTTATGCGGTCAATCGCCTCCCGAATAACCGCGCACCCATACACGCCGCAGTTATGCTCATGCCCACAACCGAGGCAGCACAAGGAGTCTGCCAGCGAACCGGTCTCCGATTCCATGCGCTCAAGCGCATTGATGAGTTCATCTGTTGTCATATCTGATCTTCCTTTCATGTTTTCTTTTCACAGCCTGCCGCACGGCTCGGTGGAAGCCTACTTCGTCCACCGCCTTCATGCGCTGCTTGTTCATCAGCAGCCGCATCAGCTTGTACCGCATGTACGTCTGGCACCCGTTATGGCAGCTCACCGAGCGCCGTGGGCACTCCCTCGGGCAGCAGGTCAGGTTCATGGCTTTCCCTCGCTTTCAATTTGCTCCAGCCCGCAGATCAGCACGGAGCCGTCGTTTTTCTTGTCGCTCAATTCTGCCTGGTAAAAGTCGCTGCCGGTCTTACGGTCTCTGCGGAAGATGATCGCCGTCAGCTCGTAAGCGCTGCCGCTGTACTGCACCGTGCGGTTCATGTGTCGCTTAACTTCCCGCAGCTCCATCACAGCTCCTCAATGCGGATGTAGATGCCCGGAATCTTCGCCCAAAACTTTTCGGTGATCTCGGACGCCACCAACGCGTCGTCTTTCCAGAATCCCTGCTGCGTCATAACGTCCTTGAGCAGCTTTTGCAGGTTGTCCGTGTCGGGCTTCGATGTGCGGTACTCTCCGTCCGCATGTCTGCCGTTTGGGAAGCACCACTTCGTCGTCAGCCGTACGCCGCCTGTGATCGGGCTTTCGGGTCTGTGCCTGCCGATGTAAGCGGCGAGCTTCTGTCTGGCGGCTTTCAGGTTATCGTCCTCGTAGAACTTTCGTGCCGACCAGTTCACGCGCTTCTCCTGATGCGTCACCGTCGGCGGCACCATCGGCACAAAAAACTCCAATGTCATTTTCGCTTCACCTCGTTAAACTGCTGAATTTTTGCTTTTGAAGAAAATTTGCTTTCGTCAAGGGTAGGGGAAGAAGTCGTGTGGGGGAGCCTCATGACCCCCACACTTCTTCACCCCTTGACCGTGAGAGAAAGTGAAACGGATATATATACGTAGTATATATAGGTGTGTCCGGGACAGGGACAAAGTCGAGAAATTGTCTCTGTCCAAGCTGTATTTTTTGTATAGAGACAAAGACAAAATCGAGAAATTGTCTCTGTCCAAGCTATATTTAAAATATACAAGCGAGGACAAAATCGAAAAAATGTCTGTCCCTCACAGGGTCAAACTCGAGGGACAGTTGTCTTTGTCCCTGTCCCTGTAATTAAAATACATTGAATTCGAATGGTTTTTAGCTGTTTTTTGCAGATGAAATAAATAAGTTACGCTTATTTTATTCCTGCTTCACCCTCTGAAATCCAGTACTTCTTCGCTTCCTCCAACCTACGCCGCACCGTTTTTTCGCTCACGCCGAGGTACTCGGAGAGCTCCTTAACGCTCGCCTTGCCGCCCTCGCCCACCGCTTCAAACGCCGTGTCGAGTGATGCTTCACGCTCTTTTTTGCGCTCCTGCGGGGTCTTCTTGCGTCCGAAATTCTGCTTCCAGCCGGTGCCCTTCGGCGTGGCATTTTCAGCTTGCAGGTCGAGCAGGATGCCCGTTTCGTCCGCCCGGTGGATCGGATAATCGAACCAAAAGTTCTTCGGCGCAAAGCGCGGAAACTCGCGCAGCGTGCCTTCTACACGCCATGCGGACTTTGCGTTTGCAGCCGTACGCGCCCTTGACACATCGCCGAGCATTAAGTTGTATGACGCTTCCCGCAGGTGCTTTTTGCACAGCGCCATCATCTGCGTCGCGCTCAGTCGGTCATCGTCTCCGGCTTCGTCCGCCTTGCGGTAGCGCGTCAACCAGTCGAGGCACACGGCGCACACCGCGCGGTTCTCCTGCTGCTCCTTGATGCCGTCGGTCAGCTCCAGCTCGATAAGGTCGATAAGCGCATCCGGATCGCGCGCAAACACACCGGAGCCGGACGCACGGTCCATGCTCTTTTTGCCGCCCTGCCCGCCTTTTGAATGGTGGTGGCAGTAGATCACGGCGCAGCCAAGCTCCGTGCACACCTTGTCGAACTGGTTGCAGAAATGCGCCATCTGGTCGGCGCTGTTCTCGTCGCCGGTGATGACCTTGTAAATCGGGTCAATGACGATCGCCATGTAGCTCTTTTTTGCGGCGCGGCGAATAAGTTTCGGCGCGAGCTTATCCATCGGTACGCTGCGCCCGCGCAGGTTCCAGATGTCGATGCGGTCGATGTGCTCCGGCGCAAAGCCGAGCGCCGTGTAAACGTCGCGGAAGCGATGCAGGCAGGACGCACGGTCTAACTCAAGGTTTACGTATAGCACGCGTCCCGCCGTGCAGGGAAACGAAAGCCACGGCTTCCCCTCCGCGATGCAGCAGCACAGCTCGATGAGCAAATACGATTTGCCCGCCTTACTGGGGCCCGCCACGAGCATCTTGTGCCCCTGCCGCAGCACGCCTTCAATAAGCGGCGGCGCAAGCGCCGGCAGGTCGTCAAAGAATGTTGAAAGGTTTTCTTCGTCCGGCAGATCGTCGTTGACGCTCTCGATCCAGTCGCGCCATTCTTCAAACGAGCTTTTGCCGATGTTCGTATCGACCAAAAACTGCTTGTGCTCCCCGCGCACCACGCCGGGCATACGCGAAAGTCGTGAAGGATTGCGGTTCTGCTTATCGATGTCCAGTCCGTTTTTTGCACAGACCTTGTAGAGATAATCGACGCGTGCGCGGTATTCCTCATAGCTGCCCGCATCAACGCGCACAATCGCGTGCAGACTCTTGCCGCCGCTGTACACAAGGCAGGCGACCGGCAGCTCCAGTTCACGTATGACGGCGTTCTGGCTCGCGATATCCATGCTGTCGGATTCAACAAGCGCATAGCGGTATTCTGTGATATTCTCGTTTTTCACACCCTTGCCGTCTAAGGGATTGAAGCGGATCCACGCACCGACGGCGGGGTTATAGTCGCCAAGCACCGCACCGAGGTCGTCGCCGCACTTATACAGCGCGCTGCATAATTCGCCTGCCGTTTGCGTGTAGCTGCCGCTTTTCGGCATGTACTTGCCGTCTTTCTCCCAGCTCTCGGTGACATAGCCTACCGTGTCCGTGCTGTCAAACAGCGTCTCGAGATACCGTATCAGCTCGGCGGCAGGCTTCCACTTTTCCGGCTCGTGAATGTCCTGCGCTTCAATCCAGTTCTTGTCCACCACAACAAATTCATCATGGCGGTCGATCGTGTCGTTCCAATCGAGCTCATGGTCTGCTTTTGCGGGCTTGTAGCCGTTATCCAGCGCCATTTTGACGAGCGTCCCGGCGGTGATGCCTGTACCCGTAAACGTGTCCCATTTGCGCGCACATTCGCCCGGATGATACCGCTTTAAATCTCGGCGGCTCCAGGCATCCCAGTCCGAAGCCTTGTACCCCGCGTCCTTGAGCGCCATGCCGATGCCTGTCCACTCCGTATAATCGAGCAGAGCGGGGTCGATATAGTCGAGCAGCTCCAAGAGGTTCTCGTTGTTATACTCCATTTACGCCTCCGGTCTGAAGCTTTTCGGGTCAATGCCGTACGGCGTGCGCCAGTTGTTCGCGGCGATGCGGTCGATCATGCCGCGGGCGGTCTCGAACGACCATGTGCCCACGTGCTGAAATCCGCGCCCCTCGAGGAATCGTATTTGCTTTGGCGTCGTCAGTCCTGCCGTACGGCGCTTTTCGAGCTTATCGAGGATCTTCGCCGCCTTGCCTGCGTTGCCGATCTCATCGGGGAAAATGCCGAACTTTTGAAGCGCCGAGATTTGCTTTTCGCTCGGCGGCGACATCTCCCACCCGAACGCCGGCACGTAGCCGGAAAGGTCTTCCGCTTGAATGGACATTTCAAATTGCAGCGGATCCACAAGCCTTTTCTTGCGGCTGCGCATCTCGTTAAGCTGCTTTGCAAGCGCTTCTTCGCGCTGCGCTACAACGTCCTCGGATGCCGTTTTCTCCGCTTCTTCAAGGTCAACGGGTGCGCCTGCGGCTTCTTCCATGTTGCGCGTCATCTGCTGCGCGACTTCTTCATTTTCGCAGATGAGGTTCGCCGGGTGGCAAAGCTCGTGGCGTTCCGTGTGCCAGAGAAAGTCCAGTAAAAGCAGGTGGTCTTTGCCGGGGTATAATCGCGTGCCCCTGCCCACCATCTGGCTGTATAAGCTGCGCACCTTCGTCGGACGCAGCACCACTACACAGTCTACGCTCGGGCAGTCCCAACCTTCGGTCAAGAGCATACTGTTGCACAGCACGTTATAATCGCCGCGATCAAACTGCTCCAGTATCTCCGCGCGGTCTGTACTCTCACCGTTGACCTCCGCCGCACAAAAGCCACGCTCGTTCAGAATATCCCGGAACTTCTGCGAGGTCTTCACAAGCGGCAGAAACACGACCGTTTTGCGGCCTCTGCAATACTTCATCATCTCGTCCGCAATGCCGTATAAATACGGGTCAAGCGCTGTGCCGAGGTCGGCGGCTTTGTAGTCGCCTGCTTGTACCGATACGCCGGAAAGGTCGAGCTTCAGCGGCACGGTCAGCGCCTTGATCGGCGTGAGGTAGCCCTCCTTGATCGCCTTCGGCAGCGTATATTCATAGGCGAGTGACTGAAACACCGCGCCTAAATTCTTCATGTCTCCCCTGTCCGGCGTTGCCGTCACGCCGAGCACCTTTGCGGTGCTGAAATGGTCCAGTACGCGCCGGTAGCTGTCCGAGATGCAGTGGTGCGCCTCATCGATGATGATCTTGTCAAAATAGTCGTAGTCGAACCCCGCAAGGCGTTTTTCGCGCATCAGGGTCTGCACGGACCCCACGACGATGCGGTACCAACTGCCGAGGCAGCTCTCCTGCGCTTTTTCCGTCGCGCACAAAAGCCCTGTTGCCGTGCGAATCTTGTCTGCCGCCTGTTCAAGCAGCTCCCCTCTGTGTGCCAGGATCAGCACGCGGTCGCCGTCCCGCACGCTGTCCTCGGCGATCTTTGCAAAGACAATCGTTTTTCCGCAGCCGGTCGGCAAAACAAGCAGCGTGCGATCCACGCCGCACGCCCACTCATTTTCAACTGCCTGCCTTGCCTCCTGCTGATATGGTCTCAGCTCCATCAGAAGTCACCCGGTGTAAAGCTCGGTGTCGGCGCGGCGGGTGCCGTTTCCGGGTCTAAAAAGCGCGTTACCTCGTTTGATTCGTGTTCTTGGTTGTCCTTTTCGCTTGTCCATTTGCGGATGCCGATATGCGCACGGCCGCGTGCACCGGGTACGGCAGCCCAGTTCATCTTGAGCGGCTGCCCGTGCTTGCGCTGCCCGATGCACGTGAAGAACGCGCACAGCAAGCCCTCGCAGCGCGTGTGCAGCAAAAGGTTGTGCTGCACGGTGACTACGCCCTCGGGCGTCACCACGTCAAGGTCTAAGATTGCCTTCGGGCAGGGTCCGATCTTCGCACCGCCGTTATACCGTGCGCGGGTCAGTTTGCTTACGGTAAAGCTGTAATCGCCCTCCGGGATAATTCTGAAATTACTTTCGTTTTCTATGGTGTCTTCCCAGTCCATTGCTCTTTCGTTCGTTGTGTTTGCCATGATCTATTTTCTCCTTATCTCCTTATACGTCAAACGGTAAATCTCTGTTGCTGCGGATTACTGAAAATACTTTCGGCCATGCGCCGATCAGCACGCCCTGCACGAACGCAGGGTCATAGCTCGAGATCGGTGTGTCTTCGGGATAATAGCCCTTCTGCCCGATCGCCATTTGAATTTCCTCTGCGGTCACGTGCTCCGGGCGCATGAGGTCTGCAAGTGCTTTCGGCACGTAAGACGGAATGCTGTACGCTTCTTCTGTCGGTGTCTCGTCCAATACGGCGTTCATCTGCTGCACCGGTACGGCTGTGCCGGCCGGCTTGCCGCCGATACACTGCGCGATCTGCGCGTACTCAAACGGCAGCTCATTCGCCAGACCGAAACGGTTCTTCGCGTCCCAGCACGGGTGATGAGACGTATACATGACGCGCTTGCCGCCCTGTGCCTTGAACTTCTGTCCTTTGTCGTCCGTCTGCACAGCGAACGTCTTGTAGTTCGCGAACAGCACCATGTCCGCCCATTCTTTGACGAGCGGCGAGATCTGGCTGCCGGTCTTCTTGCCGAGCTTCATCTCGTAGCGGTCATACGCCCCCATTTCGTCCGGCTGTTCAAATTTGCGCATCTGTGCGTGCGCGGTCAGCACGACGTGTACGCCCGCCTGCACGATTTCCTCCAGACTGTTGAGAAACCGCCCGAATTCCTCTTTTTCGTATACATAGCCGTTACCGTAGCCGAAGTCTTCAATGCCCTTCTTCTGGTATCGGCTGCAAATATCGTCGATGCACAGCTGCTCCGCCCAGTCGATTGTATCGATGATGAGTGTGCCGCACACCTGCGGGTTCTGCTTGACGTATGTAAGCTCCTGCCGCAGCATCTCCCAGCTTGTGGGCTTGTCCATGCGGCGCACGTCCATATATTTCGTACTGCCCTCGGTGTCGATGAACAGCGGGTTCGGGAACTGCGCGGCAAAAGTCGATTTGCCGATGCCCTCCGGCCCGTAAATGACGACTTTTTTCGCCGATTCGATTTTGCCCGATGTGATATTCATTAGAATTCTCCTGCCTTCCATTCTTTTTTCTGCGGCACTTCGCCCTTGACATAGCCGTCTTCAATGATGATCGAGCACTCGCCGCCGGTGCTGACACGTGTTACAATCGCCTGCAAGCCCTCCTGCTCAAGCCATGTGCCGAAGTCCTGTAAGGTCTCCGTGTCCATCTGTTCAAGCTTATCGATAAGCACAAACCCGCAGTTCGGGTTCAGCTTGCGCACAATCGCGGTCGAGACTTTGAGCTGCTCGCTGCCGCTCATGCTGTCCCATCGGTGCCCGTTGTACGTCAGCTCGCCGTTTTCCACGGATAAGCCCGGCAAAGGCAGCGACGCATTTTTCAGCAGGTCAATCTTTTTCTGCCGCACGTCGTTCAGCTTTGCGGTCATGGTATCGTACTCGGCGCGGTGCGCGTCCGCATCTTCCTCGGCTTTCTCTTTATTGAGGTTCGTGCGCACCTTTTCATTGATGACCTCGATGTCGCGGATATTCTGCTCGAGCTCTGCGGTCGATTCATCGTGCAGATCTTCCGCGCTTTTCAGCGCACATTCCAGGTCACATTCGGTCTTTGCAAGCTGCTGACTGTACGTTGCAAGCTCTGCGCGCAGGTCTTCTACTTTCTGTACCAAACGTTCACGCGCTTCACTGAGCACGGCAGCATTCAAACGCTTGCGCTGGTTCTCCCCGTTCTTCGTGAGGATCTCCTGCTGTGCCCGGATGAGTTCGCTTGCGGAAATCGGTTCCTTCGGTGCATCCGGGTAATACGGCATCTCTTTCGCAAACTTCGCTTTCTGGTCGGCAATCTGCCCGATTGCACGGCGGCGGTTGTAGAGGTCGTTTTCCTGCATCTCGAGCTCCTTGAGCTGCGGGCCTACGCCGATGATCTTCAAAAGCACCTCGGCTTTCTCGCGCGAAGACGCTTCCATAAATTTCGGCAGATCAATCGCGAGTTCTTCCACGAACTCGTTCAAGAGCTGCTGGCCGGCGCGTTTGCCGGTCGGGTCCGTGACCTTGAGGTCGCTGTTTTTGCCCTTGCGCTCCACCTCAAGCCCGTTACTCATGACAATATGTAAGTGCGGTGGGATCACCGACCCCTCTCTTACGGCCTGTGACGGGCGGTAACGGTCGCCGCCCAGTGCCCAGGCGATACTGTCCAACACGGAGGTCTTGCCCTGGTTGTTGCGTCCGCCGATGATTGTCAGCCCGTTTTCGGACGGCTCAATCTTCACGGCCTTGACGCGCTTCACGTTCTCAATTTCGAGCTTGTTGATCTTCATCATTTCTTCAACACCTCATTCACGACTGTCTTATCGTTTTTTACAGTTGTACGCTTTGTCATGTTAAAACTCCTCCCTGAGCACGCGGCGAATGGCGTGGTTTCTGGCTTTATTTTCGATTTCTGTCAGGCCTGCGGTCGGAAGCTTTCTCTTCCAAACCGTGTAGTAAATTTCTGCTACGACCGCGCCGTACACGGCAATTAAATCATCTCCGAGTTTAATATTCGCGGTTACGTTGACGCCGCCGCCCGGGTTTTGCTCTGCGAGCAAGAAAGACCCCTTGACATTCTCAAGAATTTTGTCTATACTCAAATCAGAGTGTTTATCTGACTCTTTCGCCGTTTCAGCTGTGCCAGCAGCCGGAGCGGCATTTTTCTTTTGAATGAGCTTTTCGTAAAGGCTCTGGGCGTCGTCGTGCAAGCTCTCGATATCGATAGAGAGGTCGCTGTACAGCTCCGTTTCTTCGCTGTTATCCGCGACGTTCATCGCCGCTTTCAACGCGTCCGCCATGCCGTCGAAGGCGGCTTCTACTTTGTGATACAGGTTCATGCGTTTCTTTCCTTTCTTTTTCTGTACGCATTGATGTTCACGATATTCCCGCACGACCGTGCGGCTTTTCTTTTCCTGCGCTGCGCGGCGACGAGCCGGTCGATAACGATCTGGAGTCCGAGCACGGACCCCATGACCGTCCCGATCAGCATCGCAAAGCCGAGCAGCTTGACTAAAATCATGCTTTACACTTCCTTCCAGAATCTAAATCTTCGGGTGGGTCACGCGGGTCCTGCCGTAACCTTCCGGCTTCTCGCCCCAGTTAAAGTTTGTCAGATGCAGGCCATAAGTTTTACGCCACATCATGTCCAGCGCCGCTTCCACGCATCTGCGGTTCTGCGCCACCTGCTCCGGCGTCTCGTCTAAGTATCGTACAATCACCGTCGGCGTGCCGAGGTCGCGCTCTTTGCGCTTTTTAGGGGCTTTCTTCGCGGTCGTTTCTTTCATGAAAATCACCTCTTTTCTTTTTATGCGGTGTCGGTTTGTCCATATCCCGCAGCCCTCCCACCTGCCGCCCGTTCAATGACAAGAAAACAATCACTTCGGCGCAAACAAAATGAAATCATGGGAGGTAAGTTCCGGGCGGCATGGGGCAAGGCTGCGGGGCGGGTTAGGTCAATTTCCTTGTACATCTCCGTTTCTTGTGGTAATATGGAAGAAAAAGGAGATTTTTAGTATGAATGTTGATTTCTCGGAAATTTTCACTTACTCAAACATAACCTTTGCAATCGCTATTCTCGGCGCATTGCTGTCGGTTTACAATTTCACAAAAGATATTGTTCAAAACCGGTTCAAGATACACATCGCTTTTAGAGAATACTATCGTTCGGGAGGGATACCTCGTACTAAGAGATTCGTCTTTTTTATGAATATCGAAAATTGTTCACGTACAGCTTTGTCTATCAGTCGTATGCAGTTGAAACGCGAAAGCAAAGTCTATGATTTTAGTGGTGTATCACAGCGTGTATATTCAAAGAAAGAACACAGCCCTGATACTTTCACCTCTGTCTCATTTCCTCAATATATCCCCGATATGGGAGTTATTGGTAGCCACTTTGTAGTTGAAACCGATGCAGACATACCGAACGACCTTTCAGACTGGGAACTCATCATCATGACAAACCGAGAAAAGAAGCGATACAAAATATCGAAGCTCATCTCCTCAAAATAGCTGTGATGATGCTAAGCACCAGGCTGGTCAGCGCAAGGATTAAAGTCAGCGTTTCCATTCCCTCACCTCTCTTTCCAACCCTCTATCGCAGGTCCATCTCGTTTCTTCGGTTTTGCCATTTAAGTAATCATCCTCGGTAAACAGCAGCTTACCGTCTAAGCTCCAATACTGGTACACACGTCTTACCGGGTCGTCTTCTGTCCCGGCGCCCATCGGTGCAGCCGTGCGGATCAGTCGAACGATTTTAGCGTTGTCCGTTCCTCTAAAACGGATGACGCTTTTTTCTTCTGGAAACATTTCCTCCCCTCCTCTCACTCTTTACCATAATCTGGTATCTTTTAGAGTTACCCGCGTGCAAAAAAAATTTCGGCTGGGTTCTGAATTTTAAGCAGCGAAATCATCTTATCGATTTCATCGCTGCCGAAAACGCCTTTTTTCATCTTTCCATAGAACGTTTTAGGCGTGATGCCGATAGCTTTTGCTACGCTTGCCTGCGACATATTGCGCTTGGTAATGATGCCGCGCAGTTCGTCAGTCTGAATCATTTTTTGTATCACCTCTTTTAGTATCTTTTTAGGTTACTTTGAGTATAGCACGCACAAAGTAACTTGTCAAGATATTTTTTTCTTGACTTGTAACTTTTTCGTGATATAATGAAGTCAAACAGGAGGTGAATTAAATTGACCAAAGGAGAACGCATCAAAGCCAGACGCGAAGAGCTCGGCATCACGCAAGTTGCTTTAGCTGACATGATAGGCGAAAGCAAACAAACCGTATATAAATACGAAAGTGGTCTGGTTTCCAATATTCCTTCCGATAAGGTTGAACTTATCGCTAAAGCTTTAGGAGTTCAGCCCGAATGGATCATGGGCTGGGATGTTTCAAGCTCCCCTATTCCGCCCGGCTTCATTCCGCTGCCGAAAACATACAAAGTTCCGCTCGTTGGGCGCATTGCCTGCGGTACGCCGATCACGGCTGAAGAAAACCTCGAAGGCTATATAGATGTACCCGTTGACCGTCAAGTAGACTTCGCGTTGCTGTGTGAGGGGGACAGCATGGTTGATGCCGGCATTAAAAACGGCGATGCCGTGTATATCCGTAAGCAACCTACCGTAGAAAATGGGCAGATTGCCGCCGTACGCATTAACGGAGAAGCGACCCTGAAGCGCGTATATATCAACGGCAATACAATGGTGCTCCAGCCTGCAAATGCAAGCTATCCCCCGCTCACCTATTCACTCTCCGACTTAGAAGACGTAGCTATTGAGGGGCTCGCCGTCGGTTTTACGCATTGGTTTTAATCAAAAATGAATAAGAGAGGTATATTTTATGGGTTTACTTGACACTTTTAGGACAAGTATTTCTCCAAAAAAGAGCGTAGTTTCTAACGATCAGAGAATAGTTAATCGTCATTATCAACTTTTAGACCAAATCAACGCGGCTTATCGTGAAAAGAACTACGAACGAGCTGAAAAGTATTGCTTAGAAGACGTGCGGATATTTCCAGATTTTGCTAAAGCATATCCAAAAGTTTACCCAAACGATCATGTTTTACCGCGGATTCCTTCGTTTGAAATTCTCGCTAAAATTTATGATAAGCAAGGGAAATACCATGAATTGATTGAAATATGTAAATTAGCTCTTAGGTATAAGTTGGAAGATAGCACAAAGGGCGGGTTTGAAGCGCGAATTCAAAAAGCACAGAAGAAAATTGAATAGTGAGGTATATGTTGACATGAAAAAGGTAATGAGCGTAGTTCTTTGCATCGTCTTCGTTGCCTGTGCGGTTTGCGGGTGCTCGGGCGCGGCTTCGCAAAAGTTTCCACAGAAGTTCTCGTTTCAGTATGGCGGCAAGGAGATATTCCTCGGCGACAACATCGACAAAGCGGTTGAATACCTCGGTGAGCCGGAATTTACAACGGACCCGGACGAATACGATTGTGTACGTTGGGGTTACGACGGTGTGACAATAAAACAACTTGACAGCACGATTATCAGCATTTCCATCTCTGACTCCCAAACGTATCAGATTTGCGGTATTCATTGTGGAGATAGCCACGAAAGCGTGGTTAAAAGGCTGCAAAAGCTCAGTGACAAAGTTTCTGATTCTGATGACTACACAATGTTCGCGGCTAAAATGAACGATGATGCCACGATCGGTGAAAGCATCGACGTGGATGTCCCATATAACGAAAGCATCGTTGTCACCGCTGATCCCGATGAACTTTGGCATTATGGTGAAGTTTCTGTAATGTACGATGATAACGACAAAGTGGAACACATATCAACCAGTATTCTTATCGAAAGCACGTTTATGCCAAGCGAAGAAACAAGTGACGACACTGAAAGTTCTTCACAAGCCGCAGCAAGCTGGTCTATCGATGATTTTTTGATGTGGAATGAAGACGATGAATGTGAATATTCGTCAAATTTAATGTGGACTTCTGTTTCCGAAGCCGAAAAAGAACTCGGACCGCTTCACACGTATCGCGGCATCAAAATCGGCGATACCACTGAGGAACTTCTTGAAAATTATGATTTTTCCATGTCCGACGTGTATTTTGACGAAGATACCGACACCACAAATGCGGGCACGGCATACATGGAAAAATACACGTCCCTTGAAGACCGTATTCGGCACACAGATAAAATTCCTGCTGATTCGTATTTGATGATCGTCACGTGGTGCTCCTATAATTCCGACACCCGAAAGCTGACCATGATGCAGGGCGACGGAACTGGTGGTGTTAGTCTCTACGTTGACGGTGTAGATGTAAGCTTGACGGACGGCGTTTTCTCTGTTGCGTTTGGATTAAATCAAGGCAAGGTCGCAGAGATCCTCTACTACGGTCAAGTGCCGCAGGGTGAAGCTGACGATGGCACCGTTTCTTCTGAAACAGACACAGCCGAGACTTCTTCCGAAAGTACCCAAAACACCTTCTTGCTCAACCTTCCGGTTACGGAATATAGTATGTCCAACGGCACACGAGCTTCCGTGATCGTTAGTAAAGAAGTTCTTAAGCTGAGCACCGAAGAAGAGTTTGTATCATTCGTCGATGAAAAAATCGAGGGTAAAGATTATAACTGGTTCACTATCGATTTAATGGACGGTACAGGACTTGTTTTTGCCGGCTGCAATACTACTGTTTTTGATTACGGCGAAATTGATAAAGACGGTGCATTGTTAAAAAGCATTCATACCTACGTTCGTTCCGGCGACAGCTATGAGCTTGTTGAACAATAACTGAATTTTAGTCGTCTTTTGAAAAGGCGTGGATAGAAATTGTGCCGCTTCAAAATAATGCAGCGCATCCGCCAGTCGCCCTCCACCCGGAGGGCGTGGATAGAAATACCTTGTTTGCATCGGCGATAAGGCGCTCCATTGTCGCCCTCCCCACGGAGGGCGTGGATAAAAAATAAAAAAGCCCCGCCGGTGCTACCAACACCGACGAGGCCGCCCGGCGAACCGGGTGGACAATATAGTCCCGAACAAACTATATTGTACCACCTGACCCGGGCAAAAGCAATAGCCCGGGCATTTTTATGCCCAAAATCAGTCGTTCCCCTTTGAGAACGTGGATAGAAATAGGACGTGGATAGAGATAGCCGCATATAATAGAGCGGGATAAAAACAGGAGGTACATAAACAATGAGATACGCGATATATCTGCGCAAAAGCCGTGCGGATGATACGTCCGAGCCGCTGGAGGTGACCTTGCAGCGCCACCGCCAGATGCTCGAAAAATATATGCAGCAGCACGACATCGCCGTGCAGGACGAAGACGTTTTTGAAGAAGTCGTCTCCGGCGACAGCCTTTACGCGCGTCCGCAAATGCTGCGTCTGCTCGAGGCCGTCGAAGCGGGCACATACACCGGCGTGCTGTGCGTGGATATACAGCGCCTCGGGCGCGGTTCCATGCAGGACCAGGGCATGATCTTAGACGCATTCAAGTGGTCTGACACGAAGATCATCACCCCCACGCGCACCTACGACCTCTCGAACGATATGGACGAGACCTACACCGAATTCGAAAGCTTTATGGGGCGGCAGGAGTACAAGATGATCAAAAAGCGCCTGCGCCGCGGATTGAACGCGACGATCGAAAACGGCGGCTATATCGCGAACGCACCGTATGGCTACGACAAGACAAAAATCGGTAAAACGCCCTCACTCAAAATCAATGAAGCCGAAGCGAAGTTTATCCACATGATTTTCGACCTCTACCAGGGCGGCATGGGAGCATTGACGATTGCAACGACGATCGACCGGCTCGGTGCAAGGCCGCGCCGCGGCGAGCATTTCGCGCGCTCCACGGTGCTCAAGATACTCAAAAACGACGTGTACCGCGGGAAGATCGTCTGGAACCGAAAGACGTGCGTGCGCCCCGGACAGCGCGGAAACGAGCATCACCTCACGATCTACAACGCCCCCGAAAAGTGGACTGTTGTTGACGGGCTGCACCCGGCGATTATCGATAACGAGCAGTTTGAAGCCGTGCAGCGGATTCTTGCAGGGCACTATCACCCACCTGCAAACACCGGCAAGCGCATAAACCCCTTAGCCGGTCTCGTGCTTTGTGGAAACTGCGGGCGGCCTTTGCAGCGCATTGCGATTCAGTCCGCCGGAGGGCCCTTGCTCGGCTGCCAAGTGCCCGGGTGCATCGTGTCCAGCAAGCTCGAATACGTCGAGCAAGCCGTTCTGCTGGAAATCCAAAAGGAGTTTGATAAGCTCTGCGCCAACGCGGAGCAGAAGCAGCAGGAAAGCCAAATTGACTACGCAGCCATGGCGAAGTCCATAGATGCCGAAATCAGTACGGCACATCAGCAGCTCGGCCGCCTGTACGATCTGGTGGAACAGGGCGTGTACACCATCGAGGTGTTCAACGAGCGACGCGGCGCCTTGCTCAGCCGCATATCGGCGCTGGAAGATGAACGTAAGAACCTTGTCCCGCCCCAACAGCTCGATCTCGAAAAAATGCGTGCCAACATTGAAGCCGTGTTCGACGCCTACCCCACCGCCGACTTCAACACGAAGAACCAACTACTGAAATCCATCATCGATAAGATCGTATATAACAAGCAAAAAGGCGTTCAACCAAAAGGGTTCACCCTCGAGGTTTTTTTACATTGCCTGTACTTATAGCTTGCGCAATGCTTTGATAAAGACTGCTTAGAGGATTTACGTGTGCTGTTTCCCGCCTCGGTGCAGCCCGTTGTGGACGCTTCCGCTAATGTGCGGGTGCGGGACGTTGATGTAATCTCTGTGTACATTGATATGCAGCCGATCCCCTTTAACCGCGGGTATTATTCCATTGATCTCACGTTTTTCTTTGACGTATCTTTGGAGCTGTACGGCGGCGCGACAGTGGGCTGCGAACGCGTGAGCGGTATTTCAATTTTCAATAAGAAGGTCATTCTCTACGGCAGTGAGGGCAACGTGAAGATGTTTACAAGCGAGAGCTGCCGTGACGAAGCCGATTTACAGGGCAATAAGGTCTTACCCAAGGCGACTGTGCAGGTCGCGCAGCCGGTGGCGCTTTCCGCGAAGCTTTGCGAGCACTGCCGCTGCGGCTGCGAGCCCTGCTGCGTGATCCCGGACTGCATTGCAAGCCGTTACGGCGGCGCGTTTGAAACGGTAGAGCAGAAAAACACCGTATACGTGACGATCGGCCTGTTTACCATCGTGCAGATTGTGCGGAATGTGCAGATGCTCATTCCCGCGTTTGATTTCTGCATTCCGGATAAGGAATGCGTCACCTCCGGCGACAACCCCTGCGAGCTGTTCCGCAAGATTGATTTCCCGACCGACGAATTTTTCCCGCCGAAAGCGAGCGACTGCGGCTGTGGCTGCGGCAGACAAAATTAGAACCGCATTTGAATAATATAAGCCGTGCACTTTGAAAACAGGTGCACGGCTTACTCTTTTTATATTTTTGTCAGTCTTGCGAAGTTTGCAAACAGCTTTTTGGTGCCGACTTTGTCAAACGCGACTTCGAGCAGCGTATCGTTCGCCATCGGCGTGGCGGAAACGATGAGACCCGTGCCGAACGCCTTGTGCAGGACAGTATCGCCTACGCGGTATGTACCGGCAGGCGCGGGCTTTACGCGCGGCTTTGGCGTGAATCCGCCGGCTTCCGCAACGGATTTTGTTTTCGGTGCTTCCCCGAACGGCTTCGCACCGCCGAAGCTCGGCATAGAGACCGGGCGCGCGCTGTAATCGCGGGAGCGGGTGTGCTCGACGAGCGTTTCCGGGATTTCTTCCACAAAGCGTGAAACGCGGTTGCGGTTCGTCATGCCGAAGATCATGCGGGATTCCGCGTGGAAAATGTACAGCTCCTCTTTTGCGCGCGTGATGGCAACATACGCTAAACGGCGTTCCTCCTCCACTTCGGACGGTACATATACGCTCGCCATGCCCGGAAAAATGTTTTCCTCCATGCCCGGCAGGAACACCACCGGGAATTCGAGACCTTTTGCGGAGTGCACCGTCATGAGCACGACGGAATCGGCGTTATTATCATAATTATCGATGTCCGTAATGAGCGAAACTTCTTCGAGAAAATCCGAAAGCGTGCCTTCGGGGTTCTCCTCCTCAAAACGGCGCAGGTTGGAAGCAAGCTCCTGCACGTTCGCGGCGCGGTCTTCTGCGGATTCCGGGTCGTCGGTCTTAAGAAAATTCAGGTAATCGATGCGCTCCACAAGCTCGTCATAAAGCTCGCCGAGCGTGACTTTTTCGTCGTTGTTGAGCTCGATGAGTCCCTGCATCTGTGCGGCGAAAAGCGTCATTTTGTTTGCGGCACGGGACAGTGCGGGATAGTCTTTCGCGTGCGAGACAACCTCAAACAGTGTCTCACCCGTCTGCTGGCCGATCTGCGCCGCGACTTCGACCGAGCGGTCGCCAATGCTGCGCTTCGGCGTGTTGATGATGCGGCGCAGGCGCATTTCATCACTCGGATTGTTGATAACGCTCAAATATGCGATCATCTCGCGGATCTCACGGCGCTCGTAGAAGCGCGTGCCGCCTATAATTCTATGCGGTACGCCGGATTTTGCAAAATTGCGTTCAAATGTCAGCGACTGTGAGTTCATGCGGTACAAAACAGCGTAATCGGAGAATTTCCGCCCCGCGGCAACGCCGTCTAAGATGATCTTCGTGATGCGTTCGGCTTCATCCGTTTCATTTTCCGCCGTGTGCAGGTGGATCATGGCGCCGGTGCCGTTCTGCGTCCACAGCGTTTTGCCTTTTCGCTCGGTGTTATGCTCAATGACGGCGTTCGCAGCGTCCAGAATATTCTGCGTCGAGCGATAATTCTGCTCCAAACGAATGACCGTCGCATTCTGAAACGTATTTTCAAAGCTCAGAATGTTTTCGATCGTCGCACCGCGGAATTTGTAGATGCTCTGGTCGTCGTCGCCGACCACGCAGAGGTTACCGCTTTTTTCGGCCAGCATGCGCACAAATGTGTACTGCGCATGGTTTGTGTCCTGATACTCGTCAACCATTAGGTAGCGGAAACGGTTCTGGTAGTATTCCAGAACGTCCGGGCACTTTTTGAAGAGCTCCACTACTTTGTTGATGAGGTCGTCAAAGTCCATAGCATCGGCGTCTTCCAAACGCTTTTGGTACGTTGTATACGCGCGGGAGATAATCTTTAATCTGAAATCGTCGCCGACCGTGAGGGCGTACTCAGCAGGCGAGATTAAAGAATCCTTTGCCCGGGAAATCTCGTTCAAAATCGATTTTGGCGTGATGTTTTTTTCCGAAATATCGAGCTCTTTTAAGATGCTTTTCATCAAGCGGCGCTGGTCGTCGGTATCGTACACCGTAAAGTGCGAGGAATACCCGATGCGCTCGCCGTCGCGGCGCAAAATACGCGCGCAGGTGGAGTGGAACGTCGATGCCCAAATGTCGTTGGCGGTCTCGCCCAGCATGGCACACAGGCGGTCTTTCAGTTCGCCTGCAGCCTTATTTGTAAAGGTAATAGCCATGATGCGCCACGGCGCGCAGGCGGAAACACTCAAATGCTCCTGCGATTCCGTTGTGAGCGGCGTGCCGTTTTCAATATAAGCTTTGCACGCGGCAATATCATTTTCATCGAGATCGTCACGCAGATAGGTGCTGTTGTACGCGTCGCCGTAGCGCAGGATATTCGCGATGCGGTTGATGAGCACCGTTGTTTTTCCGCTGCCTGCGCCCGCTAAAATGAGCAGCGGTCCGTTTACGGTGAACACGGCCTGCTTTTGGCGGTCATTCATGCGTGCAAAGTCTTTTTCCAGCACTGCGCGGCGCAGTGCAAGGATTTCCGATTTATCCATAGGTTCAAATGATCTCCGTTCTGTTGGTTCTGTGTCTTCTCGTTTTTTATTTCTATTTTACTATATCTTGCGAAAAAGTTCAATCGAACATAGAAAATTCCCGGGGCGAGCTTTAAACCAGCCCCGGGAGGTTTATGTGTAAGTCAATATGACTTTACAAAGCAACTCAACTTTGCAAAGTCGATACGCTTTACATTACGCAAGCATCTTACGCACCATGTCGTAAAGCACGGGTTTCATATTGTCTATTGTATCCGGCTTATTTTCAATCATCGTGGCAAAGCAAGTGGAACCGATGAGCTCAACCACCAAAAACACGCGCTTATATAAGACATCTTCTGTGCAGCCCACGGCGAGCGAGCTGCTCTCAATGGCAGTGACAAGCTTGTCCCACAACGGGTCTTCTCTTAGATCAAGCTGCTTTTCAATCATCGGCCAGGAGAAATTGCGCTCTAAAAGCCGCAGTGTCAGACGGCTTTTTTTAAAGTATTCCACGATGTAATCGACCATGAGGATGATGTCTTCTACAAAAACGCCGGTCTTATGCTCTTCCGCATATTCATAGGCCTCACTCAAAACACGCGCGGAAATGCGGTATGTGAGCTGCTGCAGAAGCTGGGTTTTATCGTGAAAATACAGATAAAACGTACCCTTTGCGACGTTCGCTTTCTTTACGATCTCATCGACCGAGGTCTTGTTAACGCCCTTTTCAAGGAAAAGCTGATAGGCCGCCTCGAGCAGCCCCTCCTTTTTCTGTTCTTTTTTCTGTTCAACACCGCCGCGCATGGCTGTGGCCTCCCAACATTCAAATCTAACTGTGTAATCACTTTATTTGTCTTATAGTATAAGGCGGATACACCGTAAAAAGCAAGCCAAAAGCAACATTTTATACAGATTTGAATAAAATGACTAATAGTCAATTTATTTTGCCTACACAGTTCGTCACTTTTAATATTGACTATTGGTCATTTTTGGACTAAACTACATAACGAAATAAGCGGGATGGTTCCCGAATGAAAGGAGCGGTGCTAAATGGAGCACTTTGCACGATGGATCGTGAAGCGCAGAAAGCTGATTCTTGTTTTGGCGGTTCTGCTTTTGATCCCCTCGGTGTTCGGTGCGCTCGGCACCTACATTAACTACGATATTTTGACCTACCTGCCGAAAGATCTGGATTCCATGATCGGCGAGACGTATTTGGAGGATGACTTCAATATGGCATCGGTTTCCATGATTACGGTTGAAAACATGTCTACGCCTGATACCTTAAAACTGAAAAGCGATCTTGAAGGGGTTGAAGGCGTACAGAAGGTCATGTGGACGAGCGATTTTATCGATGTGACGACGCCGAAGGAAATGCTTCCGAGCGATATTCAGAAGTTTTTCTATAACGATTCCGGCGCAACGATGCTCATCGTTCAGTTCGATGCCCCGAGCGCAGATTCCAGAACGATGAACGCGCAGAAGCAAATCAAGAACATCTTGAATAAAGATTGCTTCATCGGTGGTATGTCGGCTATTTTGGAAGATACCAAGAGCCTCATCAATAAAGAAATGCCCTTGTATATCCTTTGCGCTGTGGGCGCTTCGTTGCTGATTCTGTTCCTCAGCCTGAAAGAAACGATTGTGCCGCTTATCTTCATGCTCGGCATGCTGTTCCCAATCGTCTATAACTTCGGCACGAACATTTTCCTCGGTCAAATCAGCTACATTACGGAAGCATTGGCAACGGTCCTGCAGCTCGGTGTTACGATGGACTTCTCCATCTTCCTGCTGCACCGTTACGAAGAAGAAAAGCTGACGGCGGCATCCGATGAGGACGCCATGGTGGCGGCTATTAAAAAGACGTTTTCCTCCATTACCGGCAGCTCCCTTACAACGATTGCGGGCTTCCTTGCCATGTGCACCATGCAGCTTACGCTCGGCGAAGACATCGGCGTCGTCATGGCAAAGGGTGTTCTGCTCGGCGTTATCTGCACCATCACGGTTTTACCGTCCCTTATCATGACGTTCCGTCGTGCCATTGAAAAGCACACGCACCGCACGTTCATCCCGAAGCTCAAGCGTACCTCGAACTTCGTCGTGAAGCACCGTGTGCCGATTTTGATTGCGTTTATCGTGATCTTCATTCCGTTCTTCATTGCACAGTCAAAGACTTCCGTTTACTACACGATCTTTGATGCGCTTCCGCAGGACCTTCCCGGCATTGCGGGTACGAACCGCTTGAAGGAAGACTTCGATATGACAACGTCCCACTTCATCATTGTGGACGATACCCTTTCCGAAAAAAGCCTCTCCGATCTTTCCGATGAGTTGAGCGGCGTGGACGGCATTCACCAGGTTTTGAGCTATGAAAAATTCGTCGGCGGCGCGATCCCGGAAATGTTTATTCCTGACGACGTGCGCGATATCTTTGAGGCCGGCGGCCACAAGATGATCCTTGCAAACTCCTCCTATAAGAGCGGCAGTGACGAGCAAAATAACCAGCTCTCCGAAATGATCGATATTGTGAAAAAGTACGACCCGAACGGCGTCATCACCGGCGAAGGTGCGATGACGAAAGATTTGATCGAGGTTGCGGATGTCGACTTCAATAACGTCAACATCACAAGTATCATCGTCGTGTTCGTCATTATCGCCATCGTGTTCCGCTCCGCTTCTGTTCCGGTGCTGCTCGTTGCGGCGATTGAAAGCGCCATCATGATCAACCTCGGCATTCCGTATTTCACCGGCACGACGCTGCCGTTTATCGCAAGCATCGTTATCGGCACCATTCAGCTCGGTGCAACGGTCGACTATGCGATCCTCATGACTACGCGTTTCCGTGAAGAACGTAACGCGGGTCACACTGTAAAGGAAGCGGCTCAAATTGCCGTTGAACAGTGCAGTCAGAGTATTTTAACAAGCGGTCTCACCTTTTTCGCGGCAACGTTCAGCGTGTCCCTCGTCTCCCGTATGGAGCTCATCGGCGTGTTGTGCAAGCTCATCAGCCGCGGCGCACTCATCAGTATGGCAGTTATCCTGCTTGTGTTGCCGGCACTGCTCGTCCTTACGGAGCCAATCCTCAGAAAGACCACATTCCATTGGCTGAAAAAGCCCGAAATCACCGAGAAAAAGGCATAATCGATTCAGAGAAAGGATCTCGATCAATATGAGTAAGTATCTTACAAAATCCGTTGCGGCTACGATTTCCGCACTTCTCCTCCTCGGCTGCGCTGCCCCGGCCTTCGCGGCGGATGCTGCCGTTGAGAAAAAAGAAACCTCTTATCTCATCCTGAACGCAGACGGTTCCGTGCAGGAGCAGATCACCAGCGATTGGCTGCACAGCGATGACGGTTTTGATGCCGTTACCGACGAAAGTGACCTTTCCGATATCCAGAATCTCAAGAGCGACGTGATGCCGGAACAGTCCGGCAATACGCTCAAGTGGACGACGGACGAAACCGATATTTATTATCAGGGCAAGAACAGCGCACAGGCGCCGGTCGGCGTTTCCATCGAGTATACGCTGGACGGAAAGACGGTTACGGCCGATGAACTCAAGGGTCAGAGCGGCCACCTTGTCGCAACCGTTAAGCTGACGAACAACACCGGCGAAGAAGTGACTGTAAACGGTAAAAAGCGCACCGTCTATACCCCGTTCTTCACCGTTGCGGCGGCTGTGCTGCCGAGCGAAAACTTCAAGAACATCACGACAGAGCACGGTCTTGTGGAGTCTGATTCCAAAACGCAGGTTGCCTGCTACCTTGCGATGCCGGGCATGAAGGAAGCCGTCAGCAACCTGCTCCCCGACAGCTTTGATAAGCTCGACGACCTGATGCTCGATACCCTTACCCTCGAAGCGGATGTTACGGACTGCACCGTCCCGACGTTTCTCTTCGCCGCGGCTCCGAACCTTTCCGACCTCGACCTCGATGAGGTTTCCGACGAGCTTGGCGACACGATGGATGAGTTGACCGATGCAATCGATCAGCTGAAGGATGGTTCCGGCGCACTGGATGACGCTGTGGGCACACTTGTCGAAAGCCTTGACACGTTTGCTTCGAGTTACAGCCAGTTCGATGCCGGCGTGGACAGCGCTTTGAACGGCACACAGACGCTTGCAAACGGCACGGAAAACCTGCTTGAAAACGCACAGCTCTTGGCAACGAAGACCGGCGAGCTTTCCCTCGGCGCTATTCAGCTGCAGAACAGTACCGCACAGCTTGCGGGCGTTATGAATCAGCAGCTTGTCCCGGGCCTTGTAGAGGCTTCCGAAAAGAAGACCGCGCTTGAAGACAAAATGACCGAGCTTTCCGGCAAGCTGGAGACCGTTGAAATCCCGGATATGACAGCACTCAAAGCACAGCTCGGCGCAGGCGCTGAACAGGTTTTCGATGGCGCGGCGAGCGGCGCAGCGAAAGCGGCTTCCGAAGCTGCTGCACGCAATGCGGCAACAGTTGCTTCTCAGAAGACGGCGGAAGAGATCAAGGGCAACGTGCAGGCGGCTTCTTCCTCTGAAGATGTCACAAATGCAGCCGCAGCCCTTACGACACAGCTTTATCAGGACGGTTATTCCGCAGGTTATCAGGCTTCAAAAACTTGTGTGGAGATGGCTTTAAATGAACTTGGCCTCGATGACGCGCAGAAAAAGGCTATTTTAAATGCTCTTGCACAGGATTCTACCTCTACCCCGAGCGCCGAAGTCATCAGTAACGGAACCGCGCAGGTTTCTGGCATGGTCGAGAAGATTGCTTCCGACATCGATCCCAACGCCATCGCATCGGCCGTCGGCCCGAAGGTTGCTGAACAGGTTGCCCCGATTGTTACAGAAGAAGTAACGTCTTCCGAGAAACTTGCGGCGGCAAAACAGAGCGCTGTGCAGCAGGTTGCAGCGGCAATTCCGGACATTAACACCGATGAGCTCAAGAGTTTGATGGGTGAATTCAAAGATCTCTCCTCGCAGGCAGGCGAAATGATGGACAGTGTTGATACGCTGACCGGCGCGCTGTATAACGCAGAGAATCCGGCAGATACCAACACGGTTGTCGGTGCGGCTAACGCGATTTCCGACGGTGCTGCAAAGCTTGGCAGCGGTGCTTCTCAGCTTGCAACCGGCACCTCTGCATTCGCAACCGGCGTAGGCACGCTCGATGCAGGCACCAACCAACTGCTCAGCGGCATGGAGACGCTCTCTTCCTCCAGCAAGACCGTATCGAATGCGATCGGTCAGTTCCAGACCGGCGGCGCAGAACTCAAGGACGGCACGTCCGAGCTCAGTGACGGCATGACGGAGTTCTCCGATACAATCAATGATAAGCTCGACGGCCTCAGCGAAATCACCGACCCGGATTCCACGCTGGCACGCGTGATTGACATCATGAAGGATCGTGCGGACAGCTTCAAGGGCTCCGGCCGCGCAGACGGTACGGATATGACCGTAAGCTACGTAATGCGCACCGCAACGGACTCGAGCAGCAACAGCACGAGCACCACGGAAGAAACCACGACCGAGACTGAAACCAAAGACAGCTTCTGGAACCGTGTGGCAAACCTCTTCTCTAAGTAATTTAAAATAAAGCAAAGGAAGCAGGAACACATCGAAAGTGCTCCTGCTTCCTTTTTATTGCTTTTTTCGGTGAAACGGTGTATGATTATCGTGTTTAAATCAGCAGAAAATGGGGTTGAAAAATGAAAAAACTATGCACGCTGTTTCTCACATTTTTGAAGATCGGCGCTTTCACGTTCGGCGGCGGCTATGCGATGGTTGCCTTGCTGGAAAATGAATTTATCGCCAAGAAAAAGTGGATCGATAAAAAAGAGTTCCTCGACATGATCGCGATTGCGGAGTCTACGCCGGGCCCGATAGCGATTAACAGCGCAACGTATATCGGTTATCACATTGCCGGTGTGCCCGGCGCGGCGACGGCCACGCTTGGGGTGTGTATCCCTTCGTTTGTCATCATCTACCTCATTTCCCTATTCTTTGACCAGTTTTTGAGCTTGAAATTCGTTTCCTGCGCGTTCCACGGAATTCAGGTGTGCGTTGTGTACCTCATCTTTTCCGCCGGTGTGCGCATGCTGAAAGGTCTTGAAAAAACGGCGTTCAATACCGTGCTTGTCACAGGCGTAGCGGTTTGCATGATAGCGTTTTCCGTTTTCGCGGTTTCGTTTTCGTCCATCTACTTTATTTTGCTTAGCGGTGTGGTTGGTCTTGCGGCCTACTTCATACAGCGCCTGCGTGGAAAAGGCGGTGACGTGAAATGATTTATTTTAAATTATTCCTGACCTTCCTTGAGATTGGCGCAGTGTCGTTCGGTGGTGGCTACGGCATGATCTCCCTCATCCGCGAAGCCGTGCTCTCGAATCACTGGCTCACGGAAAGCGAGTTCATCAACTTCATTGCGGTGTCCGAATCGACCCCCGGTCCGCTTGCCGTCAACATGGCGACGTTCATCGGATCTTCGCAAGGCGGCGTGTTGGGCAGTCTGCTCGCGACTTTGGGCGTGGTGCTCCCCTCGTTCGTCATTATTTTGCTCATTGCGGCTGTGTTGAGTAATCTGCTGAAATACGCCGGTGTACAGGCATTCCTCTCCGGCGTGCGTCCGTGCGTGGTGGCACTCATTTTGGCTGCGGCGCTGACGATGGGTCTTGGCACGCTATTCGGCTTTACGACCATACGAAGCGCCCCCGAGGTGGATCTGCGCGGTGTTGTGATTTTGCTGCTGCTGATTACTTTGCACTTTGGCTATAAGCACTTTAAAAAGAAAGCACCCTCGCCCATTTTGATGATCGTGCTTTCCGCCGGTCTCGGCATTTTGTTCTACGCATTTTAAATTTTGGGAAAAGAAAAGACCTCTGCTCGGGCCAAACAGTCTTGAGCGGAGGTCTTTTCTGTACAGAAAATAGCGTTTAGCCGTTATTTCGGCTGCACTTTTCGGCGTCGATTGCAAGCACGATCATCAAAACGCACAGTGCGTCTGCGGGGTCGTATATGTTCAAAAGGTACGTGTCCGTCCAGTTGAACAGCTCTTTGGAGATGCTTGCCACATCGTGACCGCTTCCGGAAACAACGGTATAATCCCACTCCAAAACGTTGCCCTCCACATGCCAGCCGTTGCATTCTACGTTGTATTTCGGCTTAAAAAGTGCAAATTCGCGGCTGATGCAACCGACATATTGGTTTTTAAAATACATTTCGAATTTCGGCATGAACGTGAAGATGCGTTCTTTTACCGTGCCGATCTCTTCACCGTAAGCGTCAAAAATTTTCAGGCAGTGTCCCCAGGAGAACTGCCCTTTGACGACATACACCGTGTTGCCGTTCTCATCGTAAATATCGTAGCTGTCGAACCATGAAAAAAAGCGCTGTTTAAACCGTAAAATCATAAAAAATCCCCTACTTCTTGCCACTGTTTTCAATCGTATAGATCACACAGACGAACCCTGCGATGACCGCGAGCAGTATGGAGCCGCTTAACCCGTCGTTCATGGCAGCGCCGAGGAATAGCCCGACTATGGCGGCCAAGATGATTACAACGGCGGAACCGATTGTTTTCATGTTCACGACAAAATCTTCTCCACGTACTTCTTTAAGCCGATTGTACCACGCTGCGTGTCGGTTTGCAATAGACTTCTGCAAAGATAAAAGAAAAGAATACGTTAAAAGCAGGTTAAAAACATGAAAAATATCCACATTTTTTCGAATTTTCTATTGACATTTCCTTTGCGGTTTTATATAATTCAATTGTAAATCTGTCAAGCGCCCTGCGGTCACCCATCCTTCGGCCCGGGGTGCTATTTTTCTGAAAATAAAAAAGACGCAGAGCCCGCTCGGAAATCCCGGCAACCCTGCGCCTTTTGCAAATCGGTCTTTCCTGCTTCTTCCGCCTCGTCAAACTTCGCCGCTTTCGCTTTCAGCGCTTCATAGCACGGACATAAAGCAGAAAATATTTGAAAAACATCGTTTATTGATACATTAGCCTCGGCATTTTGACTTTATCTCTTCCGTCTGTGGGCATTTTTAAATCGCCTATGAGGCAAGCGTAAGAGATGGCACTTTTGCCAAAGCGACCACGAATCTCCTCCACAGCACCCTGTACTTTCTCCATTGCCATGCGGTGCTGGACATTATCAAACAGCGTGAGCTGCTCGACGCTGTCTTTGGGCGAGAGTTCAATGGCACGGACGGTGACCGCTCTGACCTTCGTGTTCCAAGAATACCGCTCTTTAAAACTCCGAAATGCGGCAGCGGCGATCTCCGAGGGAAGCTGTGTCTTGAAATGCAAACCTCAAAGCAGTTTGCTTCCTGCACGCTTTCTATCCTGCGGCCTGTG
>OBKS01000635.1_pt1 | contig 31773 bp, 24 predicted proteins | sample 1517381 | NCBI WGS metagenome assembly OBKS01 (sample SAMN04571686, study PRJEB22368) | human gut metagenome | biome: human gut; material: stool | host: Homo sapiens | place: Luxembourg | collected 2012-08-03 | reverse complement strand
TTAAATCATAAAACACATCTTCATCAAATTCTTTATTCAATATAGATACCTCCTCGTATGAATTTTAATGAAATAAATTTACTAAATTAATTATGTCATATGTCCTCCTTATATTACTATTCAAAATTACCATCCCTTATAATAAAGAGGCGAAAAATGCGATTTTTTTTAATTTTCCTTTCATTTTCTTATATGAAAACGTTTTCAAAGAGTTTGATGTAATAGCTTTTATTATTCCTGAAATTAAATTGGTTATTAATTAAAATTACTTTACATTGTCATATTTTGTCGATTTATATATAAAATATATTTTTACGAGAATAGAATGTAAAAAGAATGTAATTTTTTAGCAAATAACCTTGCTAAAAGTTATTAAAAGCGATAAAATTATTATGGTATTAATAGGAGAATTGGTTATATGTAATTGGGAGGTCTTTTTGTCCTCTTTTTTTGTAAGTAATTCTTTTCATTAATATTTAATAAAAGTAGAAAAAACAAAAAAGACAAAAACAAAAGAACTTAATATTTGAACTGACTTGATAACCTTTTTATTGTATCAAATGTTCATAATTTTGACTTTTTAAGGTCAGCTTTTTTAGTACGCTCAAATTTAATATTATTTTGTTGTCTTGAGAAAGGTGGAAACAAAATGAAGCTAAAAAAATTAATGCTTCTAGGAGCTACAACACTTCTTGCTAGTACAACTATTCTTGCAGGTTGTAGTAAGAAGACAGAAACTCCTACAATTACTCCAAGTGAAAGTGGCTCACAAGGTACAAGTACGATTACTCCAAGTAGCTCTATATCTAGCCCCGTCGAGTCATCAACAGCTCCTGTTATTAGTATTTATACAGTAAGCTTTAATCTAAACACAGGTGAAGAATTAGATCCTCAAAAGGTAAAAAAAGGGGAGGCTGTTGCTAAACCTTCAAATCCAAGTCGTAGTGGTTATGTGTTTGCTGGATGGTATTTAGACGAAGAGTGTAATAATGCATATGATTTTGCAAGCCCTGTAAATTCAGATTTGATTTTATATGCAAAATGGGAAGAAGTAAAAAAAGATACTTATTTATTAACGATTGAGTACCACATTGGTGAAGATGTAAAATATGATGTTATTTCTAATCCTAAGCTAGTATCATTTATAACACCATCATTTAATGATTATACATTTATTGGGTATGTTGATGAGGCTGGTGCTGATGTATCTCTTGATAGTGTAAGAGCATTAGAATTAACTGAAAACAAAACGATAGTATTAAAGGCTAAATTTGATAAAGAGCTTGAATATGTTAATGTAACACTTAAAAATGGTGAAGAAAATAATGTTGAACGTTTAGTCAAGGGTGAATTACTTAATAATGTGGTTGATCCTTCAAAGGATGGCTATTTATTTGAAGGTTGGTTTGAGTCTTCAGAAGATACAAAGGCCTTTGATTTTTCACAAACAACAATTGTTAGTGATATTACTTTAGTCGCTCGTTTTAAAGAAATTAACAAATTGAATACAACTCATTTTGATAATTGCTTAAAAAAGGATGGTCCTCTTACAGAAAATGTATTGCCATCTTTAGGAAGTCCTAAGGTTTTAGTAATTCCTGTTAATCTTGATAATACTAAAAAAACAGATGAGGTTAGAAATAGTATTGTTAAAGCATTTAAGGGAACAGAAAAGGAAACTGGTTGGGAATCTGTTATGACTTACTATCAAAAGTCTAGTTATAATAAGCTTAATCTTGATTTTGAGGTTACAGAATGGTTTACACCATCTAAAACAGCTAGTGAATATAATAGACAATATCAAGATGAAAGTGCAAATATGCCATCTGATGATATTTTAGATGAAGCTCTTACTCATTTTGATAGTGCTTATGATTTCTCAGATTATGACTTGGATAATGATGGCTATATTGATTCAGTATGGTTAATTTATAATAGTCCTGTAGATTATCAATCTAATGATTCATTCTACTGGGCATTTACAACACAAACAGAATCTACTACAACATTTGATTCTAAAAAAGCTTCTTATTACGCTTTTGCAGGAACTGATTTTATCACTCCTAATCAGGAGGATGCATCTTATGATGTTAGTGATTTAACTTATGATGCTCATACGTATATTCATGAAACAGGTCATCTTCTTGGGTTGGATGATTATTATGATTGTGATTCGGAGCAAGGAGCTCTTGGTGGTTTATATGGTGCTGATATGATGGATTATAATATCGGAGACCATGGCCCTATTAATAAGATGTTACTTGGCTGGGTTGATCCTTGTGTTGTAAGTGAAACTACAACGATTAGAATTGATGATTTTTCTACAACTGGTAATGTTCTTTTAGTTACTAATAAGACATTATCTTCAATTTATGATGAGTATTTCTTGATTGAATTTTATAATGGTAGTGGTTTAAATAATCATGATTTACAAATAATTAATAATATAAATGAAGATGAGGCTACCGATGCAATTGGTGTAAGAGTTACGCATGTAAATGCAACAAAGAAGACCCAAGAAGAAATTGATAATGATAAATCGAAATCTTACTTTACAGGATTTAAGTATAATAACAGTGAAACTGATGAATTATTTATCGATACTATGCTTCAAAAGAAATTAACTGATGAAGAAAAGCTTGAATATTTTGCAGATCAAGATGCCCTTTATACACCAACATCTAATAAGTTTGGTATTGATGTATATCAAAATTATATATCTGATTCGTTACAAAAACTATTCTTTACTATGACTGTTGATAGCATGGATGAAACAGGTGCAACTGTAACAATTACGTTTAAGTCTCTTGCTGGATCTGGTTCAGCTGAGCTTCCTTGGATTTAGGAGGTATTAGAATGAAAAAGTTTTTAAATGGTATTTTAGCTCTTACAGCTTCAGTAGTTGTATTTGCCGTATCAGGAAATGTTAGAGCAGAGGATGTTAAGTTTTCAAAGGTTAACTCTTTATCTGATTTAGCAGTTGGTGATGAAATTTCAATTGTGAATGAAGATAATCAAGCAGCACTTAGCACAGTTCAAAAAAGCAATAATCGTGGTGCAACAAAAATTGAACTGATAAATGAAGAATTTGTTTATAATGAAAATGTTCAACTAATTACTTTAGCCGCTGGCATAAAAGATAATACATTTGCGTTTAATGTTGGAAATGGTTTTTTATATGCTGCATCATCAAGTGGAAATCAATTGAAAACACAAGCTTCAATTGATGATAATGCTTCTTGGAAGATTGATATAAATGATTCAAGTACATCAATTGTGGCTCAAGGAACTAATAGTAGAAAGGTATTCCAATATAATAAACAAAATAATTTGTTTGCATGTTATAGTAGTGCTTCTCAAAGTCCTATTGCTATTTATAAAAAAGTAGATAGTTCGGTTCAAGAAACTACATATGATATTAGCTTTAATGCTAATGGTGGAAAATTTGCTGATGGTGAAGGTGTAAAAATTACTAAGAATGTAGGGGAAAAAGAAAGCATTGATTTATCAAAGTATAATCCAGCTGCACCATATCCTTATGCCAAGCTTAGTGGTTGGACAAATGGTGAAAATACTTATGCACCATCTGACGTTGTAGAAGTTTCTTCAAAGGCAATTTTTAAAGCAAAGTGGGAAGCTTCTAAGATTTTAACTGTTGAAGAAGCTATTGAAGTAGCTAATTCTACGGGTACTACTCAAACTACAATTCCTTATACTGTTGAAGGATATTTTGTAAGTGTTGATGATAGTAATAGCATTACAATTAAGGATTCAAAAGGTAATGAGTTTGTAGCATATGCGGCGACAAAAGGTGAAGCACTTGAAGAAGGCGATTTAATTAGAATAACAGGTTATATTATTAACTATAATAATAAAACTCCGGAAATTAATCGTGGTGGAACTTATGAAATTGTTAGTAATGCAACTCCTGAGGATAAATTTGCGGCAAGTAAGGTAAAAGCTTCTCTATCATTTGATTGGTCATCAAATGATAAAGGTGAATATAGCGTTTCAAATTTAAAATTAAGATTTGGTGTTATGCTTGATAGCAAGAATACAGTTGAAAATGGAACATATGGTGCTTTACTAATTAGTGCTTATGATTTAAAAAGTGAGTCTTTTACGGAAGTAATTAAATCATATAATCAAACAACAGTTGATGGTATCTTAGCTTCAAATGATAAGATTATTAAAAAAGAAGTTACCATTAAGGATAATGTATTAATGTGTAGCATTGATGACGTTAAATATAGTGATGCTTATTATGTTGTATTCTATGTAATTTCAAATGATACATTATACTTAACTGAAGAAAGAGCTGATTTGGTTGGTCTTGATATAGTTGATTATGCAACAAATAGGGAAGAGTATGATTTAACTATTGATGAAGTACTAGCTTTATATTCTTTAATGTTAGAATCTGATAATTCTTTTAAAGAAAATTAAAAAAATAAAAGTAACAAAAAAATAAAACAAAAAGTACAAAAAACAAAAATATGGAGGGTTTTAGTTAAAATGAAACTAAAAAGATTAATTAGCTGTGGGTTAGTTGGTATTCTTACAGGAGTAGGAATACTAATGAATGCTAAAGTTAGTAGTGCGGAAGATAAGAGTGTAGGAGTTTTGACATTCCCTGATGAGAATAAGAACAATAATAAAGTAGGAGCTTATACAAAAACATGGAATGCTAAAATGAATGGTAGAGAATATACTATTTCAAATTTTAATAATAATAATTGGGGTTGGAAATTTATAAGATGTGGTAGTAAAAAGGCTGCATCTATTGGAAAAATTTCAACCAGTTCATATACTGAAAAAATCGGTAAAATTGTTATGACAATTGATTCAATTACAAGTTCTTCTGTAAATAGTATTAAATTAAATGTAATTGATTCAACTAGTGTAATAGAAAAAATTGATGGAACAAAAGAAAAAGGAGAATGCGAGTTTAAGATTACTAATCCAGGTGAAAATTTAACGTATGAAATTGAAGTGGATTGTGCTGGTACTTCTAAATCTAATGGTTTTGTTCAAGTCTCTAAAGTGGAATATTTTTTAGAAAGTATGAAGTATAATGTATCATTCTTTGATGGGACTGAAGAATATACGGAGTATGCTAAAAAGGTAGAAGCAAATGGTAAATTAGAAAGACCAGTTGACCCACCAAAAGAAGGATATGTATTTGTTGGTTGGTACACTGAACCAGAACTTATAAATGTGTATAATTTTGATTCGCCAGTTACAGCTGATTTAAAGTTATATGCAAAATTTGAAGAAGCAGCTTCTGTTACAACTCATACAGTAACATTTAAGTTTGATTCTGAAACAACTTATGATACATCAGTTGTAAAAGAGGGAAATTCGGTAGTTAAACCAGAAAATCCAATAAAAGAAGGATATGTATTTGATGGATGGTATACTGATGCTAACTGTACAAATGAAAATGCGTATGATTTTAATACACCAGTAAATACAGATATTACTTTATATGCTAAATGGCTAGCTAAATATACTGTATCATTTGATACTGATGGTGGTTCTACAGTTGAATCTCAAACAGTAATTACTGGAAATAAGGCTACAAAACCTGCAGTAAATCCAACAAAGAAATGTTATAATTTTAAAGGTTGGTATAAAGATAGTGCACACTCAAATGAATTTGACTTTGAAAATGATACAATAACTGATAATACAACTATTTATGCTAGATTTGATGAACCAGAATTATTAAGTGTTTCTGAGGCACAGCAATTGGCTAAGCAATTTGTTGGTAAAAATTCACCAGATTTATATAAAGTTAAAGGAAAGGTTTCTTCAATATCTAATGAAAATCAAAAAATTACAATAGTTTTAAAAGAAGGTAGTTCAGAATTTACTTTTTACCAGGTTGAAAAGACAGAAACTTTAAAAGTTGGAGATATTGTTGTTGGCGTTGGTTATTTGTATTATTATAAATCAGGTAATACATCAGAATTTAATCAAAAATGTACATATACTGTTTTAAAAGGCGTCGATTTATTTGAACAATTAGAAATTAAAAATCAATTAGCATATCATTGGCAAACAGAAGATGGAACTACATATAAAATTGATAATGTAAGCTTACGCTTTGGTGTTAATTTAACTGAAGAGATGAAATCTCTTGAAGGAGTTAAGTTTGGTGCTATCCTTGCAAAGAAAGAAGATGTAGCCAATATCAATTTGAGTGAATATGCTAGGGAATGTACAAGTGCTGCTGAGGTTGTAGCTGGGGATTCAAACCTTAAATATCTTGAATTTACAAATATTGCAGCTGAAGGTGGAATGACATCATTACGCTTAGATAATCTAGATTCAGCCCTAGCAGAAGAATTTGTAGTTGTTATTTATATGGAATATAATGGTAAGCTATATGTTACTGAACAAAAGATTGCTTCTGTAAAGGTAATAGCTAGCGAATATTTAAAATCCGATTTAGAAATATTAAAAAATGAGCAAATAAAAGGTTCACTTAATCAATTATCAAAGTAGTGGAGGATAAAAATGGAACAAAATAAAAAGAAATATGAAAGCCCAACTATTAAAGAAGAAGTAATTGAATTAGATGACGTTATCGCAACATCAGGTCTTATGGGTAATGGCAACCAAGATGGTGATAATTCATTTAGTTTTAACGTATTCGATCGTATAGGCAAGTAAAATGAATATTAAAAAAATAATGATGACAGGATTGTTGGCTTCGACAATCCTTGTTGTCAACTTTAAACAAAGCATTGCATCAAGCTTTTTTGATGAAAAATACTATAATGAAGTTGCTCCCGAAGGCTATTATAAAAGAGTAAATTTAAATGATGATCCGGAAGTTATTAAAGAAACATTAGGCCAAATTATTAGTGCTAATTATGTTAAGCATTCATATAAAGAGAATAATACGGTTTTAAAATATACAGATCCAGATCCTAAAGGATCAGGAAAGGCAATTTGTATCTATTCAGGAAGAGCCTTAGAATCAGGTGCTTGGAATAAAGAACATGTGTGGGCTAAATCTCATGGCTTTCCTAATGAATCATATGAACCATACTGTGATGCACATCATTTAAGGCCTTCTACAACAAAGATTAATTCAACACGTAGTAATAAGGATTTTGGTGAAGTACCAAATGCTACACCAGATGCATATGGTAATAAAACTAACAACGTTTTATTTGAGCCAAGAGATGAAGTAAAAGGCGACATTGCAAGAATGATGTTTTATATGGAAACCAGATATGGTTCTAATACAAAATATAATTTAAAGCTTGTAAGTAGCCAGACTACTTCCGCATCGGATTTAAATGGACGCTTTGGTAATCTAGAAACCTTAATTAAATGGCATTATGATGATCCTGTAAGTAAAGAAGAAATTTATCGTAATAATGTTATTTTTGATAATTATCAGCATAACAGGAATCCTTATATTGATCATCCTGAATATGTTGATTATGTTTATCCATCAAAATATGCTGGTACTACAAAGCCTGTAGAACCAGTTGAACCTTCAAAACCTAGTCCAGATCCTACACCATCTGAACCTGATTCATCCTTAAAGCTTGATGATTATAATTTTAAGAAAATCGAAAGCTTAAGTGGTATATCAGAAGGAATTTATTTAATTGGTGGAGATACTAATTATATGGTATCTGATTTTATGACTGGAAAAGATGGTGTTTTTGCTTGTAGTGATACACCAAAGGAAATATTCTATTTAGAGTCAAAATCTAATAAATGGTTATTAAAAAATAATCAAAATAAATATTTAAATATTTATGGTAAAACTAATTCCAAATTTGAAACTGAAGGTACACCTTTTGAAATTAAAGAAGAAAAGGGTGGCTTTAATTTTAGTAGTGGTGGGTTTAGTTTTTGTTACAATAAATCTGCTCCGCGATTTACTTCTTACGCGTCTTCACAAGGACCATTAATTCTTTATAAAGCAACATCTAAAAATGATGAAGCAGCTAATTTTGAAAACTTAAAAATATCTCGTTCCTTTGCATATCATTGGTCAACAAATGATAATACTAATTATACGATTGATAATGCTTGTATCCGCTTTGGTGTTAAGCTAACAGAAGAAATGAAGAATTTAGATGGCGTAAAATTTGGAGCATTAGTTGCTAAAGAAGATTATATGAAGGATATTGATTTTAAAGAATATATTAAGCTTACAAATGCTTCCGACGCAGCTTCTGTTGTTAAAGATGATGACAATATTAAATATCTTGAATTTAAAAATATTGCATCAGAAGGTGGAATGACATCAATTAGAATTGATGATATTGGTGCGTCCTATGATACTAAAATTGTTGTAGTAATTTATATGGAATATAATGGTAAATTATATTTAACTGAAGCTACAATTGGTTCTTTTAAATCAATTGCGAGCGAATATTTAAATTTGAATTTAGATTTGAGCCAGGATGTTATAAATTCACTTACTCAAATCGTCAAATAATTAATACAAATATATTATACGAGTGAGGAAAATATGAAAATAAGAAATATATTATTGACTTCATTACTTGCTATAACTAGTGCTTTTACAACGAAAGCTCTTGTTAAAGAAAATACAAGTATTGTTCGTAGTTCAAGTGATACATATTATACGAATGTTGATACGTCATCAGGTTCTAATTTAATTGATTCATTGGAATCAATCATTAGTAAAGGAACTAAAGATGTTGGATATGATGGATTATGGTCTGCTTATAAAAAAACAGATGTTAAGCCTAATTCTAATACTATTTGGGATATGTATTCTAATGAGAATTATGACGCTGATAGAGATCATGGTGGTAATTATTCAAAGGAAGGAGATATGTTCAATCGTGAGCACTCTATTCCCCAAAGCTGGTTTAATAAGAAATCTCCAATGAGATCAGATTTATTTCATGTCTATCCAACGGATGGATATGTAAATAATAAAAGAAGTAATTATCCTTTTGGTGAGGTAAGTAACGCTACTTACACTTCAAAAAATGGTTCTAAGGTCGGCCATTCATCTTTTGATGGATATAGTGGTACGGTGTTTGAACCTATTGATGAATATAAGGGTGATTTTGCAAGAACCTATTTTTATATGGCTACCCGTTATAAATCACAAGTTGGTACTTGGGGAAGTGGTGCTAATGTTGTCTTTAAAGGAACATATCCTTATTTAACTGATTATGCCTTAAATTTATTTACAAAATGGTCACATGAAGATCCGGTTTCTGAAAAGGAAACAAATCGTAATGATGCAGTATATGGAATCCAGCATAACAGAAATCCCTATATTGATCATCCTGAATATGTTGATATTGTTTTCCCTAACAAATATGCAGATACTCCAGTTACTCCATCTGATGAGTATAAGATTATTCTTGATGCAAATGGTGGTACATTTGCAAGCAGTGTAGTAACAAGCTACACAGTAAAAAATGGAGAATCTCAAACAATTACATTACCAACTAAAGATTTAGTTACGGCACCTAATGGGGTAGGAAATCTTAAAAACTTTACTGATGGAACTAACACCTATGAGGCTGGTGAAACAGTTACTATTTCAAGTAAAACAACAATCAAAGCTATCTATGATATTCCATCTTCATTAACGGTTAAACAAGCCTTAGATATTTGTGCAAGTGCAGGTGAAGCAGGTACATCTATTTCCTATACGGTTCGTGGTATAGTTAAAACAGTTACTGATATTAGTACACAATATAAGAACACAACCTTTGTAATTACCGATGGTACAAATGATCTTACTATCTTTAGAGCTGATTTAAATAGTTCATATGAGCCTAAGGTTGGTGATGTTGTAGAGGCTACAGGACCCCTTGTTAATTATAAAGGAAATACTCCTGAAATGACTAAAAATGGAAGCCTAAGAGTTTCATATAAGTTAGCGGAGGCTCAACCTAAAAAAGAATTGAAGCACTTTGTTGCGGATATGGATTTAGCGCTTAATATTAGATATACAAAAGAAGAGGTTCTTTCTTTAACGGCTAATTTAATTGTTAATAATAACGAAAGCAATACAAAGTATTACATTATTATGACATCACTTGATGATGATGAAATAAGTGAATCATATAATGGTGAGAAAACATATAATGAATTTTGTAATGTAATAAGAACAAATTTAGAACTATTTAATCTTGTAGAATCAAATAAGTTACTTCAAATTACCTTGCCTAAAACAATGAAGTTAAATATGTATCTAATTGCTGAAAATGAAAGTGGTATTAAAATTTCAAAGTCTATAGAAATTAGTACATATGATCTATATAAAGCAAATTATGATTTATATAGTGATACTCAAAAAACACTTATTGATAAATTTTTTGAATAAAAATTAGTGGATCAACATTATAGTTGGTCCATTTTTAAATTTTAAATGAGTATTTCAAATAGTATAAAATAAAAAAATCAACACCATTTATTCTAGTGTTGATTTTTTAATGATTAAATTTTACTTTAATATATCATTAAGCTCATCTAAAGAAAGCCCCGTAGCTTTAGCTATAAATTCCTTAGTTTGACCTAATGAATATAAAGTTTTAGCTATTTCTTTTTTGTTTTCCTCAATCCCTTCGGCTTTTCCCTCAGCCTTTCCTTTTTCAATACCTTTTTGTTCGGTTTCATATAACTGGCTATTTTGATCTAGGGCAAATATTTCCCTTGAAAAAGCTTCTGCTCTTAAGGCTCTATCTTTATTCATATCTATTAGCATATTTAAAGCCTCCTTCATTTCTTGACTTTCAACAACAGGTAAATTATTCTTGTTATCAATATCAAAGAATTCTAACATTTTCCTTAACTCTATTATAGGACACTTATCTTTATTTTTCAAGAATATCATACTGACACGTCGATGTTCATTTAATACAACGCCTTCGCTTGTGGTTAGATAGGCTTCCTCATACCATCTTGTAGGAGTTTTAACATAATCTTTAATATCATTAAAGCCTAATATCCAGATGGATTCAACATTAGCCATATCGTATCTTTCACTTTTTTCCAAAGCCTCACTATATTTTCTTGATGAATAAGCGTCCATTCTTGGACCTAAATAATCATAATTTCTATTTTGCATCTCAAGATTAAGTCTAACTTCCTTTTGATATCCATTAAGTGAAACGGAAGCTACTAATCATAAATTATCTTTTTACCATCTAATACGGTTGATTCAGTATTATCATATGTAATATCAGCTTCATTTACATTTTGATTCCATAGATTTGACAAGAAAATAGCTAGCATCTTTTTAACCGAAAAGAAATGTTTAAAATAAACATCAGACCTTAAATTAAAAAAACGATTATCATCATTATAAGCTTTCATATATCCTCCAAATTAACTAAAAATAGTATAAAATATTTTATAATTTGATATTAGCACTAGTGTTAAATTTTGTCAAATATTTATAAAGTTTTATATTTTCGAAAAATTATTTAAAAAGTATCATTCAATTATATTTTTTTACCAATTTTTCTCTAAAAAATGCCAAAAAGGGCATTTTTACCTAAATAGAGTTAAAAAATAAGCTTAAAATCTTTTAGGATTTTTTATGAATAATGCTATTTTAACCTAAGAAAATAAAGATGTATGTATTCTGTAATAATGTATTATGTTTAATCAAAATAAAAATGAATTACTGTTAAAATGTAAAATAATTCGTATACTAATATTAAATATTGTAAAAAACGTTTACATTTCAAGAAGTATTTTCTTGTTTTTGGTTTATTTGTGACCAATTCTCTTATTGTATTGATTTTATAAATATGATAAAATAGATATGCAAAAAAAATATATTAGTGCCGTACGGAGGAACGTTATGAAAATAACATTAAAACATTTAACTAAGGTTTTCGAAAATAAGAAAGCCAAAACTAAAGTTGTTGCTGTCAACGATTTAGACGTTGAAATTCCTTCAGGAAAGCTTATTGGTCTATTAGGACCTTCAGGTTGTGGTAAGTCAACAACCTTATTTATGCTAAGCGGACTTGAACAGCCAACTTCAGGTAACATTATTTTTGGTGATGACGATGTTACAACTCTAGCACCAGAAAAGAGAGGTATTGGTTTAGTATTCCAAAACTACGCATTATATCCTCATATGACTGTAGAACAAAATATTATGTTCCCACTTGAGAATATGCGTGTTCCTAAGGATGAAGCAAAGCAAAGAGCATTTGATGCGGCTAAGCTTGTTCAAATTGAAGGATTATTAAATCGTAGACCAAGTGAATTATCAGGTGGTCAACAGCAACGTGTTGCAATTGCTCGTGCCCTTGTAAAGATGCCAAGTGTATTATTACTTGATGAGCCTCTTTCTAACCTAGATGCAAGACTTCGTCTTCAAACTCGTGAGGAAATCAAACGTATTCAGGTTGAAACTGGTATTACAACTATCTTCGTAACACATGACCAAGAAGAAGCAATGTCTATTTGTGATTCAATTCTTGTTATGAAGGAAGGAGTTGTTCAACAAATGGGAAATCCTCAGGAAATTTATGATGATCCTGCTAACCTATTCGTTGCTAACTTCTTAGGTACTCCACCTATTAATATCTTTAGAGGTGTAATTAAAGATCATGGTGTATATATTGATGATGAAAAGATTATGGACACTAATCACGATGATCAAGAGGTTTACGTTGCAATCCGTCCTGAAGGATATATCTTTAATGATAATAAGGGTGTATTAACTCTTCAAAAACAAAATATTGAAGTTATGGGACGCGATAAGTCAATTGTTTCTAAGCATGCTGCTTCAACTAAGCCAACTGTAAGAACAATAATTGACTCTGATATTAAATTACCTGACTCAACAGAACTTAAGTTTGATTTGAAACCAAACAAAGTATTCATATTCAATAAGGACAGTGAAATGAGGTTGAGATAATGGCAAATCAAGAAGAAAAAAAGGACAATGCATTTGTCGGTTTCTTCAAGAAGATTGGCACATCAACTAAAAGCTGGTTTAAAGATAAAGGACTAGCGATGAAAGAGTGGGGCCAAAATTCAAAAGAAGCTACAAAAGCATGGTGGGGACGTCTTCGTGGACGTACATTTAAAGAAAATATGAAGGCATTTGGTAGAGTTTGCTATAACAATAAAGGATGGTTATGGATTTTACCAGCATTTATATTACTATGTATTTTTACATTCTATCCTATTGTAAATACGTTTATCACAGCATTTAAAGAAAACTATAATCGTTTAAATGGTTCATTTGCAGGTATTGGTTTTGGTAATTTTAAAACTGCTGTTACAGATAATTTTTTCTTAGTATGCTTAAGAAATACAGTATTATTTGCATTTATATCTGTACCATTATCAACAATTCTTGCTCTTCTGATATCTGTTGCTTTAGCATCTATTAAACCTTTACAAAAGGCATATCAATCAATTTTGTTCTTGCCTTATTTAACAAATGCACTTTCAATTGGTGCAGTTTTCGCAGCTATGTTTAATGTAGTTGGTACAAAAGCACAACTTGCCAATGGTAAAGGCACATGGGGTCTTATTAATAATATGTTTGGAAGCCATATTCACTGGGTAGATGGTGATGCATCTACAATTGCGATGATGATTGTAGTTATTGTTTACGAAGTATGGTCTGGTCTACCATTTAAGATCTTAATTTTATTTGGTGCTTTACAAAATGTTAATAAACAATATTATGATGCAGCTAAGGTTGATGGAGCTAATAAGTTTACAACATTGTGGCGAATTACAGTTCCACTTATTTCCCCAATGATTTCATACTTAGTGATTACCGGATTTATTGGTGGATTTAAGTCATATACTGCTATTGTTGGTATTTTTGGTAATAAAATGGGCCCTTCAAATCAATACGAAATGGGTACAATCGTCGGATTGATTTATAAGTATTTAGGTGAACCAACTGGTGTAGGTACTGCCTCAGCAGCTGCGTTAATTCTATTTGGTTTAATTATGATATTTACTTTCATTAATATGCAAGTAAGTAAGAAACGTGTACATTATTAGGAGGTATAATATGACAGAAATAAATAATAATATATCCTCTGAAAACTTAAATATCGATATTGCTAAGCAATTAAAAAAACAAAAAGCACTAAAAATAACAAAAAGTGTTATTGCTTATGTATTTTTAACAATATTCGCAATATTTGCGTTGCTTCCATTTTATTGGATGATTCTTTCATCATTGAAAACTGAGACAGTTTATCGTGAACCAATTCCAACATTCTTTGTTAAACCAAGTGAATTGCAGTGGAAGAATTATCAAACTGTTGTTCAATATGGTAATAATCTATTTGGAAGTATGCTATTAAATACCATCATTGTGGGTATTGTATCGACTTTACTTGGTATTATTGTAACTATTATTACTGCATATGCATTCGCTAAAATGGAATTTAAGGGTAAGAATTTCTTGTTCTCATTACTTTTAGCTACAATGATGATTCCTGGTGAATTATTCACAATTACAAATTTCTTGACTGTAAATAATTTAGGTTGGACAAAATCATACACTGTAATGATTCTTCCATTCCTAGTAAGTGTATTCTATATTTATCTTTTAAGAAATGCATTTAAGCAAATTCCTGATAGCTTATATAAAGCTGCAAAGGTTGATGGATGTAGTGATGTTAAATATCTTGTTAAGGTAATGGTTCCTCTTACAGCACCTACCTTAATTTCAATTATTTTGTTAAAGTTTATTGGAACTTGGAATTCCTATATTTGGCCTCGTTTAGCTAATGGTGGCTCAGAAGAATGGCAATTACTTTCTAACTGGGTATCAAAGGGCTTTACAGCTGCAGGATCTTCTGAATCCCTTACAACTTTGAAAATGGCTGCCGCTACCATGGTATCTTTACCATTATTAATATTATTCATTTGCTTTAGAAAATATATTATGCGTGGAGTATCAAAGAGCGGAATTAAGGGCTAGGATTTATTAATTACATATTGGATAAGGGTATACAAAAAACAAAGGAGAAATATTAAAAAATGAAAACATTAAAAGTTTTAAGTACGGCTGCTATTGCTGGTCTTGGTATCGCAGCATTAGCTTCATGTGGAGGAAGTAAAGAAAAAGCAATTACATTTTATAATACATGTGGTCAAAACCTACAAACTAAGATTTCAGAGGCTATAGAAGCTTTTGAAGCTAAGTACGGCTGGAAGGTTGAATCAACTCAAATTGGTGGATATGATGATGTATATTCAACATGTATCGCTGGTTTAACTGCAAATGCTCAACCTAATATTGCATATGCGTATTCAGATCACGTTGCAGCATATATTCAATCAGGTAAGGTTCTAGATTTAAATCAATTTATTGATAGTACAAAAGAAGTTAATGGAACTAAGCTTGGCTATACAGCTGATGAAAAGGCTGATTTCGTTAAGGGTTATTATGATGAAGGTCTTGCAAAGAACTATGCTGATTATTCATCATATGGCTTTACAGAAAATTCAATGCTTACAATGCCTTTTTCTAAATCAACAGAATTAATGTATGTTAACGTAACTGCAATGAAGGCTGCTGGTGTAGAGACTATTCCAACAACTTGGGATGAATTATGGGATGCATGTGATCAGATTAAGGCAAAGTATGATGGTTCTACTCCATTCTGCTATGACTCAGAGTCTAACTGGTTAATTAATATGTGTAAGCAAAATGGTTGGAACTATACATCAGCATCTGAACCACATCTAGCATTTAAGGATGATGCAAACCTAGCTAAGTGGATGGATACTTTAAATGAAAAGTATGAAAAAGGTATTATCGCAACTCAAACTACTTATGGTGCATATACATCAGGTCTATTTACAGCAGGTGTAGAAGATGGTGGATGTGTATTCTGTATTGGTTCATCAGGTGGTGCATCTTATCAAGCAACAGATAAATTTGAATGGGCAGTTGCTCCTATTCCTGGAACAAAGGCTTCTAATGGTGAAGTAAATAAGTCTGTTATTTCACAAGGACCATCTCTAGTATTATTTGATTCTGGTGATGAAGAAGTAAATGAAATGACTTGGTTATTTGTTAAGTCAATTCTTGAGCCTGAATTCCAATCAACATTCTCTCAAACTTCAGGTTATAACCCTGTTCGTAATTCAACATTTGATATTGCTGACTATAAAGCTTTCTTAGCTAAGGATACAATTGTTGCTCAAGCAGCAAAAACAGCAAGTGGTTTAACTGACTGGTTCTATACATCTCCTGCATTCAAGGGTTCTGCCGATGCTCGTCAATATATTGGTTCAGCATTAGTTTCTGCAATTAAGGGTGAAGCAACAGGTGTAGATGCTCTTGCAACTGCATATAAGAATTGTGGCGGTAGATAATTAATGAATCTTCTAAAAAAAATATCTCTATCAATGCTAGCGGTTATTGGTCTTGCATCAATAACTGCTTGCGGGGGATTTAACAAGGATAAGGGATATACAGATATCACATCAAAATTAAACCTTACAAAGGAATATGATGGAAAAAGTTTTTTTGATGATGGTATAGGTGTTGCCGAGGTTGAACGTTTAACCGATGGCGATACAACAACATTTAGACTTCCTGTAGCTTCTAAGGATGGTAAATCAACCGCTACTATTAGATATCATGGAATTAATACACCAGAATCAACTGGTTCAGTTGATAAATGGGGTAAATCAGCCTCTAAATATAATTATAATCGTTTAGAGCATGCCTACCAGATTGTAATTGAATCTGTCATGGATTCTAAGACTGGTAAGCCATCTGTTGATTCTAATGGTACAAGATATTTAGGCTATGTATGGTATCGTAATAGCGAATCTGATACATTTAAGAATTTAAATCTTGAATTAACCGAAAATGGTTATACAGATGTTGTATCTCCAATTGGAGATTATAAATCTTATTTTGACGAAGCAAAGGCTTTTGCAAAGAAGCATAAGATGCATTTGTGGTCAAATGATGATGATCCAAATTATAATCCAAATCCTGTAGCAACTACAGTTGAGGAAATGGTTAAGGATCTAGCATTAGAGACTCCTACGTTGTATTCTCTTGATAATGAAGTTGGTGCTAAGGTAGTATTTACAGCAACAATTTTAAATCATACGGAAAATAATACTCACTATTATACAGTTGGTTCAATTGGATCTGATGGTAAGCTATATACTATGAGTATGTATGGAGCTTATGGTAGTGCACCTATCAATAGTAGTAAATATTTAACAATTGGTTCAACATACCATATTGTTGCAAATATTCAAAAGTACAATGGTAAATTCCAAATTTCTGGTATTGAGTTCTCAATTGGTAAAAAGGATGATGCTCATACACATCTTCTATCAATCGACGATTATATTCTATTTAATTCACAAAACTCTAAGTTTAATGATAAATCAGAAACAGGTTTATATGGAGATTTAGTTGTTGAAAGTGCTACATTTGAAAATAACACTTTGAAGATTGTAGGTAATGCTCTTGATTATAAGGGCTCAGCTACATCACAGAAGTACACTGTTGTTGTAAATAATGTTACTTCTTATGACGTAAATTCATTAACAGGAAAATCAATTTCTTGTGGTGGTTTTAAAAATGCTGCTGGTGAGATTGTAATCTTATCAACAAGTGATTTGATAATAAGATAAAGTATAAAACAAAGGAGAAAATAAAAATGAAGTTTAGAAAAACTTTAAAAGTTCTAGCTGCATCAGCTTTATTATTTGGTACAGTAGGACTAGCTACAGCATGTGGCGATAATAATGGTGGAACTACAGATGTTAAGGGATTAATTATTAATGAAGACGCTAAGGTTATTCGTGGTGATTTTAACTTAGTTGATAAGTATCTTGGCTGTGATTTAACTTGGACTTCTTCAAATGAAAATGTTGCAAAGATTACAAAGGGTGAAGGAACTTATAAGGTTATTATTAGAAGACCTGATAAGGATACTGATGTAACTTTAACAGCAACTTCTGGTAAATATACAAAGGAATTTAAGATTACAGTTCCTGCAATCGATGTATCTGAAATAGCAGGTGCATATACATTTGCTAATAACAAGAAAACATTAAAGACTGGTTCATATGATCTTGAAGCAAAGGCTACTTATAGTGGTAAGGAAGCTACAATTGCTTGGGCTGTTGATGAAGCACAAGCTTCAATTGCAAAGGTAGAAAATGGAAAGTTAGTTATAACTGCAACGGCAGAAAAGACAACTATAACATTAAAAGCTACATTTACATATAATAATGCAACATCAATTAAGAAGTATAGTGTTGTTGCTTATGATAGTCCTCTTGGGAATCCAGTATTAACTGTAACACCTGAAAACTTCAAGACTGCAACAGGAATTAAGATGGATAAAGTTGTTGAAAATACAGCTCATCCAGACGAGTTCACAATGAGTAAGCAAGGTTCATATATGACTGCTTATTCAACAAAGGATATTAAGCAAATTACAATTGAAGTATATGGCTCATATGATAATCTTAAGGTATATGCTGGTGGTTCAGCAACTGGTGATGCTATTACGTCAACATCTGAAACTATTTCTAATGGTAAGAAGTATACTTATCAATTTGCAGCTGGTGTAAATCAATTCTATATTGAAAACCCATCAGATTATGCTGTTCAATTATTTAGTTTATCAGTTTATACAGATGGAATTTTATCAGCTGTAGCACCTGCTCATTTTGATTCAACTAACTTTAAGTCAACTTCAACTGTTACTTTCAATGAAGGTGTAGTTGAAAATACCAAATTCCCTCAAGAATTTACTTTCAACAAGAAATCAGATTCAACAACTGCAGCTATGACTGTTAATAATGAAAATGGTGTTGCGATGATTCAAGCAGAAGTATATGGTACATATGATAATATGAAGTTATATGCTGGTACTGATGATAAGGGTACTGAAGTAAAGGCAACTTCATCTGAAAAGAATGCCAAGGGAGATGCTGTAATTTATACTTATGTTCTTCCTGCAAATACTAAGGCAGCATATTTTGTAAATCCTTCTGCATACGCTGTTCAAATGTATAATATTTGGGTATATGAAGGAACTACTATTCAACAACCTAAGGCTGAGACTGAGACAGTAGATTATGAAAAACTTTTAGATACTGCAAGTAAACTTTTCAAGGGTAATTATCTTGAAGCTGCTGAGGTAACGCTTACTGAAGGTGTTACTGCAGCAGTCAAGGATGGTACAACAGCTACTACTGTTACAATTGCTGATGGCAAGGTTAAAATTAATCCTACTAAGGATGAAACTGTTACTCTTGTTTTAACTGCTGGAGATAAGAAAAAGGAAATTACTTTTGCTTGTATTATAAAGAGCGAAAATCCAGTTCCTTCTGATGCAAAAAGTGCAACTATTTCATATACTAAACCATCTGCTAATACAAATGTAAATCTAGATGCCTCAATTGCAGATTATTTCTCATCAGATTTATTTGCATCTATTGAAGTAAAGAAAGGCACATCTACTTCAACTTATGTACTTGCTAGTTCATCTTCATTTAGATTATATGCAAATACAGAAATGGTAATTACTGCGGCTGAAGGTAAAGAATTCTATAATGTTGAATTTACAACAGCTGAAAATAAAAATGGCCCTTATATAGTTAAGGTTAGCGAAGATCATAAGACTATTACGATTATTGCTAGTGCACAAGTTAGACTTACTGAAATTAAGGTTTATTATAAATAATATTTTCTAAAATTTAAACAATAAGGGATAATCAGTTGCATTATCCCTTATATTTTTCTCAAAAGGAGATAAAATTATGAAACTAAAACATTTATCAATGCTTAGCTTAATTGCTTTAGGTGTATTTGCTACAACATCATGTGGATTAAAGAAAGAATCATCAAATGTTTCTACAACTAATCCTTCTACAAGTAAACCTGCAGTTTCAACACCAATACCAACTACTCCAACACCTACAAATCCTCCAACAATACCTACCTATGAAGGATACTATAGTTCTGTTACTACAGATATTCTTTCAAATAGTACATCACTTAAATCAACCCTAAATCAAATAGTATCTTCAAATGTAAAAAAGATATCCTATAGTGATGCTACTACATCACTTAAGACAATTGATTCTTATGATGGTGATTATGTAGAGTGTATTTATACCGGAGAACGTTTAGGTAAGGATAATTCAGGCTCAGCATCCGGACAATGGAATAAGGAACATGTTTGGGCTAAGTCACATGGCTTTAATGATCAAAAATATGATGCTTATTCTGATTTACATCATTTAAGAGTATCAGAAGCTCGTATTAATTCCTCACGTAGTAATAGCTATTTTGATGAAGTATCAAATCCAACAAACAAAGATGACTACGGAAATAAATGGACTAGTACAGTATTTGAACCAAGAGATGAAGTAAAAGGCGATATAGCTCGTATGCTACTATATATGGTAGTAAGATATGAAGATTCAACTTTAGATTTGGGACTTACAAACGATACTACTCTAGCTTCAAAAGCTGAAAATGGCACTGAAGGCTATATAGGTATTTTAAATACTATCCTAAAATGGAATTTTGAAGATCCCGTCGATTCAAGAGAATTATACCGCAATGAAGAAATCTATAAGGAACAAGGAAATCGTAATCCTTTTATTGATCATCCTGAGCTTGCTTATTATTTATATAAAACAGAATGTGAATCAAAAAGTATTACCGAATCCTATTCACTATCACATATTACACCTGTCTTAAAGAATGATTCTAAAATAGAGGAAGTAAATGCTAAGATTAAAGAAATAGGTACAGTTACATTAGAAAGTAAAACTAAAATAGAAGAAGCTGAAGAATCTTATTATGCCTTAGATGACGTATCTAAAAGCTTTGTAACGGAATATGATATTCTAAATCAAGCCAGATTTGATTATAATGTATTATACTCAAAGGCTAATCAAGATACATCTATTTCAACAACAATGGATTTAACTATTTTAAGTGATACAACGGGATCTTTAGCTTTAAATGGTATTGAATTATCATATACAGCTCCATATGTTAATAAGGATAAAGGTATTTATGCTCAAACTAGTAAAAATGCTGTATTAAAGGTTAAAAATTTATATGATGCAATTACAAACATTGAATTAACATTCACATCTAATAAACCTGATTCAAAAAAACCAGCAGGTACTGCAACTATAACAATTTCAGATGGAACTAATACTACATCATATACTACAGAAATTTTAGATAAGAGCTCTTCTCATTTAGCTCGTATTGACGTAAGTGAACTTGATATGTCAAAAGAGTTAACAATTACAATTTCATCAAGCTTTTCTTCTGCTATATTAGAACAAATTAAATTTAGTGTGATTTAATATGATAAAAGCTTTATTAACTGATATAGATAATACAATATTGGACTTTAATAAGTGCGAGCTAGAAGCTTTAAAGCCGGTACTTATTAAATACGGGATACCAACAACAGAAGAAAATATAAAGCTATATTCAAGTATTAATTTAGCACATTGGAAAATGCTTGAAAAAAAAGAAATTTCAAGAGAAGAATGCATAACCTTAAGATGGACCTCATTTTTTAGTCATTTTAATATTAATGTTAATCCTAAAGATATAAATGAATTATATTTTAATAATTTAAAAAATGGCGGATATCTAATTAAGGATGCAGCTATCTTTTTAAAAGAAATAAATACTTTAGGCCTTCCTATATATGCTGTCACAAATGGTGCGACGATTGTTCAAAAATCAAGACTTGAAAAAAGTGGTATTTTAAAGTATTTAAAGAAGGTTTATATTTCAGAAGAAATAAGTTTAACTAAGCCAGATAAAGCTTTTTTTGATTATGTACTTAAAGATATTAATTTAAAAAACGATGAAGTAATAATGCTAGGTGATTCATTAACATCAGATATAGCAGGTGCTTTAAATGCTAAAATAAAGCCAATTTGGCTAGATTTAAGCAATCTTAATATAAAAGGTGATTATTTTATTGTCCATAGCCTAAAAGAGGTTTTAGATGTAATTAAAAAGGAAATATAATATATACAAAATCACTTGCATTAAAATGTAGGTGCTTTTTTAAAAGATAATTTTTATTTTATAACTGGTACAAAATGATAGATACGTTAATAAAATAACGAATTCACTGTTTAGAAAAAATTATGATAAAATTAACTCGGTAAAAACTGAGTCGGAGTTAGTCGAGTTAGATGGGATTTATTGGACGTAAAGAATAATTAAACAAATTAAATAAAGCACTCAACTTATATTTTATGTTTAATGAAGTGATTTTTAAGTTTAGTTATATAAATGTAAAATTGTTTAGTATATATTGTTTTCTGCAAAAAGGGAATTGAATTCCCTAAAAAAATGTGTTATATTGTTTTTAGAAAAGGATATGATACTATGATTAAAAGACATATTTATAATCAAATTTTGGATAGTGTAAAATCAAAGCCAGTTACTTTAATAACGGGAGCACGTCAAGTAGGAAAATTAACATTAGCATTTGAATTTGAAAAAATGGGTTTTTCTTATGTGTCACTTGATAGTTCAAGAGAAAGAGAAATGGCCAAAAAAGATCCAGAATTATTTTTACAAATACATCCTTGGCCACTAATAATAGATGAAGTTCAACGTGCACCTGAATTATTTAATGTTATTGAAGAAGTTGTAAATAATGAAAAGCGGAAGAAGATTAATAACTATGGGATGTTTATTTTAACAGGTTCTCAAATGTATAAGCTTATGAAGGGTGTAACAGAGTCCCTTGCAGGTCGTGTATCTATCATTCATATGATGCCACTATCTAGAAATGAAATTATTAATCGAGATGAACCTATCTTTAATTTTGATATATTGAATATTCAAAAAAGAGCAAGTGAAAATCCATTATCTATGATAGAACTATTTAATAATATTGTTAAAGGATTTTATCCAGAACTTTTTAGTAATGATATGCTTCATGTTCAAAAATTTTATTCTGATTATGTTGAAACATATATTGAACGTGATGTGTCTGAAATGATTAATGTTAGAGATAAATTCCAATTTAGGCGTTTTATGGAATTGATTGCGTCTCTTACAGGAGAAGAGCTTATCTATGATAATATTGCTAAGATAATTGGAATTGATAAGAAAACCGTAATGTCATGGCTTAGTGTTTTAATTGCTGGTGATATTGTTTATTTATTAGAGCCTTATAATGAGATATCAATTTCTAAAAGAATAATAAAAAGGCCAAAATTGTATTTTACTGATACTGGTTTAGCATGTTATTTAGCAAGACTAAATTCTGGTGAAATTTTAGGAGCGAGCGCATTTTCTGGACGTTTTGTTGAAACATATATAATTAATGAAATTAAGAAAAGTTATGTAAATAATGGTATAGAACCTAACTTCTATTATTATAGAGATAGTGATATGAATGAAATTGATCTAGTTATTATTCAAGATGGAAAACTACATAGAATCGAATGTAAGAGTGGTATCAAATTTAATAATAATGCAGTTAAGGGATTTAAACAATTAGATAAAACCAATTATCAAATAGGTTTCAAGGTAATAATATGTAATACAGATACAGTATATCCTTTAGATGATAATGTTTATGTATTGCCTTTAGCAGGAATTTAATTAAAATGTTATATTTATGTTTTTAATATACTCGTAAGTATTATACTTATGAGTATATTTTTTATAAACGACTATATTATTTCAAAAATACTTGAATAAATATTATTAGATAATCTTTTAAGATGATTCAAAATTAAATAATTTAAATAAAATATTGCCAATTTAATTAAATGGCTTATTGATGTTTGACTTTATATTTCTTAAGTCGTAAAATACAAGTATAGTGAATAAGCTTAAGTATGTATTTGAGGTGTGAAAGTATGGAAAAAAATAATTATATTAAAACTTTATTTAAATCATTTAATGTGATTCATGTAATTATAATTGCATTATTTGTAATGGGAATGTATTTTTTAAGTGTTAATGTTAATTCAATCTTGCCAGAACTATCCAATCCTAATTCATTTAAGTATACAATAAAAGGGTTATATACAATTGTTCTTGGTTCATTGGCAGTATGCTATTTGATAAGAATTAAGTCAAAGGAAATTAATTTATTTGATTTATTTGCTTGGGCTAATTTACTGGGAATTATTGGAGCTCTTATTTATGCTAAGGTTGCTTCAAAGGTTGATGGCTTTAGTCTTACTGTTGCGATAATTGCGATTTTATATTTAATTGGGATTGTTGTTCGTTTCTTTATTTCTAAACCAGAAGCTACTAATAATCAATTTAAATGCTATATGTATAATATAACTATGAAGATAAATCCATTAATTTTTGCAGTTATTGGATTTGGACTTGGTATATATGCTTCAATGTATATGAGCTTTACTAGTAAATTTTACACTAATATTGAAAATTACTTCTATGCTCTTTTAATTGGTATTATTTTACTAGGTGCTATTATGAATATAGTATCATCAAGCAGAGTAACAATAATAGATTATGTATTAATATCTTTATTATGTTTGTTTGGTACAATGGTCATATATTCAAAAGATGAAGTAGATTTAGCAAAGTATCCATTTGATGAGGCTTTATTTTTAGCAATTACTACAGCTACAATTCTTTATTTTAGAGGTTTAAGCTTTAATGGTGATTATAGTATGGAATCTAAAATAAAGGATAATAATTATCATTCAGCTGTTTTAGCTAAATATGATTATGCTTTAGCATTTGTTTATGGTGCTTTAGCAATTGCGTTAATTGCCATGACTAACTTTAATTTGCTTGAATTTAATTATATTATTGATAAAATTACGGCTTCAAGCTTTGATGTTTCAAAACATAAGATAGTGTTTAATATAATTGGTGGTGTATTATTAGCTCTTCCTGTAATATTAATCCTTGTAAAAAGAGATTTTAAAAATAAGAATATTGTTTTTACGGATTATCTTTTAAAGGTATTAGAGGTTATATCTTTATTAGCTCTTCCTTTAACATATTTAATTATTACAAATGCTAAAAATTTAAAAATGTCTGGAATAATTATTGGAGGAATTATAATTGTAATGCAAATCTTTACAATTGTAATTTATATTTTAAGAATTAAGCATTACGAAATTAAAGTAGAAGACGTATCTGAAAAAGAAACTGTTGTTAATGATATAAAAGAAACTCCTGTTAATGATGAAATAATTGAAGCCTCAGAAAATACTGAAGAAGTTATTGAATCTTCAAATTCTGAAACCCTAGATGAGGCTTTAGCTGAAACTAAAGAAGAGGCTTTAGAAGAAGAAAAACAAGAATCAAGAAGTATTGAGCCTGTAATTTCTGAAGAGTCGGTAGATGATGAAGATAATGACGAGGATGATGACCTTGATGAGCTTGAAGAAGACGACAAGGAAGATGCAAGTGCACTTTCATCGTTAGTGGTATCTGAAAAAAGAATCCGTTTAACCTTCGAGGAAAAAACAACGCTAGCATCAGATGAGGTTAAAAATTATTATAATGAAGTTAAAAACTATTTATTAATGTATCGTGCCCATGCTCGTTTATCTAAAAAATGTGAATCATTTAGATATAAAGGCTTATTAGCAAAGGTTGCATTTGCTGGTAAAACATTGAATGTTAATTTAGCAATTGATCCTAAAACACTTGAAGGGACAAAATATCATTTCAAGGATAGATCAGATAAGAAGCAATATCAGCTTGTACCAACACAGATTAAGATTAAATCTGATCGAGGTCTTAAGTACTTTAAGGAATTAGTCGATATGATGATGGAGGGACGTGAGGTAAAACCTAAGCGTCGCTTTGAGACAACTGATTTTACAGCTCTTTTAATTCCTGATGGGCATGCCGTTTTATATACACTTGGAGTGACAAATGATCATTTAGTTGATATTATGGATGTATCTAATGTACCAACTGATTTACCTGTTGATTTAGTATATCATATTCCAACCGTAAATGGTGCTGATATTGAAGGTATGAAAGAAGAAAATAGCATATATCTTGATACTTTGTGTAAGCATTTTAATGATGGTGATATTATAACCCTTGATATTCTTAAGAAGAATAATATTCTTACAAGAGGAAATATGCTAAGAATTAAGGCTAGAGGAACCTTAGATAAGCATTTTACAATATATGCTGATTCCTTTGAAGCTAATGCTCTTGCTATGCTACTTTGCACAGGCTCTAAAGCAGTTAAGCTTATAAGAAATAGAAAATAGATATTTAAACAGTATGGGGGATTAATATGGATGTTGGTATTGGAAGACGACTATTATCGTATATAATTGATAATGTATGTGCTATATTTTGTTCTATATTTTTGGCACTATCTATGATTTTTATTGCATTGATGACGCACGTTATGGTATTTCCGGATATTTCATTAGATTTTTATAGTGAAAAGGAATATATGGTTAAAATAATTAACAAATATACAACTAATAATTATGAAAATCCTCATAGGACTATTATAACTACATCGGAGTCTGATGAAATTATTTGTATTCTTCTTTATCTTACAGATGAGGAGGATATAAAAAAGGCAAATGCAGAAAATACATATTATATGAAGGATAAAGGAATCACTGTTGAAAGAATAAATTTAGCTCGTGAGGTTGGTAAATATCTTGTAAGAGATATCATACTTTTTGGTATTATTATAATATTAGCTTCTATAATAGGATTTATTTTATATTATGATGTTTTTGGATATTTTTCTAAGAAACAAACAATAGGAAGAAGAATCATGAGTATCGCTTTGGTTGATAATAGCGGAAGAAATGTCAAAGCGGCGCAATTGTTTTTCCGTGATTTTATAGGCTTTTATTTAACAAGACCATTAAATTTATTATTTGGAATCACGACTATCATAAATTTGATTTTATTTGTTAATCATAAAAAAACATTTGGTGATATAATATCTAATACAAAAATGATAAAATGTTATAAGCCAATAAAAAAATTAGAAGCTAGAAATAGTCCATATAGTTGCTTGTATGAAAATGATTAAATAATTTATTTTAATAATAAAAAAGCACAATCTATCATGTGCTTTTTCTTTACTATTTAGCTTTAAAATGCTAAAATTAGTTGTAAATTTAAGAGGATGATTTTTATGTATGATGTAATCGTTGTTGGTGGCGGTCATGCCGGATGTGAGGCATGTCTTGCTACGTCAAAAATGGGATTTAAAACTTTATTAATATCAGGAAACCTAAATATGTTAGGTTCGATGCCTTGTAATCCTTCAATTGGTGGACCAGCTAAGGGTATTGTTGTAAGAGAAATTGATGCTCTTGGTGGATATCAAGGAAAGAATGCAGATTTATGCCAGATTCAAATGAAAATGCTTAATTCTTCTAAAGGACCTGCTGTAAGAGCTTTAAGAAGTCAGGATGATAAGGTATTATATTCTAAGATGATGCGTAAGCATCTAGAAGAACAAGATAATCTAGAGCTTAAGGAAGGATACGTTGAAAATATCATTGTTAATGATAATAAAGCTTGCGGTGTTATTATGCCTAATGGCGAAAAAATACCATCACGTGCGGTTATCATTACTACTGGTACATACCTAAATAGTAAGATATTTAGAGGTCATGTTGTTACTACATCAGGGCCTGAAAACCAACCAACAAGCTTTGGAATTTCTGCCCAGCTTCAAAGATTAGGTTTTGATGTGAGACGTTTAAAAACAGGAACGCCGCCTCGTATTAAGGCTTCTACAATTGATTTTTCAAAGTCAAGCCTTGAACCTGGGGATACCTATCCTTATCGTTTTTCTTTTGATAAAGGATATGAACCAATTAATAATATAAGTGTGCCTTGTCATTTAACATATACAAATAAGGAAATTCACAAATTGATTATGGATAACCTTGATGAAAGTGCTATGTATGGTGGTGTAATTACAGGTGTAGGACCAAGATATTGTCCTTCAATTGAAACAAAGGTTGTTAGATTTAGTGATAAGGAGCGTCACCAGATTTTCCTTGAGCCTGAAAGCCTTGAATGGGATCAAATTTATGTCCAGGGTTTTTCAACATCAATGCCAGTTGAAATTCAGGATAAGATGATAAGATTAATACCAGGACTTGAACATTGTGAGGTGCTACAATATTCATATGCTATTGAGTATGATTCAATTAACCCTTTGAATTTGTGGCCTAGCCTTGAAACAAAGATTGTTGAAAATTTATTCTGTGGTGGTCAAATTAATGGAACATCAGGCTATGAAGAGGCTGCTTGTCAAGGTCTTATGGCAGGTATTAATTGTGGTTTAAAGCTTCAAGGTAAAAAGCCTTTAGTTTTAGGAAGAGATGAGGCTTATATTGGTGTTTTAATTGATGATTTGGTTACAAAAGGAACGGAAGAGCCTTATCGTTTGTTAACATCGAGGGCTGAATATCGCTTATTGTTAAGACATGATAATGCAGACATAAGACTTCGTGAATATGGCTATCAGGTTGGGTTAATTTCGGAAGAGCAACATAATGCTTTGATTAGTAAAATTAAAAGTATTGAAGAGATGATAGCATATTTAAAAGCTACCAATGTTTCTATGAGTGAAGAAAATAATGCTTATATTGAAGCTAAAGGATCATCTCGAATTGCTGAGTCAATAAAAGCCTATGAGCTTTTAAAACGTCCTGAAATTAGCTACCATGATATTAAGCATTTGCTTAAATTAGACACTAGTGATGATGTACTTGAGGCCGTTGAAATTGAAGCTAAATATAAAGGCTATATTGAAAAGGCTCGTAGTCAAGCTCTTCATTTGAGAGCACTTGATGAAAAGCTAATTCCTTCAGATATTGATTACAATAAGGTTTCTAATATTGCTTTAGAAGCAAGAGAAAAGCTTATGCAAATTCGTCCAAGAACACTTGGCCAAGCATCAAGAATTTCGGGTGTTAATCCTGCTGATATTGCTGTTCTTTCAGTTTATTTAGAAACATATAAGAGAGGTTAGTTATGAATTTTAAAGAAGATTTAAAAAAATTAAATATTGAATTAACAAATGAAGCCTTTCTAAATTTTGAGGAATATTATAAATTTTTAGTCGAATATAATGAGCATGTTAATTTAACAGCTATTACAGATTATGATGGTGTATATTATAAACATTTTTATGATTCCTTAACGTTATCACTTGCTCTTGATGTGACAAAGCCTATTAATCTTGTAGATGTTGGTGCAGGAGCAGGATTTCCTTCAATCCCTAATGCTATTGTATTTAATAATTTAAATGTTACAATTATTGATGCCTTAAATAAACGTATTAATTTTTTAAATGAATTAATTGCTAAATTAAAACTTAATAATGCTAAGGCATTACATGCTAGAGCTGAAGAATATGCCGCTTTTCATCGAGAAGAGGCTGATGTTGTAACCGCCAGGGCTGTTGCAAGATTAAATATTCTTGCCGAATTATGTATCCCTCTTGTTAAGGTTGGAGGTCTTTTTGTGGCAATGAAAAGTGTTGAATCGGAGCAAGAATTTTTAGAAGCTAAAGGTGCAATAAAAACATTAGGTGCAGAGCATCTTAAAACCATAAGTGTTGAGCTACCTAATCAAATGGGTCACCGTGAGATATTAGTTTTTAAAAAGGTTAATAAAACACCTAGTAAATATCCTCGTCAATTTAGTCAAATTAAAAATAAGCCATTGTAGTTAAGGAGTTTTTTTATGAGTTGTAAGGTAATCGCAATTACAAATCAAAAGGGTGGAGTAGGTAAAACCACAACATCAGTTAATCTTTCAGATGCACTTGCGAGATTAGATAAAAGAGTATTGTTAATTGACTTAGACCCTCAAGCCTCAGCTTCTTTAAGCTTGGGCTTAGATCGTTATGAGAATAAAACAATTAATGATGTATTAATGGGAGAATGTGAAATTAAGGATGCAATTTGTCATCCTAAGCATTCAAAATGTGATGTTGTTGTATCTAATATTAATTTATCTAAATTAGAAATTAAAACAATTGATAATCCTAATCGTGAAATGCTACTTTCAAATGCTATTTCTTCCTATCGTAAAAAATATGATTATATTATTATGGATTGTCCACCATCACTTGGTATTATCACTTTAAATAGCTTATTTGCGGCTGATAGTTGTCTTATTCCTGTTCAATGTCAATTCCTTGCAATTGACGGATTAACACAGCTTTTAAACACAATTAAAACCGTTCAAAAACGTAAGAAGGTACTTGATAAAAATCTTCAAATTGAAGGGATTTTGCTTACGATGCTTGATAAACGTGTTATTTCATCATGGCAAATTGTAAATGAGATAAAAGAATGCTTTGGAGAAAAAGTTTTTAAGACGATCATTAATGTTAATGTTAAGGCTCAAATAGCCCCAACTGTAGGTAAGCCGGTTATTGCTTATGCATCTAGATGCCCTGCTTCTAAACAATATAAAGAATTAGCAAAGGAGATAGTGAAAAATAATGGATGAAAGAAAAACATTACTTGATTTAATTAATGAAAATGTTACTGAACCAGATAATGAACAAATTATTGATCTTCCATTATCTAAGGTTAAGCCTAATCCCTATCAGCCTCGAAAAGAGTTTGATAAGGCAGCACTTAATGATTTAGCTTCTTCAATAAAGGAACATGGTGTTATTCAACCTATAATTGTTAAGGAAAATGCTGGTGAATTTATTATTATTGCCGGTGAAAGACGTTATCGTGCATCTTTACTTGCAGAACGTGAAACAATTCCCGCAATTGTGAGAAGTTATGAAAAATCTAAGATGATTGAATTAGCTTTAATTGAAAATTTGCAAAGACAAGAATTGTCAGCTTATGAGGAAGCAAATGCATATGCACTTATGATAAAAGAATTAGGATATAATCAAACAGATGTTGCAAAGCATGTTGGTAAAAGTCGTAGCTATATTACAAATATGCTTGGTATTTTAACCTTGCCAAATGAAGTATTATCAATGCTACAATCAGGTAAGCTTTCTTTTGGCCATGCTAGAGCATTGTCTAAACTATCAGATGGAAAAAGAATTATTGAGCTTGCACATATCATAGTGATGAAGAACTTGAGTGTTCGTCAAATTGAGGAGCTTGTCAAAAATGAAGATAAAAAAGTTGCTCAGCAACCTCGCAAAACTGATAAACAAATAATATCAAAATCTATTGGTAAAAATAATTTAAAAATAAAAATAGCGGTGTCTCATGATAAAGTAACAATTAAAGCAAAAAATCATGATGAACTTCAAGAAATTATCAATTGGCTAATGGAGGGAAAATAATGTTTGAAGAGGGAACAATCGTCATTACAAAGAAAAATCATGTTTGTGGTTCTAATGAATGGAAGATAATTCGTACAGGCGCAGATTTAAAGCTTGAATGTGTTAAATGTAAAAGAGTAATAATGATGCCAAGATATGAATTAGAAAAGAAAATAAAGATTAAATAATGGCTTTGTTATCTTATTTATTATTAGATGAAATTAAACTGTAGATGATGTCTACAGCTTTTTTTTGCAAAAAACACAAAAAATTTAAAAAAATGCTTGCAATTATGAAAAGTTTATAATATAATAAGGGAGCGCTATGATTTGAAGCGTAAATTCTGGTCGGGTAGCGAAGAGGCTAAACGCGTCAGACTGTAAATCTGATCCTTAGGGTTCGTTGGTTCGAAACCAACCCCGACCACCATTTTTAGGTCTTTGAAAACTGAACAAAATGACAATTAATAAGCCAAGCGAATTAATTACAA
>OBKS01000605.1_pt1 | contig 32832 bp, 28 predicted proteins | sample 1517381 | NCBI WGS metagenome assembly OBKS01 (sample SAMN04571686, study PRJEB22368) | human gut metagenome | biome: human gut; material: stool | host: Homo sapiens | place: Luxembourg | collected 2012-08-03 | reverse complement strand
TTTTTATTGCTTATTATCCGCACCCAAAAAGTTGCATTTATAAGTTGAACTCAAGCTTTATAATATTCAAAACTTAAAATTTTTTCATCCTTTAAGACTTGTTCTTGATTATTACTTTTACTATGCCAAAGCTGCATAAACATAGCAGTATTCATTAATCGAAAAATCTTCATCTTATCAGGATTTGTCAAGAATTCATCAATATTATTCTTTATTCTCTGATAGTCCTTCTCACATTTAGTAATATTCTCTCGTCCAATCGAGTTGCCAGCAGCATCTAATTGCTTTATCCATATTTGATATGAATCAGCAAATTTACGAAGGCCTTCAACAATCTCAGTATCTGTATTAGAAGAAAGGACAGAAAGCCACTTAAATTGAAGATATTGATTATCTTCTACATATTTCTTTGGTAAGAATTTGTTAGTCTTTTCATCAAAAACGTGTTTAGTCTTATCTCGTGGTTCTGGTTCTACATCAGGTGTTTCAACAGACGGCATAAACTCTGAACAAACGTGTATAATTCCATTATTATCATAGTACCAATTTGCAGAACAGATGTGGCCAATAGCATAATCTTCAATATTACGATAAAGATACTGCAAACTGCTTACTTCACAATCATCAAGTTCTGGATTTATTTCGTTTCTATATGGTATAATTTCAGGACTTGAGACGTCAATTTTAACTCCAAAAAATGTTAACTCATTAACCTTCTCTGCAACAATAGAATAGTAATGCTTAGCATCAACCTTAACCTTAGTAGAGTCATTAGCAAGCATTACTTTTAAATATGTCTTACCATTGATTCCCTTATAAATCTGTAACCATATGGACAAAGAAGCTTCGACTTCAGGAGTAAGAGTATACTTTACTATTCCTTTTGTAACACCTTCTTTAGGGGGGATTATGATCTTTCTCTTCCCTGATTCAAAATCAAAAGCAAATGCTGATAAATCAATTTCTTTACAAAAATTTGTTCCTACCCAGAACCCGAATCCTTTAGAATCACATATGGATAGTATATCTTCAAAATAAGATAAAAAAGTTTCATATTGTTCTATTTTTGCAATACGAACTTTATGTTCTGCAACCTTATCCGGACTCAAATATTCACCTTCTCTGTTTACGTATTTTAGGGATTTAAATAGTCGTTCTTTATATGCACTTAAAAATTTGTTTTTATCTTGGAAAGAGCTATCTGTATAAATTGAATCATATTCTCCATTAGGATTTTTAGCTATAATTGAACAAAAATATTTATTAAGTTCTCGCATTTTATCGCGAAAATCCTTCAAGTCCTGTGCTTTATTTATAACTTTTAACAAACTTAGTTTTTTGTCTTGGTATCTGAAATACTGAGGAAATAAATCTTTACATTTTTCTATAGAATATACTTTCTCAAAAAAATCATAATCTTCTATATTTACATATAAACGTGTTTTCTCAGATAATTTTTTATAATAACGTCCTGAAATTGTCATTTTAGTACTCGAAGTTAAAGATTTAATGTTTTTAACACAACAAGATATACCTATTCTATCAGGGAATCTACGACTTAGCGAATTAATATCTTCATCCTCTTCTTGATTTCCTAAATCCCTCATGTCATCTCCTTGTTCGTCCGAATCCTCATCTGATAAATTTTCATCACCAATATTTTCATCGTCGTTCATTTCGTATTTTAGATCAGACATAAGTAATGACTGATTATCTTTTCGTGGGAAAAGAATACCTGTACTATAAATAGAGCCTGGCGTTGTATTAAGTACTTCACATACAAGTTCTTTCTCATTTTCATTAGAAACATATACTCCAAAATTATTTCCGCAACCACCTGGACCTATTAACTGTTCCTTAATGAAAGATTCCAATGAATTTTTTTTATCTTTGATCATAACTTATGGATTTAATTAGTCTAAAATTTATAGTGCCGTCTTTTATAAGATCTAAAATAATCTTAATATCATTTTCACTACCAATATTAAGATAATCAAGAACTTCATTACTTAACTCTTTATAGGCTTTCTTCATGTCAGTTTCAAGTAAACAGTGAATTAAAAATGTCCTGAAAATTATATTTTTACCTTCAGTATTTGTACTTATTCTTGACTTTCTATGTCTTAACATTCGAGTATATAATCCCTCTATTTGAAGATATTCTTCAATCACTCTCTTTTGCATACGTCTACTACGAGGAAGTACTGAATTTTCAGATGTGTCTAACCATCGTTTAAATGAAATAAATTGTATCCTTTCAGCTGGAAGAAGTGGTTTCATTATATCATTATAAACAACTTGTTCTCCATATTGTGCTACTCGATGCCCTAAAAGGATCTTCCACATTTCTCGGCTTGATAGTTTCTCTTCATCAGTTAAGCAATACTTTGGATTATTTCGTATCATTAATTCACCTTCACCTGCTCTACGCTCCTCATTATCAAGAAGATCTTCAAGTGGTTGATAAAAATCTGTCAATGGTTGAATTGAAATAACTGTTGGGTCTTCAAAATCACGTAAAACATCTAGAATTGTACAAATTGAAATTTCATCCATATATTTACATAAAACAAAATCATATTCATCTAACACTTTATGCTGACGTGGTCCAAATGAAACTTTCACTCTGTTTTGTTCAACTCCTGATTGCCTGTCACGAACATTTTGTTCATCTTCATCTTCTTTGGGCTCAATACCTATTTTTATCGGTTTATCAGGAAGCTGTATACCGTTTTTCACGTATCTAACACGATAGTTTGAATTTAGAAGTAATCTTAATTGTTCTTCATAGCGATAAGAATACCAACTATAACGAGGATCAAATACAATCTTATTATTTATTTGTAGAACACTTTGTCCAGGATTAAGATGATACTGATCAAAAGAGTTTGGATATATTGCCCAACTCCGTCCCGTACAATGATTAAGCATTGATAGAACAAGGATCTTTTGTTCATGTATTGAAATTAAGCCATCTTTATGAGCTTTAAAATTCTTAAATGTATAAAAATTAACCGAAGATGCACCACATTTAGACTGTAAGAAGAATTTTAATTGTTTTTTATAATACACATCTATGTTGTAATCCAAAACTACTGCAATCTCATGGAATTTTATCCAGTTATATAAGATTTCTGTAAGTTCTGTTTTGTATTTATTATGAATAAGTTGTAAAAAATAATCTGTATACTCTTCATTTACCTCAGAATTAAGGTTTAGAATCTCCTCTTTTATCTTTGATAAACTTTGATCTGTAAAACAAATCGCCAATTCATTACGTAGTTTTACTTCATGAGCAATATCTTGAATCATAAAATCAAATGTATTCTTTATTTGGTATTCTTCTGCATTTATTTCACATCCTAATTCATAGAAATCAATACATGGTTCTTGACGTTCAAATAAGTAATCCATTTCTGCTTTTGTGAATGATATAAAATCACGCGTTTCAGCAAATTTTTCACGTTGCCAGCGTTCTACTAAACTGTGTTTATTTTCGTATATCCTCTGTAGTCTATAAGGTTTTTGCGAAAATAAAAATGCTATAACATTATGAATACCAGCATCATAGTCTTCATTATATTCTTTAATTGTTGAGCGTTGCATTTTCATACATAATTGAATGTTACGCCCATCAATATTTTTCTGAAGAAAAAGGAATATATGGGGGATTTTAAACCTCCCATCATTTTGTTCTATTTTTTTATATACTTCATCCTCATCTCCATTTAAAATGATTAGAGATTTTTCTGTTGAAAAAGAATCTCCAACTACATCTTGAATAAAATGATAATGTCCTTTAGTCTTTAATGAGAGATTATATTCATCAGATAAAGTACGACTATAAAAGAAACATTTCTCATTTGCGTTGGAAGGCATATCTAAAATGTCATCTGTTAAGTATTTTGCAACATCCCGTTTAAATCTAAAATGTTTAGAACATGCTTCACGCTCCTTTTTATTAACTTTTTCTGGCAAATATATAAATGGCTTTGACTTATATGAGGAAAGTATATTTGTACGAGTGCTTTTACCCCAAAGTAACGACATCTTTAATGCAACAAATTCCTCACATAACATCTGAGCCCAATCTTCACATAATGGGAAATATACTATAGGCATTTTGACATCATCACTATATTCCACTTCTCTATTAATGTAATAATCAATAATATTATTCAGAACACACAACAACTTTCTACCTTCTTTAGTATGTAAATTAAGAGAAGATAGTATATTCAAAAGAGCCTTGAATTCATGGCTTTCCTGTTTTGCTGTTTTTATAAAGTTGTCGTGTAACATATTAATTAGATTTAAGAATAATAATGTCCAAATTCATGATTGCCCGTGTCATACCGACATAAATTTCGAATAGAAAATTATCCCATGAACTCTTGATCTTTGAAGCTGGGATGACAAGTATTATATTGTTATCCTCTAAACCCTTATATTTAAGTATCGTTGTAAAGGCTAACAATTCCTTAGACTTCCTTTCTATAGTTTTTTCAGATAAAACTTCAAGAAATGACTCCATTTCTGCTATTATATCATATACTGAATCATCATCTTCATTTTCTTTATATTTAAAATCAGAATGTATCAGCAATGTTGTAGAAGAAATTTCTCCGCAATATTGAAATAGATGTTTGGTGTGTTCTTTAATAGTTTTCTTTACTTCTCTTACATTATCATGGAAAGATATTGTAAGTCCTGCTATATCATTTCCTTTAAGAGAATCTAAATATAACTCAAAAGCTTCCTGGCAATGTTCAACTGACAATACTTTATTGGCATATTCTACAATAAGTTTATTTGTAGGAACACGTTTGTTCTCATCAAGTATGAAGCATGCTGCGTATTTTGCTATTTTATTAATATTTTCATTCAAATTTCGACTAACATTATTATATCCTTGTTCAAGATCATAAAATACTAGATATCGTCCTTGTTTAAGACCATTGTGTTGTGAACTTAATAGTTCATTGAGCACAATATCAACACCTTTATCAATGACATCTTGTGCTTCATCAATAATAATATAGTCATAATCTACCTTAGTAATTTTACTGAGTTCTTTGCTTAAAAGTTTGTAAACATCATATTGGCTATTATCACTTTTAATATTAAGTTCTATATTTGTTATTTCCTTGATATAATTATTGAATGTTTTGACAGTACATGAACTTAATCGTTCTTTATCTAAATCAAGCCGAACCTTACTTGCTAGCAGTCCTGTCCAACATAGATATAACCCCTTAAGACCACTATGTCTTTTAATAAATGCTTTAGCCATAGTGGTTTTTCCTGTTCCTGGTCCACCCTCAATTAATATTCTAGGATTTTTTCTCAAACCTTCTAGAATACTTAGATTGTCAATCTGTAACCAATCCAAAACTTCGCGAAGCGAAGTTAGTGAATATTTATAACGATCTTCAATTGATGGAGCAAGTGAGTTTACAATAGACTGTAATTCTGTCTTTGATATTATACGTTTAGAGCGTTTATTTTTACGAATTACACTTAAACAGAAGTCTGCAAAAGAATTATCACTATCTTGATCTAACTTATTCCAAAGTTTATGAGAAAGGTTGATTTGAGAAGAGTCACGTGATATGTCAAGAGTACTATGAGGGAAAGCACATACATAATCAACAAATATTTGATCCTTATTTAATATCCCATTATTTAACAATGCCCATTTATAATCATGAGCTTGCTTAAATGGTGTTCTACTCATTTCCCTTAAGACCCCTTTATAGCTATAATAAAAGAACCCCCTTATCAACTCAATTATACCACCTTTAACTTCAACAATAATTGCACCTTCTTGGCATATAAGGAGAAAATCAATCTGTATTTCATTTTGACCTCCATATGGTATGTTGAAAGTTTTATCATACCACATATACCATGTCAAAGGACTTGCTTCACAATCTCGTACAATACGTTCATACATATCTTTTTCTCCCTGAAGTACATTACCACTATTGTAATTAATACCAATAGTAGAGTCAATTAGAAGAGTATCTTTATGAGATTTAATAATGATTGCCATATTGTTGTGAGTTATTTATAATTTGATTACTTCCAAAGATTTTCGTCTACAAGTTCGGACATTGAATAGTTAAACATGTCTATCAATTCTGCCCTATGATTAGGAAACATTTCTAGAACTTTTATTAGAGACTTTAATGATAAACACATTTTGACTCTATCGTAATATCCATCTCTTATATCTTGTTCAAATTCATCGAATGTTTTTAGCTTTGGCCGTGTAGTTATTTTTAATGTCTTTTCTTCCCAATAAGATTGATTTCTATAACAAAATTGCCAAAAAGACATTTTTTTGTAAAACTGCTGCTGGTTACACCATCTGGCAATTTGGACATAAAAATTTGATACTGGGGCATTATGATAGTCTTCATGCCTCATCACATATCCAACACATCCATATTGCATGAGTATTTTAATTCTTTGAAATAATTCCCAAATGTCTTTATAAAATATATCTACTTTTGTTGGAGACTGTTTAAAACCACAAAACAAATAGAACTTTGTACCTTTCTTTGGATTGTAACGTTTCCAGATTTTAAGTGATTTTTCAATTATCTCATGATCTTTCCAATTATCAAAAGCAAAAATAAAATCACCATGATAACGCGACCGTGATAACATTTCTGCCATTTCTTCGCCATAAGGACTTTCTGCTAACATGCGTTCATCAAGACCTTGCCGGAATTGAAATGGGCGTTTAGTCTCTATAAGTTGCTTCAGTAGTGGTCTCCAAATAGATGGGTCAGAAGCAAGAAAATTGTCATCCCATAAATAGATATATGGCCGAACAAGTTTTCCGTTTTTATCTTTCTCATCATCCAAGAACCATTGTAATTTAGAATATGGTAATATACAATTCTCTAGTTTATTAACACAGAATGGACAATGTCTTACACAACCACGGGTTAAAAAACCTATTGAATATTTTTGATAATCTTTAAATTTTTCTCGTTTAAAACCTTTCTTAACTTGTTGATTAATAAATTGATCATATAAATGATAGTAAGGCATCTGACGAGACATGCTAATCCCATACTCTTTACCTCCATGAAAGTTTCTAAGAGTATTTAGGAATTCATCATGTTCTAATTGGTTCATATCTTGTTCACGTTTTCTACGATATTCCATTACACTTACTTCATTGGCATAAAATCCAGTTCCTCCACATTTAAACTTCTTTTCTTCCGGTGTTCCTTTTGATCGTATATATAGTTCTGGTAATTTGGTAAACGTAAAGACACAAGACAAATATATTCTTGTATAATGTAAAGTATTTGCCTGAGGATCAAGAATTAATTCAAATGGAATTCCATTATCATGGAAAAATCCTGCCAATTTTAGTAATACAAGATTTGGGTGACGCGTTCCATTATCAAGTAGATCCGCATCAATTAGTCCTATTATTTCTTGTTTTTTTGACATATTATTCATTCATTGATTTTATAAAGGCTTTGCCTTTCTCTGTCAATACATAACCGCCTGTTTTACGCGAACCTTGATACTCAATCAAATTAAGATCTTCTGAAATAAGTTGCTTAAGGATTCTATCAATAGTAGGCATTGATATTTTTATTGCATCATGCAAGTCTTTTCTTTTAGCTATTCCTAGTTCTGAAATCTTTAACAGGACACTTTTTATCTTATCATTTATCTTATCATTTATCTTATCATTTATCTTATCATCATCTGAGGAAATAAAATCATCCCCAATCAAGACTCTATCACCAAAACCTTCTCTACAAGGAATCTCAATCAAGAAATAACTTCTCTCTTCATTTGTCTCAATCACAGCAGGAGCAGAGCCATTTCTTCTTAATTCGTCTTGTATGGTTGGGATACCGGTTCCTCTACCTTCGGACAACTGAAGTTCTTTGAGATAATCGCCCAAACGACGATTACGGTAGCGGCGTGACTTCAGACGTTCAGCCTTTTGGATAGCATCAATGCTGATGGAACGGTCCGGACCGGCATAACTAAGAATGAAAATCTTTTCTGGCTCAATCGTAATCTCAACCGGTTCTCGTTCTTGATAATCTCTATGATACAAAGCATTAACGACTGCCTCTTCAATTGCTTGATAAGGATAGTTGAAGAAGATTATAGATTCAGCCTTGTCTTTCTGCTTAATGATACGTTTCTTGATAACATTCGTTTTGATATAGTCCAATGCCTGTTTTATCATATCGGGAACAGGGCCAACAATCTTTGGAACCTCAATCATGTTATTGGGATTCTTAATGCAGCCCTCGGGAAAGATAACAATATCTACTTGTGTTGTCGGGAAAAATTTGGCAGGATTCTTACAGAACATCATAGCGGCCACATTCTTGACTAGTTGACGTTCAACGGGCCCTACCAGCAGGTCCATTTGCGACAACAACTCGAACAGGGACAGCTTTTCGAAATCAGCAACCAAACGACTGTTGACTGTTTGCAAGTAATCCAGAACCAAGGCTCTTGAAATATCTGTTATCTCTATACTCTCATTACCCCTTTCATCAAATGGAGTACGATTCGCCATCTCACGCAATTCATCCAAGACTTCACCTCTCGCCTCAATAGTATTGGTTCCACTACGAACATACCACTTACATGGCGACTGATTACTTGCTGTAACTCGTTCACGTACATTATAAGGACGGTTCACTCCAGCTGGCACCCAAATAAGCAAAACGTATTTCCCATCAATCTCCTGCATGTCGATTCGTGGCAAATAGAATGGCTCAATCTTATGATTGAACCCAACCATATCACGTTGTATCTTATCAAGTTCCTCTATAGGAACACCTGTCACTGGCCGTTTTGCGATACCTGTGTTTTCTTCTTCTTGAACACCTACGATGATGTATCCTCCGCCAATGTTATCAAAATCATTAGCGAAAGCACAGATGGTGCGATAAATTTTATCTGGATTCCATCCTGTTTTAAACTCAATACGGGTGGATTCTATTTTACGCTTATGAAGCAAGTCTTCTATGTTTACCGGAATAGCCATCTTGATATACTTATTTAGATTTATCCTTTTCTACATGAAGCAATTCTCTTACATCAACATCCAAAAGTTCCGCTATGCGAAATAATGTTTCCAAATCTGGTTGTGAAGCATTAGTACACCAACGAGAAACAGATGTCACATTCCTACCAACTTGCTCAGAGAGCCATTTAGCCGTTTTATTCTTTTCAACAAGGACTATTTTAATCCTATTCAATTGCTTCATAATTGAAATAATTTGTAGTTTAATGCAAATATATCAAAATTCAATGTGAAAAGCTAATATTGTTCAATTTATTTTGGTAAAATACCTTTCAATGATAATTCTATTCAAAAATTAACCACCATACCATTAGCCTTGTCAAGTTCATTCCAGCGAGTACAGAACAAATGTGAGTGGCGAACAGGAGGATAGTCTGCGAGCAGAGCACCAGTATTAATCAGTTCACACTTCTCGTTGATAATGCCGAATGATTCATAGTCGCTATTCTCAAACAAACGTTTAGTGCGCTTAAAGTATGTGGCACGAAGCACGGTAAATACCATATCCACGAACTTCCAACAATACACAAGGCTCATACGACATGTTACTACCCTTCAGCACCAGTTCTTTGTGCTTCAAGATACTAGCTACTACACTCTAGTTACCAACACGAACAAATGCCTACATCGGTCCATCATCTATGTTATAATAAGATATCTGAGCACCAGGCATCACTGTGAGTACAACGAACTCCTTGTCTTCAGCCTTTGCGAACGAGAGGTTGAATCAGGTATTGGATCAATGTGAGACTTGATAGCTTCGCTGATCTTCTCCGCATCATCTTTTACGTCATCAAGACCGACCGATAGTTTTATCATTAGCAATACCCCAAATGAGTCTGCCACCAATACCATTGGCAAAGGTGCTCACACTCTTGCACCAACTTTTCGGTTTCTTCACCTCCAGAGCCACCTTCTTATCATATTTTGTTACCCCGCCTATCAGTTGGTGAATGTCTAGTACTTCCATTTTATATATAACGTATTGACCTACTATTTATTTAAATGTTTAGAGTTCTATCGAACATAACGATTCCCCTTTATATTTTATAATATGTAGCATCTGACTCACAGAAACAACAGATGATTACTTTACCATCAAAGTCACTCTCATGGATTGCCTTCAACGCAATCTAAGCAGCCTCTGCCTTTGGATAGCCATACACACCAGTACTAATACAAGGGAAAGCGATACTCTTAATGCTCTTTTCCTTAGCAATGTCAAGTGCAGTCTTATAGCATGAAACCAGCAACTGAGACTCGTCACCATTACCATAAAAACAGGTCCGACGGTATGGATTACATACTTGCAAGGCAAGTTATATGCCCCTGTTATCTTACTCTGACCAGTCTCGCAACCGCAAGAGTCATGCACTCCTTCAAGAGTTCGCGACCTGCAGCACGATGAATAGCACCATCCACTCCTCCACCATCTAACAACGAGCGGTTAGCTGCATTAACGATTGCATCAACTGCCAGCTTGGTTATGCCACCAACGACGAGTTCTATCTGTTTCATATACTTACCTCTTATTCCATATCGGTTAGAACCATATCGCAAAATTCGTTTGCATTATTTGCATTATAAATTTTAGCGCCAATATTCTTTAATGGTTCATAGCTATGTAGAGATTTTGAACCACCAAGTAAAAATATATATAACTTATTATCATCATTCAAATAATCACGGAAATAGCTTACAGATTCATTGATATTGCCTAAGTCACCATCTGTAATCAACACGGTAACTAGATCTCTAGATCTTACGTCTAACGTTGATTTAATTCTTGAAATTGGAAACTTAGTTCCACCGTGACCATTTGTTAATAGACGCTCCCTTACGTCATCATATTTATCACTCCAATCAACGTATGCATCAATTTTATCACTAAATCCTATAAATGCAACCTTGCTTTTTGTTGATTCAAAGTATGATAAAATACCATATGATGCAAGAACAGCCTGATGCATATTAGCAGATTCCTTCATCGCAGACCCCATACTACCGGATGTATCAACGACCAACAACAAATCCATTTGTTTGCTTTCAGTACCATTATCATCATTAGATACATATTCCCACTTTTTTGTAGTCATTCCAGGAATAAGTCGTGGAGATGTCATATATGTTAACATTAAATCCAGCTCCTCTATTGGGTCACCAATTCTCCATACAGAGGGATATGTATATGAAGACTTGTTTCCTGTATTCGAAAATTCAACAATTGGTATGATATTAGCACTTTGAACATTAAACCAAAGAACTCCCTTCTGCTTATCAGACATACCTATAATACCAGCAATTGCTAATAGGTCGATGAACTCTTCTACAGAGGTTTCTTCTGCGAGTACTTCTATTGCTTCTTTGACTTTATCAGGATCCGCAAAAACAAAAGCATTTCCGTGTTCATCGCCATCTTTAGGTCTACCAACACCCCATTGACCGCTCTGTTGCTGGGATCCCTGCTGACCGCTCTGTTGCTGGGATCCCTGTTGACCGCTCTGTTGCTGAGGTCCCTGCTGACCGCTCTGTTGCTGAGATCCCTGCTGACCGCTCTGTTGCTGAGATCCTTGTTGACCGCTCTGCTGGGGATTCTTTTGGTCTTCAACATATAGTTTAAAGAATATTTCTGCATATTCTTCAACTTTATCTAAAAATGACGATTTATCTTCTATGCCGTTTTTCGTGAATGAATCAGCTAATTGATGGACAATTTTTAAAAATTCAGGATCAGTTTCATTTATACCAAGATCTTCTTTCCAAATTGCCTCTTTTGTTAGAAACATTAATTTGCAATGCCTTGGACAAGCACTGATATTTGCACCTATTTTTATCCAATCGATTTCACTCTTTAAAGTTTCTTTACTATGTCTATAATAGTTTTTTGTATCAACAATAATATCAGCTGCTTGATTTGAAATTGCTCCACACGCATACTTGATATTTATACCAAGATGAGAGAAATGCTTATAATAAACATCTTTAATTCTTTTTAGCATTCTAAAATGAGTAATTACATCAAATGGGCAACACATATAGTGCTCTATTTCATGTCTTGTAAGTACTTTTACTTCATTCTGAAACTCATGATAACTTATAGGAAGTTTTCCGAAATTAAGATGAATCTGCCAAGTCTTATCTATAGTAATATAGTATTGCCCAGTTGAATAATTAGCATCATCCGGCAAAAGCATTTTGACAATAGGCATAGGAATCCCCAAGGAATTGTGATACTCCTTGACGAATACATACTCAATTGCTTCTTGGGCTTTCAATCTATATGTTTCAATATCAATTGACATTGTTTGCTTGTAAGTATTTGAATAATTCAGAATCTTCGTCCCCTTGGTAGGTAAAGATATATTTTTTCAATCTCTTAACTGACAAGTCGCATGCATCTCGTGTAATATCCAACAACTTAAATGGTTTTACTTTTTGTATGTCACCATTTGCAAGATCGGTACCAGGAATAACCGCTTGAATAAGAGATGACAGTTGAGGATTCGATATTATTGAATCTTTTTCGAGCTTAAATGTATATTCCTTTATTTCTATCTTTTTGATAGAACGGTTAACTCGCTCTGAAATGTACTGTCGATTGGGAATATCATATCTAAATGCTAATTCTGATTTTATAGCCTTAAGCTTCGAAATGTCACCTTTTGAGTTATCTATCTGGTTGTTATAGGACACAATCTTATCATAAACTGGAGCATATTTTTCATTTAAGACTGGAACAATCTCTGCAGATATTACAAGAGAATTATATGACGAGTCTCTTATTTCTTTAAGATACTCATTGAATTCTGGAACTGAAAGTGTTCCTGTCTTAACTCTTTCAAAACCCATAAGAAGATCTTTAATACCATCAAACTCATTTTTGATCATTTGTATGATATTTCGAGTTCCATCTAAATCAATATTTGTTATAAAAATGGATGTTTGCTTCCCTGAATTTGTATTTTTCCAATGTTCAGTTAAAGTTGACACATACTTTTTGCTCAGAACAGCTCTATGCCAAATCATATATGGGGCTAAAACCTCAATATGATTTACATTGACTTCTCTGTCTCCAAGGAACCATGCAAGAGCTTTTCCATATCTGTACAGGTCTTCTTTTACTCTGACGCTTAGTGGTAACTTGATTTTTGAGCACACTTTTTCTGGTGCACACATATGACAATTCTCACAAAGACTCTTGTCAACAGACAAGTTATCATTAGACTCTTTAGAGGCTCTTTCACATAGGCGATATGAAGCAATTATGTAGTTGATAAACAATTCGGCTTCTTCTGTATATGGAATATTCTTAACAATTTCTTGAAGTTCTTCTAGATTAACATCCTGAAGATATTCCTCAATACGATCATTATAAGATGATTTATCTCGTTTTCCAATAGTACTGAAACTGTCATAATCAGGCATGGTTATCGGAAGTGCAAGAGCAAATCTATCCTTGAATGGCAAAGACAATTCTGTGTTCGCATTGTCCTTTGGGTTCAAGGTTGCAAACAGGGTGAAAGCAGGAACAATCATACTCTGATCATGATATTTTACTGACCCTTCTGCGAGCAATGACAATAGAATATTTTGTGCGTATGGAGATAAACGATTTATCTCATCAATGATTTTCCATCTTGATGTGACAAATTCGTTCCAGACCACTGACAACTTACCATTATCAAGTGGTTTGTTTCCTGTCATTTGAGTAAAATCTAAACTACCAAGGATTTTTTCTTCTGTCAATTGTGGATGTCCTCTCAATATACAATCTTCAATCTTTTCCTTGGTAAGATGGTAAAACAACTGACCTAAATACTTAGACAAGGTGGTTTTTCCTCCGCCATGTCCTCCATACAACATCATTGTACCACGCTCAACAAGTGCATTGATTACAGCAAGCGTTTCTACCAAATACACTTTTCGATCTTTCAACTTCTCGTTCGAGAACTTTGCACCTTCAAGTTCTGAATTGTGCACATACAAATTGTTTATTCGTATGTTATCCAATGCCTGAATTATATCAATATTTGTCATTATTAGTATTCTTTTGTATATGATAATTTAATAAGTCCACTCTCCAATAGTTTTCGGAGATAGTCATGATCTAAATCAGATGGCGTTAACTCTAAAGACTCTTTTTGTTGAAGCCAGTTTATCTCTGTTTCCAATCCAGATTTTTTCATGATGTCTTCAAATATCTGCTGAGTTTTATTCTTATCCTCAAGCATTGTATCTAAAGTTTCATCAGAAATAGAATTCATAAAATCAGAGAGTGGCCCTAAACCATTCACAATTGTTGCCAGAGTTCCATTTTCAGAATCATATATTGAGTCAATATCATTTTGTAATTCTGGATGAGTTTTTGCAATCTTTTCCAACATAGCTTTTTTGGTCTTGTTATAGTTTGCCAAGAATTCATCAAAGCAGTCTTTTACTTCGTCAAAAATCTTTATTTCTGAACTATGGAGCTTTGCAATTTCATTATGACATTTGTTTAGTTTTGGAACAATTTCCTCAAATTTCACAGTAAGTATCTGTGGTAGTACATTAGCGTTTCTTACTGTCTTGTAATTCTTTATGAGCAGATCTATCTCACCTTCTTTTTCGAATCCATCCCAAGTTTTATTAAACGACAATTCATCTTCTGCATAGAATTCTTTTATGTCAATGTACTTGGCTTCAATATCATTCCAAGTATTCTCAATAAAATTATTCAAGCATTCAGCTACATCTCCTTTTGTTGCCAACATGGTGTCATCGAACTTCTTGAAAAGTTGCTTAAGTGTATCATCCGAATTACTTGAGATGCCAGTATCAGAAAGTATGGTTATTACTTTCTTAATAGACGCGATTCTGTTTCTTACTCGCAAGTATAGTTTTGACTTATTTTCGGACTCATTAAGTGCTGTAAGATTCTGTCCATTTTTTATAGACTGCTTAATTATTTCGGAATAGAATGATATTGTCTCATCATTCTTTTGTTCTTCCGTATATAGATCTTCTACCTTTGTAGAAGCCAATTCAGAAATGTCTGCTAAACCAACAAATTCATCCTCTAAATCTGTCAAGAATCCATCAATATTATTCTCAAATTCATCTGGCTTATTAACAAATGCTGAGACATCTGATTTCAACTTTTTATTAAATTCAGAGATGATTTTATCAAATATACACTTGTCATCATCAAAAGAAATGTTTTCAAGTGTACTTAATATTGAATCAATTCTAGAAGAATATGTTTCATAATTACCTTTTAGGAAATCTCGCAATTTAGCAATATTATTTTCGTTATTCTTTGTATGTTCCTCAACCCATGACACAAATGCATCTAACCCTGGAGCTGTCATTTTTTCATACAAAGAATCAAATAACTGTTCAAGTTGCTTTGTGCATTTTTCAAAATCTTTTTTGGTAAGGATGTTTGAAATCCTTTCCTCAATTGCGTTAAGCTCATCTTGCCACTCTTGCTTGCTAAGCTCTAATTTAAGAGTTTCGGCATATTTATCACCCTTTTTTATCTCAAGAGCCTTATTGTATTGCTTTGTAATTTTATCAATATTCATATGGTTACTCTTTTAATAAATCTTTGATATATTCATAAACCTTGGTATAACTCAATGCTTCTGCCTGACAATCTTTACAGAACTTTAAGGTTTCGTTCATTCGAATTTTATATGTAGAATTAGTCAAACTTGTTTGAAGAAAGGCCTTGAACTTATGAATATCAGACTCGTCAATTGAAGTTTCTTTTGCAGGATGCAATTTTGCATCAATGACATTTTGAACTTCTGATCTTGGCGTCAAATATCTAGCATACTGTGTCCAACACCAATCACCATCATATCTTTGTGGCTGACCATTAGGCTTAAGATCAGAAAGGTTAATAAGTTTTGATGTCAATGAATCCTGATATATTGTATTGATAGGTAACTGATATTCTTTTTCGATAAGTTCCTTCTTATTCTTTAAGGATATCAAAATACCATTAATTTGATGTTCAACAACTTTGGCTTGTGAAACTATATTTGAGATTCTCCATACGATTGATGAAATTATTGCAAATATTGATACACCATCCTTGTCTTCTAATACGATTCTCTTACAGTTTGACAGTAATCTAGATACCAATTGTAATTCAGATACATATCCTTGGAAAGGCATTTTCTCTGGATTCGCTTTCGCATAATTCTTAGAATACAACAAATCTGTTATAGCTGCTATGTGTTGAGTTGAATTCGATATTGTTGAAACAAGCTCTGTTTGCTTTTCTTCAATTCTTGTATTCAACTGACTACGCAACAAAGAGAAATCAATCTTTTCGATATACGCTTTAAGATATAGCAATTTTATCAATGTACGCCCCTTGCTAAATCCATAAGACATATCATTATTATATGAAGCTATCCAATGGTCATTTAGAGAATCCTTCATAAAAGTCAGCAGTTCGTCCAACTTACTTACAGATCTCTCATTATTCATCATAGCTGTGAAAGAACACAGATGTTTAATGATGTAGTCTTCATTATCATAAGAACTCATCAATTTACTGGCAGTTTCTCTTGATAAAATATTTAATATTTGATCAAAGAATAAGGATTCGTTAATCCTATCTTCAATTGGGGGCAGATACAAAGCATTTCTAAAGTTTCCTACTTCTTGAAGGATCTTTAATAATGATTGATAACTTGATGTAGGCTTCTTTGCATTCTCCAATATATAGTACATTGCAAGATACTTACTTTTTGTATCAGTTATATCTGCAGATTCAAGACTGGTAAAATCCCAAAGAATATTGTCTTCATAATCCCTCTTTTCGCAGATTAGGTTTTCCATTGCTGACTCATGGTCTTTTTTCTGCGCAAGAGAAATTGTGTTAATAACACAACTATCCCCTTCCAATACAAGTCTGGAATAGTGTTCAATTGTTCTAATAGCCTCCTTTTGCTTTGTCCATTCTCTATTTTTAATAACGTCAATGGCTGTATGGAAGTCGTATGTACGATTGTCGTCAATCAAAACAATATCATTGCAAGATCCAGCTACTATGACAATTTTTGCCACAGAGTCAATAAAATCTGCTATTTGTCCCCCAAAATTGAACTGATAGTGATTGTAATCCTCAAAAACCAACTTTTTCATTTTACAGATTGGCAGAAGGTTACCTGAACCATCCTTACATACTTCTTCTTTCAGTTGGCTTATATATTCATGTTCTTGGAGATATACTATTCTAATAGTTTTACTTGCATTGGTATGCAAGTCATTCTTTTGTGATTTGATATAGTCTTTAAGCCTGAGGATATACTTTTTTAAAGGTTCATCCTCTAAAATAGGTACAAAGATAATTGTATTGTCACTACTACGAGAAGTCAAAAAGACACTCTGTCTGAAATTTGAGGATTCAAGTTTTTTATCCAAACTCATATCCTTATATTTCAACTTCGGAGAGCCAATAGGCTGTTCAATGATTTCCCTAATGGCACGTAATGAATACTGCATATAAATCTCATTTCCTGATTTAATTTTGCAAGTTTCAAAAATACTATTAAGATTCTCAAAGTTATCATCAATTGTTTCCTCTTCGACAGAAGATTCAATAAATTTAATAGAATCTAAGATAAAATCTTTTGTCTCTCGTGTTACTTGGTCCTCATTATCCTCATACTGACTAATAAAGTCGTATGTTAACTCTAGTAATGGAATCAAGAAAGTTGTAGCAAGTGCTTTCTCTTTGTTATTTCTGCATGCAGTTGAAAAAGCAATTTTACCGTCAGAATTAGAACAAGCAGAGAGAATATAGCTAAAATACTTACCAACGTTTCTTATATAATCAACGCTTGTGTATTTCCCTTGTTCTTTACACTTTTCAAGATATGCAGAAAAATCATCACTAATTGCAGGATTGAGTTCTTTTACTACAGATACTAACTCATCTGTACAGAAGAAATCTTCTGCACTATCCTTCATTGCCTCTCTGTATGAATCCTCAATCTTAATGGATTGTGGTTCAAAATCTAGTAAAAGTCTACCAACAATCGGACGAATGTAACTATTCATTTGATTGAAATAAGAAACCTTTAGGTATTTTACTTCTTCACCACTTTCATCTATTGGCTCATTGAAAATGTCCTTTACAAGGAATTCTGTTGCATCATATTCCTTATAAATACTATAATCAATGGCATCCCACAATTTCTGTATATGACCTGGACGACAACGAGACATCCACCATATAAAATTCACATATCCATTAGCGCACTCCTTCATAAACTTACGTTTAAGTAAGGCTACCGTTGGAAATGGAATCTGAATTGTCTTCAGTCTTCTATTAGCAGCTGTTTCGCTATCATTATTTCCATCTGTTCCCTTTTCTTTTGCTACTTCATAGCCAGAAGCTGGTCCATTGCCAATAACTAATAAGAAAGGTTTTGTCTGAACAACTTGATCAAACAATTCACGAAGGATACCACCCCCAGATGATTCAACATAACGTTTGAGTTCATAGAATTTTGACTCAAATTCATCCACAAGGAGTATAGGAGGTGTAGTGCTTTCTAATGCTTGGCGGATAACTTCTTCGGAAAAAACAAGTTTGCTAATTTCTGATTCTTTGGTATCATTTGAATCCAATGTGACAGGAATGAAATCTTCCAAATACTGGTTTAAGCTTGGATTCTCAGAATCATCACCAGACTTAAAATCAGGGAAATCAATATCGTTTATATCATTCCAATTAGAGTTTCTCAATTTGTCGATCTGCTCTTTAATGATACTATTGATAATTCTGCTAAGTTGGTTATTTTGAACCTTACCAGATTCCAATGACTCTGCTTCCTTCTTTACAGCATCAACAATCTTAGCCAAAGGCATGTAGAAGGTAGGCGTTTTTAGCACTTCCCAACCGTAATGGAATAGATAGTATAATGTTGTTGATTTACCAATACCAAAAGCCCCCTGTAACATTATTGGTTGGATATTGCCTTTGTTACAGCCTTCTTTTAGATCAGACTCTACAGTTTCTCTTAGTTTTTTATGTTCGTTACTAAGATCAACCCATTTAGTTCTTTTTATGAGTGGGATGTAAGTTCCTGCCATATTATTACTTTAATCTAATTGTTATCGTTTTATTCAGAAGTGGAGATTCTATTTGGTATAAACCTTTTCGCAAACCTCCATATACTATTCTCTCAGAATTTGAGGTACCTTCTATTTGTTTGTTTTCTAGATTCCGCAGTACTACTTCTACTTTTGGAATAATAGTTAAAATGAACTCTGCTTTCTTTTTCCTGACCTCAATAGAGAAAGGCATATGCTCATAATTGAACTCAATGCAATCATTCTCAGAAATAATATTATTGGTTCTGGCAGCCATCGCATATTCTTCATGTCCATTAAGAGGAATCAATCTTGGCTTAAGGACATTCATTTGAGGCATGTGTTTTGTCTTAGAATAATCCTCATAGTTAACATCTACAGAGAATGAAAAATTCTCAGACCTTTCAAGATTATTCATAAACGCAATCACAGAATGGTTTAAGAATCGAGCATTTGATATTTCTATTTCTCTGAATTCTTCTTGATCATTTGTCAACTTACAGTCTTTGGAAGAGCTATCCAAATAATAATCACCTACGTATTTATCCAGAATTTCAGTAAGAATTGGCTGCTCATTCCATCTCTCTATAAAGAAAGGAAAACCTGTTATTGATTCCTCTTCACAAATTTGATCATTCTCAGAAGCCATTTCAACAAATGGAGATATAGGACATACTCTAACAAACATTCCATCTTCTCCTATCATTTCTTCTTGAGAAACCAATAAAACCATAATAGGAGCAGCAGCCGACTGGAGTATTCCTTCGTAATCCATATAACTTCTTTTAATTGTCCATATCTGATTCTCTTTGATTTTAGGACGTAGATGCAAATAATTGACAGGCACACCATTCGAAGCGAATAAGTCGTTAATGCTGGCCAATTCTTTATCTGATACTATAATGTCTTCTTTCACCTCAGGAATTATTGGGTTCTTGAGGAAATCATTTATGATGTTCATATATTCTACGTTTGTCATAATGGTAATACTCCCGTTTCTGATATTTTGTCCAAAGCTAAAGCAATATTTTGCAAGAAAGAAATACCTTCCTCTTCATTATTAGGCACATAAGTAGAGAAAATTTTTTTCTTAAAATCTTCTATCTTGCGATGGACAGAGCTTTTCGGAAGGTTATACTTATCAGCGATGGATGATAATGATATACCACCTGTATTCTGAAATATGTACTCTAAGAATATACGTGAATCTATTTGACCTACGTCTTCGATTATTGTCTTTATTGCTTTGGTTTGCTCATCGTCAAGTTGATTATAAACAATTTGATTTTCTGACATATTTGTCTTGAAGACTGACTGATCTAATAATTCAAAGACAGCTTTAGCCAAAGAAGAAACCGATACATAACCATCAGCCGACAAAAGAATATCTTCTATTGCCAGTTTAACAATTGGCTTAAAATGTTTAGTATCTTCATTTATTGGATAATGAGCAAGATACTTAACGACATCATCTAACTTATCTATCCAATTATTACCATCGGACATTGAACTTTTAACATAAGCACTATGTTCGTGAGTTTCTTCATCATAGTCTTCTTGGCATATTTCTTGAACAAGTTCCTGACACTTTTGAAAACTCAGACCGACCTTTTGTTGTTCTTCCTTAATTCTGTTTGAAACAAAAGAAATGAACATTTGTGTAAAATAATAAGACAAATATTCAAATGGCACTTTTGACAAATACTTAATCTTATTTTTGGATATAATCCACTCAAAGAACTGGTGACTCAATTCCTTAATATCATCACTTTGCCAATCATTGTCATTATGATCCGATACTATGATACTTTTCTTCCACTGGTATTTCCTCACCATCGAAGTAATCGTACCAAGTATGTTTGCGTAGCCTCTGGATGTTAGTTTTCCAGAGAGCAACTCTAATAGATATTCTTCCTTAAACATTGATTCCTAGGCTAAATTTGATTTGTAATTTGAGTTCTTCTATTTGGCTGTCACTTAAGGAGTCTATTCCATTCCAACCTCGTTGCAAATTAGTTAAATCCTTAGAATTATATGTCATTCTAAGTTTTATCAAGAAGTAAGAGTAAGGACAATCGGGATCATTTGGATTGATCTTTACCCTAAAGACATTTGTGCCCTTATTATAGTCTTTGGACGTTCCTGGAATTATCCAGCATTTTTTGTTTTCATCAAATACTCTTCCAACAACAGACGGATGAAAATCATCTTTGTCCTTGTTGTGAGCAAAATGATTATCCCAAATACCATTAGGAGCAACCCATATAGAGCCTATTACAGGACAATAAATATCCTGTAGTATGCTCTTCCAATTGGATAATTGTAAATTAATCATTTTAATGTTCTATCTATAAACTTTTTGTTACCGTTTGTTCCTTTGCATCAATCATTTAAATTAAAATACTGGCTACCCAAGAATGGCAGTTTCACTAATTTACCTTGTTTATATGCATTATAAGGCGAGAGATTCTTATGTAACCCTAAAGCTGAAAGACGAACCACATTTGTTTCTCCCTGTTCATCTTTATCCGTAAACCATATTGTATCACGTCGTATAAACTCCTCATTTAATAGGTTAATGTCGTGAGTAGTCAATAGCATTTGTGAAGTCTGATTGCTATTAGCCAAGAATACTTTTATAAAATAGGATAGCAATTCATAATGAATGCTTGTTTCAACTTCATCTATGGGTACAAACTGGTTATTTTTCAGAAGGAAATTCAGTATTATGGCCATTCCTAAAAATCTCATAGTACCGTTTGATTCATACTCTTCAGATAATTCATATAAACCATTCCCTGTCCTATGAGTGAATGTCAATTCCGTATTTGTTATTTTACCTTTTTTCAACATTTCTGATTTTGCATCATCAGCAATTGGAGCTTTCTGAATCAGTTGTTCTAGTTCAGGCGTTATAAGTTCTTCTTCTTCATGAAGAGTAACATCTTCAATATTAAAATCCGAATCCTTTAAAAAGTTCAAAATAAATTTCTTCAGATTTCCATCCTTGTCCTTATCCAAATGACGTTTCACATATCCCGACAAAAGCATTCCAGGAGCAAGAACATCTTTTACTTGCTTTGCAAAATAGTCATAGACATCATTTAGCTTGGTCTTCCCTACATTGCAGTTTCCAAAAGCAGCAAGCACACTGCAGTTATTTATTGTGTTTCCTGCTATGGTATCCTGATTTTTCTTTGCCATTTTCAGGTTTATTCCAAATTCTATAACTGAAGAATCTGTATAAGGATCATAGCTACGGCTATAAAGTTTTGTAGGGCGTATGGATTCATATACAGTTAATGTTTCGGAATATATACGCTTTTTATCAAGCTCAAAGCTAAGGATATACTTCAATTGGTTCACATAAAAAGACATAGACATCTTTGTCGTTTTAGTCTTTGATGTTTCGTCTAATAAAAAAGGAACAACTCTAGTAGTATCATTACGACCTTTTGGCACCCTTAACACCAGCATCTTGAAAAAATCTATAGCTTCCAGCACATTGCTTTTACCAGACGCATTAGCCCCATATATTATTCCTACTTTCAGTAATCTTACACCATCCTTAACTTCATAAGTGTATTCATCCAACATAAAACTGTCTGATGAAGGTTCAAAGCTTATTTTTTGAGTCGACCTTATTGAGTAGAAGTTTTCTACTGTAAATTCTGCTATCATAGTCAATCTATTTCTTCTTTGATTGCAAATATATCAAATAAAATAAGAAATAGAATATTATACTACCTGTTTTTGTAAAATAGCTACATTTATCCTGTTTATAATTAGATAAAATCAAATTATTCGCTTGACAACTTTACTTTACCCACGTACTAATATATACGTCCATTAAAGTAAAGTCAAATAGAGGGAAAAGAATAAATACATATAATCAAAGAGAAATGAAAGGATAATATTTCTACAAAATACGAATGTATTTAATTGTATATCTGCTTATTATATAAATCAGTTCATTTTCTTATACATTCTTGTAAAAGTCCATTTATACCCTTATTTGAATTATTTTTGTTACTTGTTTTGATACTTATATCAAAGCTATTTTCTATCTTTGCATCAGGATATAAATAACTGAAGCATAATGGGTAGAAGAAAGCAGTCAAAAGTAGATAAAAGTCCGTTCAAGTTGCGTAGAAGAAAACTCTCGGACGGTCGTGAATCCCTTTTTATAGACCGTACTGTTGACGGCAAGCACGAATACGAGTTCCTTAAACTGTATCTTGTGCCGGAAACATCCGTCAAGGCGAAACGTGAGAACGCGAAGACACTCCGTCAGGCGGAGGAGATTATTCTCGCCAAGACCGAAGACATGGTTGATGACAAGGCGCGGGAGGAAGCGGCCAAAGACAAATCCAAAATGCCGCTGTCCGATTTTATAGACTTGCTGATGGAGGAATACAAGCAACGGGGGCAGCCTTCATATCGGCATTTAAGGGCATCACGTACCAAGTTCGAGAAGTTCTATCCCGGTGCAAGGCTTTGTGACATGGACAAGAAATTCTGTACCGATTATGCCGAGTGGCTGAAATCCGAGCCTCTCACTCCGCAGGGAAAGCCGCTTGCCCAAGCCACAGCCTGTTCCTGTTTCTGGATTCTCGGCATCATCCTGTCTGCGGCATGGCAGAGAGGATATATAAAGAACAATCCCTGGAAGTTGTTGAGTTTCCAAGAAAAGATAGCGAGACCGGAGAGCAAACGTGAGTTTCTGACCCTTGATGAAGTCCGCAAGCTGGAGAATACCCCTTATGTAAAGGAGAATATACGCATGGCATTCCTGTTTGCCTGCTATTGCGGGTTGCGTGTAGGTGACGTTACGAATTTGTGCTGGAAAGACATATCGGTCAACGGCGGACGGCACTTTGTATCGGTAGTAATGCAAAAAAACTCCAAACCCATATCGCTTCCGCTTCCTGCCAAAGCATTGTCGTGGCTTCCTGAGCGCAGAGAACCGGAGTCTTCCGTATTCTCGCTTCCGTCACATAGCGTCCTACGGAAGCATTTACAGAAATGGGCGGAACAGGCCGGACTGGGCAAACATCTTCATTTCCACCTGAGCCGCCATACCTATGGCACGATGCTGATAACCGCAGGGGTTGACCTTTATACCGCAAGCAAGATGATGGGACATGCCGATGTACGTCCCACACAAATCTACGCCAAAATCATAGACAAGAAAAAAGAGGAAGCGGTTTCATTGATAGATAAAGCATTTTAGATATGACAGCAAACAAGAAATCAAGCAAACTGAAAGAGCCTGTAAGAGTGCGCACCAAGAAACTTGCTGACGGCTCTGAATCGTACTACCTTGACATCTATGTCAACGGCAAACGGAGTTATGAGTTTCTGAAAATGTACCACTTGCCGGAAGTAAACGCAAGGGTCAGGGAGCAGAACCGCGCCACCCGTGAAGCAGTCGAGGCCATCAAGTCTCAACGTATCATCGAGATTACAAACTCCAAAGCCGGAATCAAGAGCAAATCAGCGTGGCAGAAACTCACGCTGGCGGACTGGCTGGAAAAATTCTATGCCATTCAGGAGCGCAAAGGAATCAAGCGTGTCGAGAAACTGGGAAGCATCATAAAAATCATCAACCAATATGGCAAAAGCACAAGGATGGGTGACATTGACAAGAAATGGGTACTCGGCTTCATTGACTGGATCCAGCACACTTATACAGGCAGGCATGGTAAACCGCTTGAACAGGGAACTGTCGTGTCTTACATTTCCCAACTCTCCATAGCCCTGAACGCCGCAGTCAGGGCAGAGTGGCTGGACGAGAATCCGTTCATGTTGTTGTCCGCTTCGGAGCGGGTCAAGAAGCCGGAGTCGAAACGCCAGTTCCTTACCATTGAGGAAGTGAAACTTCTTATCGCTACGGAATGCCGCAACAAGACTGTCAAGCAAGCCTACCTGTTCTCATGCTACTGCGGGCTGCGCCTGAGCGACATGGAAACTCTTTGCTGGAAAGATATTATTTGCAATGACGGCAGGTATATGATTGCCACCGTGCAGCAGAAGACATCTACGCCCATTTATACGCCGCTCTCGCAAAATGCCGTCAAGTGGCTGCCTGAACGAAAGCCTGATAATAATGATGAAACACTTGTGTTTGCAGAACTGCCATCACGACCCACAACCAACAAGATACTCAAACAATGGGTGGAAAAGGCGGGCATTGACAAGAAAATCACCTACCACACAAGCCGTCATACCTTCGGAACGATGATGATGACCGTTGGAGCCGACCTTTATACCACCTGCAAGCTGATGGGTCATGCCGATGTGCGCACAACGCAGATTTACGCCAAAATTGTCGACAGCAAGAAGATTGAAGCGGTGGATATGGTGGACAGGATGTTTGAGCGGGAAGAAGCCACAGATTAGAACAAGAGAATCTTGGATTCATCTAAAAATGAGATTGCTGTATTATTGTGTAATATAAATTTTGAGATTTATGCGTTGCGTCTAAACAAATTGAGATTAATGTTATTTTTAACTGAATATATTTTGAGATTCGTGCAGCGCATATTATCTTTGCCATCAATAAAAGTCAATCTATGATATTCAAAAGGAAAATTTACGATGAACTTCTGCGATGGAAGCGGACAGATGAGGGCAGAACAGCCGTGCTGATACAGGGTGCAAGGCGTGTCGGGAAGTCCACCGTTGCTGAAGAATTTGCGACAAACGAATACGACACCCATATATTGGTGGATTTTGCCGCATGTTCCTCCGAAATCCGCGACTTGTTCAATGATGTATCTGACCTTAACCGTATTTTCATGCGGCTGCAATTGGAGTACGGTATAGAACTGAGAGAACGCAAGTCCGTCATTATCTTCGATGAAGTCCAACTCGCGCCTAAAGCAAGGCAGGCCATCAAGTATCTTGTAAAAGACGGAAGATATGATTATATTGAAACAGGTTCGCTGATTTCAATCCGCAAGAACGTCAAGGATATTCTTATCCCAAGCGAGGAAGTCAAACTTCACATGTATCCGATGGATTATGAAGAGTTCAAGTGGGCGTTGGGAGATACCGCAACGATAAAGTTGCTCCAAAGTTGTTTCCACAACAGGACTTCTTTGGGTGATGCCACGAACCGTAAGTTGATGCGTGATTTCCGCTTGTATATGCTTATCGGCGGTATGCCGCAGGCTGTGGCCTCCTATCTTGACACCAACAATCTTGAAAAGGTAGACAGTGTGAAACGTTCCATCATAACATTGTATGAAGATGATTTCAATAAAATAGACCCGACCGGCAACGCTTCCAAGATGTTCCATCAGATTCCGGCACAGCTGACAAGTAACGCCAACAGGTATCTGGCATGGAGCGCGACAGATGGCAAACGCAGTTCCGAACTGGCTGAAATCATTTCAGAAATCAAGGAATCAATGGTGGTCAACATGGCTTATCATGCCAATGATCCGGGTGCGGGGATGGCATTACATCAAGCTCCGGACAAATACAAGATGTTCGCTGGCGACACGGGGCTGTTCGTCACTCTTGCATTTTGGGATAAGAAGTTCACCGACAACACGATTTATCATAAACTTCTCAGTGACAAACTGAGTGCGGATTTAGGGTATGTCTATGAGAATGTCATCGCCCAGATGTTGAAAGCCGCCGGACATGAGTTGTACTATTACACATTTCCCACAGAAAGCGGAAAGCATAACTACGAAGTGGATTTTCTGATAGCCGAAGCCGACAAGGTAAGTCCCATCGAGGTGAAATCATCCGGCTATAAGGCACATGCTTCCTTGGATGCCTTTTGCAGAAAATTCTCGGCACGGATAAAAAACAAATATCTGGTTTATACGAAAGATATGCGTAAGGAAGAAGACATACTGTATCTTCCGGCATATATGACAATGTTTCTATGATTATGAGTGGTACGCTATCAAATATTTCACAACGGTTGCACGAAGTGAACATGCTTCTCTCCACTTGCGAGCAAGGTTCACTTTCTTTTGGCCAAGCCCTATTGTTATCCCTGTTTTACCGGGACTTCAGCGAGACGAACACGGTTGTAGAAGAAGCGGAATCATTGGCGGAAAAGGACGCGGATCAGCTTCTGAAATTTTCATCCTCCCTTTTTTCGGAGAGTGGAACATACCTGTCCCTTGACAGGAAGCCATTGCAGGCTGTGGACTTTGAAACCCTTTTTGAAGAATACCTGAAACCGTTTGAACTCCGCTATGAGGAAGCGAAAGCCGCCGCCACTGAACTCTGGCGCAAATATTCGGCACTGAGCAACCGTCTGGATTTCCTGCCGTTGGATTCGGAGGAATACATGAAACTGTCCGATGAATGCGATGCCAAGAAAGCGGAGTACGACACGGCTCACGCACAAACCGACCATTTATATAACGAGTGGCAGCAGGAGCGCGACAGGTATTTCTGCGTATATTGTTTCAAGCCGATGTTTCTTGACGTGCTGGTGGAACGCCTGCATGGTATCGCCGGAAGCATCCTGTCTGACATCAACCGGATGAAGGAGGGCAAGCCATGAGCCGTGCAAGTCTGTTGCAGGAAACGGCCTTATGGATGGACACCGTTAACCTTGCCCTGTGCCTGTTCATCTACGAAGTATGCAATGACTGCCAATTTGAGTTTGCATCGGGAAGCGACTTCGTTAATTTCATGAACCTGAAGCCGACCTCACGCCCCGTTACCGTCCGTCCGAAAGAAAACCTGCGTGTCTGCTACATGGTGTTCTCCGTGTCACAGGCCATCAGGCCGCGTGAACGCGGCAGACTTTGGGCGGAAGGGTTTCTGAAGCATTGCGGCATATCCAAGTCCTACTATGACAAACACCGCAGCGATGTCTGCGGCAAAGGGGCGACAGAAGAGAACCGGAATTTCCGTAAAGCCATCGACAAGGCCATCGAAAATGCAAGACGGCTGAATAACACCCCATAGCTGCCCGCCGTTTCCCCATTCGACAAAATATATTTTCATTATACCCATGCGCTATACCGCTCACACACAACGGTATGGCGCATTTCCTTTTTGTACACTTTCCCCATTTGTTCCCCATTGGGCCACTTCGGGTCAAACTTAACTTTGCATCGGAAACAGAAGAAAACTATAGGCTGACAAACAGCAGGTTCCGGTTTCCCAATGGTACAAGTAACAATTATAAAACGAATGAATATGGAAAGTGAACGCAATTTAATGACCACCACCGAAGCAGCCCGGTACCTCGGACTGAAACCCAGTTATCTCTACAAGATGATGATGCGCCGTGCAATCCCTTACTATAAGCCGGGAGGAAAACTTTGCTTCTTCGCCAAGGAAGACCTTGACGCTTGGATGAAACGGGTACGGGTGAAGTCGCAGGAGGAAATCGACAGCGAGGCTGCACGCTATCTGGCTGCTCATGAGAAAAACAAATGATTTACCAATCTTTTATAAAACAACCGTTATGGACAATTTTAAAAACATGGAGCCGGGTATCAAGGATACTGCGGCTTTTGATTCCGCGAACAAGGAATCCAAGAAGAAGGAAAGCAGACCCGTTATCAGCGCAAAGGCACAGACCATCTTGGAGTTCTTGCGCAACTGCACCCCTTATGAAGCCGATTCCATCCGTGGAATGGTTGGCTACGGCACGGGAAAAGGTGACATCGGCACGATTGAAGCAACCGATATGCTGGCAGTCAACCGTTTCCTCAATCACGGGCTTACCAAAGAAAATGGTACGAGCAGCGAGGCTGTCATGAAACACCGTCAAGAACGTGCCCAAAAGTTGATGGAGGCGGTCAAGGGATTTGTGGATATAAGCCAGCTTTGCCGCATCAGTGTCGCGCTGATGAAAATCTCTTCCGACTTCAAGGCTGTGGAGGATGCGCGAGGGCACCTGCAATCGCAATCCGTCGCTAATGGAAACCGAAACTGATGTCAAACTGGAACGGGATATCGGATAACACAGGAACGGACAAGTTAAACTTTCACGCATGGGATGTCTGGAAACGGCCATAGGACTTTCCGATATTCCGTTCCCATAACTTTTATCAAACGATGCAAGAAAATACAAAGGACAAGGAAAAATACAATTTCTTGCGCCCGACAGGGATTGAAACATTTGCGTTCATATTCTCCGCAGGTGCATTGCAATGGCTGCACGGAACAACAACCGATGATGACGGCAGGGAAATCGGCAACTTCACTTTGTTTGGCGACCTCTTGGCAAGGATGGCTCTTGCGGACGGCACGTCCAAAGGTTTCCACCGACCGCTTATGCTTTCAGTCGGTCAGGCGCAGTATTCCGAAGAACAGCTTTCAACCCATTGGAACATGGGCAGGAAGCGCATACGCCGCCTGTTGGACGGACTTGAAAGGCTGGAACTCATAGACACCTGCCGTTCAAGGGTAGCGTCAGTTATGACATTTCCATGCCTGTTGCAATGGATGGCAAAGGATGGCAGCGTGGTTTCCAACCCATTCATCCACAAACAAAGGGAAAGGATAGAACCGTTCTGAATGGCTGTAAACGGGCAGACTGGCTGATTTCTCGCTTTCCTGTTGTTCCCTAATCTGGCAAGCCATCCGGTACAAACAAGGCTTACCAATGGCAAACGTGAGGGAGGTATGGCGTGAAGCGTCAGCGTTCAGTTTCGAGATATGCCGAGGTATTACCGCCTTCGGACAGTAAAACCCCGACACTCTCGCAACGGTCTGAAAGCCCGTTGTTCTTGCCGCTCGCAGGCTCGCACCATCCCTTTTGTAAATACCGTTTTACGACTATTTTAGCGACATTAGTTATGGCACATGAAGAAGATACTCCCAAGCAGCAATCCGGGCAGGAGAAGCCTGTTGTAAGGCGTGACAAGGTGGTTGTCACCAAAGTAACCTCCCAAGAACTTTCTATAATAAAAAGTAATGCGGAGCAATGCGGCATGACACGCAGCGACTTCATCCGTGCAAGGTCACTCGGCTACAAGCCAAGACAGCGGCTCTCAGACACGGAACTGGACGGATTGAGGCAGCTTGCAACTTGTAGGACGGACATGGTGAACTTCGCCAACGCCCTGCACGGATTGACCGACAACGAGAAGATAAAACTTTTCCGGCACCAGCCGACCATGCTTGACTGGTACGAGAAAGTGGCGTATGTCACGAACAGTGTCACCGACTTTTTGCAGTCCGCGCAGACGGCCAACAGCTATCCGGCAGGAACAACAAACGAAGAAGCAAAGGAGGACGGCGCATGATAGCCAAGGCAAAGGCCGTAGCCCACGGCATCAGGGCGATGCTGTATGTGTCGGGAGAATCGAGGAACAAGAAGCATCCCGAAAGGATTACCCGTATCTGTGACAACTTCATGCCGCAAGGAATGGACGCATCAGGTATCTGGACGGAAATGAAGTTTGCCACAATGAACCATCCGAACATCAGGAACAATGTCATCCGAATAGAGATAAGCCCGGCGATGGAGCATACCAAAAACTTCACTTTGGACGATTGGCAGGAACTGTGGAGAGACTTCGCCGCCGCTTTCGACATGCAGGAAATCCGCGACAAGAACGGCAAGGTGGTTTCAGCGCAGACAAACATATCGGGCAGCAAGTCTTCCGTCTGGTTGCATGAGGAATCCGACAGCGGAATACCGCATCTTCATGCCATCGTCAGCCGAGTTGACGAGAACGGGAACATCAACAACGACCACGCCATACACCTACGCGCACAACGGGCGGCGGAAATGATTGCCCGGCAAAGGGGCTGGACTACGGCGCAGCACATACATGAAACCAACATCCCGAAAGTAAGTGCCGACTGCATGGAAGCCTTGCACGAGCTTGACAAATGGTCATGGGACGGTTATCAAGAACGGCTTGCCGCCAAAGGCTATGACTTATATCTGCGCAAGGATAAGAAAGATGTTATTCGTGGTTATGTGCTTCTCAAAGGCAACACGAAATTCAAGGCATCGGAACTTGGAAAGGGGCGCAACCTGACTGCTTCACGCATTAGGCAGACATGGGAGAAGCTGCATCTTGAACAGGCGAAGCAATCCCGTCCGACACCCAAACCAACCGCCAAACCGACATCGAAACCGTCCGTTCCCAATGCTACGAAGCAAAAGCCACAGCCTGTTATACGCCAAAGCAATCCTATATTCGAGGATTATACGGTTTATCAGCCTAACCGTCAACCCACAGAGTTTGAACATGACGGCAAAACCTACAATCGTTATCTCCCGGACAAGGTACTTGACTTCTTCAATGAAGAGTTCGACTACCGGGAACTGGCCAACTGGCAAGACTTGCAGAACTTGGCGATGGCTTACTTCACCCTTATAACATCCCCCTATGAGGTGACATCAGGCGGAGGTGGCGGCGGTTCGCAGTCAGACCTCAAATGGGGACGCGACCCGAAAGAGGATGAGATAGAGTTTGCCCGTAGATGTGCGCTGGCCGCTTCAAACAGAATCGGCAGACGCCCCAAAGGCGGAATAAAACGTAAATGACAAACCTAAAAAAACAGCAACGCAATGAAACAACCAGATACGGCGGCTCTCCGAGAGCGGCTTGCCAATTATACACCCGAAGATGAGTTGGAACAGGACAAACAGGAACTTGAAGGACTGCTTCAGGAAGTCAATTACCAGCTAATCGAGCTTCGCAATCTGCTGAAAGAAGTAATGCGCTCAAAGAAGAATTGCACGGCATACACGGCAGTTTGAAGCATACCGTCCAACGGGAGCGGACAGCTTTTAATGCCTTGGTTGCGGCAAAGGACAGTGCGGACAATATCGTAAACGGCATCAACCGTGCCATTGTCAAGGCGGAACAGCACACCGTCATCCGTGCAGAAATCGGCACCGATGAAATGGAGAAAGTGCATCAATGCACAGTCCAACACATCAAGGCCGAAAAAGAACTGTTGGAGAAGCACAGCGTTAAAATGGCCAAACACCTCCAAAGCAATGAAGGAATTTGGCTCTCTACATATTGGTTTACTTTTTTTGTAATTATACAGTTCATTTTCTGCTTAGCTGTAGGCATATGGGCTTGGTTAAAATGAAAGAACTTCAAAATATGGTAATATATGGAAAGCATAGAAATTGCCATTGTAGTTGCTATAAATTGGAGCATATAGAACTACCATTTGATTCATTTTCAAATTTTACCGTCTTAATAAGATTAGCCCAATCTCTAAACTTCATTTCTGGTAAATTTCCATAATATTGCTGCGTAATTTTTATCGCTTCTAAAGTATGCGGAGTTTCTGTATCAAGAAGTGGTAGTAACTTTTTTAAAAGACCATTATCCGTTATCTTCAGAATCTTGCCATTGCTTGGAATGCCATATCTTGATGTGGAATCGTTTGTTGGTTTCCCGAAAAAGGAATCAATATTACGAAAAAATGACACAATATCTTTCCTTTTAAAAAGAACAGGTGTGTCTCCATTTTTGAGATTCTTCTTTAGAAATTCCCCTGAAACGACCTCTTCTTGAAAGAAACTACGAGAATAAAAAGAAACACTTTTCCTCTCGTTCAAACGTTGTTTCGCAATATGATGATTCCAGCAAACAAGTACATCATTAATTCTATCATAACCCTTGAGTTCAACTTATAAATGCAACTTTTTGGGTGCGGATAATAAGCAATAAAAA